>Ga0307373_10004904_pt1 | contig 22227 bp, 20 predicted proteins | sample OX2MG_FD_202534 | JGI IMG/M metagenome (GOLD analysis project Ga0307373, IMG submission 202534) | Soil microbial communities from Risofladan, Vaasa, Finland - OX-2 | ecosystem: Environmental > Terrestrial > Soil > Coastal area > Acid sulfate soil | place: Finland: Risofladan, Vaasa | collected... | reverse complement strand
GGGATCGGCCGGGCCGCCGCGCTGGCCCTGGCGGGCCACGGGTACGACGTGGTCGTCAACTACTCGGTGAGCCAGGCCGCGGCGGAGCAGGTGGCCGGGCAGGCCCGGGAGGCAGGCGGCGCGGCGCTGGCCGTCCGGGCCGACGTGGCGGACGAGCCGGCGGTGCTGGCCATGGTGGCGGCCGTGCGGGACGAGTTCGGCCGGCTCGACGCCCTGGTCAACAACGCCGGTGTCACGGTCGACGTGCCGCCGTCGGACCTGGGCGGGCTGTCCCTGGCGGACTGGGACCGCGTGTTCGCCGTCAACGTGCGCGGCATGTTCTGCGTCGCCCGGGCCTGCGTGCCACTGCTGCGCGCGGCGCCGGCGGCGGCGATCGTGAACACGGCGAGCATCGCCGGCCTGCGCCCGGGGCCGCAGCCGTTCCCGTACGCGGCGTCGAAGGCGGCCGTGGCGAACCTGACCCGGACGCTGGCCGGCGCGCTCGGCCCGGCGATCCGCGTCAACGCCGTGGCGCCCGGCTGGATGGAGGGGGACTGGATGCAGGCCCGGCTGGGGGACAACTACGAACGGCTGATGGAGCGGCGGGCACGGATGACACCACTGGGCCGCTGCGTTACCGCTGAGGACGTGGCGGCCACAATCGTGTCGCTGGTGGTGTCGAACCCGTTCGTCACCGGCGAGGTGGTGGTCGTCGATGGCGGCTACAGTGCCACCACCTAGGGCTTTTGGTGTGCCCGCGGTGGGACGGGGCCAGCCGGGCAAGTGAAGGGGGCTGCGGTGACCAGCCAGAACGGGGCAGTGCAACGCCTGATCGACCTCGGATTCTCCCAGTACGAGGCGCAGGCCTACGTGGGACTGCTCGGCCGTGAGCCGCTGACCGGCTACGCCCTGTCCAACGTCACCGGGATCCCCCAGCCCAAGGTGTACGAGACGCTGCGCCGGCTGACCGCCAAGGGGGTGGTCGCGGCCATGGACGGCGAGCCGGCCCGCTTCGTGGCGGTGCCCGCCGACCAGCTGCTCGCCGACCTGGAAGACTCGTTCCGCGACCGGCTGGCCGGCGCCCAGCGGGAACTGGCCACCGCCACCCAGGCACCGGGCGCGGGCGGCTACCGGGTGCTGCGCTCCTACCCCAGCTGGGAGGCGATCGAGCAGCGCGCGATGGCGGTGATCGACGACTCCCGCCGGCACGTCTACGTCTCGGTCAACTGCCCGCACCCGGCGCCCATCGCCGCCGCCATCGGCCGGGCCGACGGCCGGGGGGTCGTCTGCGACGTGCTCCACTTCGGGGAGCCGATCGTGACGCTGCGGCACGGCCGGACCGTCGGGCACGACAGCACCCGGGGTGTGGTCTACCGCCGCCATCAGGCGCGGCACGTGGCCCTCGTCGCCGACAGCGCGGACGTGCTGTGGGCGGTCGCCGAGGACGGCGTGAACTGGCAGTCGGTGACCGGCCGCGACCAGCTGCTGGCCGCGCTGGCCAAGGGCTACATCCGGCACGACATCTATGTGCAGCAGATCTGGAACGAGTTCTCCGGCGTCCTGCAGGAGCGGTGGGGACCCGGCATGCAGCAGCTGGTCGGGGAGCTGTCGGCCAGCCCCGCGGCTCGCCGGCGCACGGTCACCGAGGGTGGCCAGCGCGGCCGTTCGGCATGACGGGCGGGCCGGCCAGGGACCGGGCGTCAGCGGTCAGCGGCCTGTGCGGGCAGGACGCGGTGACGCTGGCCATGGCGCTGCGCGGCCGCGAGGTGTCAGCGCGCGAGGTCATCGCCGCGCACATCGAGCGGATCGAGGCGGTGGACGGCGCGGTCAACGCGGTGGTGACCCGTTGCTTCGACCAGGCTCTGGACGCGGCGGCGGCGGCGGACGCGGCGATGGCCCGGGGCCAGGTGCTGGGCCTGCTGCACGGGCTGCCGGTCGCGCACAAGGATCTCACCGAGACTGCTGGCGTGCGGACCACCTTCGGGTCGCCGCTGTTCGCCGAGCATGTCCCCGACCGGGACGCGCTGGTGGTGAGCCGGATGGCCGGGGCCGGGGCGATCAGCCTGGGCAAGACGAACACGCCGGAGTTCGGGGCGGGCTCGCACACGGTCAACCCTGTGTTCGGCGCCACCCACAACCCCTACGACCTGAGCCGCAGCGCGGGCGGGAGCAGCGGCGGCGCGGCGGCGGCGCTGGCCGCCCGGATGATCTGCCTGGCCGACGGCAGTGACCTGGGTGGGTCGCTGCGCAACCCGGCGAGTTTTTGCAACGTGACCGGGATGCGGCCCACACCCGGCCGGGTGCCCCGGTGGCCGCTGGTGGACGTGGCCGACACCCTGGGCGTGGAAGGGCCGATGGCGCGCACTGTCGCGGACCTCGCCCTGCTGCTTGCGGTGCTGTCCGGGCCCGACCCGGGGGTCCCGCTGGCGCTGGACACGCCGGCACCCATGCTGTCCGACCCGGCCGCGGTCACCGGGCTGCTCCGGCGTGACCTGCGGGGGCTGAAGGTGGCCTGGAGCCCTGACCTCGGCCTGCCGGTGGAACCGGCCGTCCGTGAGGTGCTGGCGCCGGCCCGGCAGGTGCTCATGGAGCTGGGCTGCGAGGTCGTCGACGCGTCCCCGGACCTGTCCGGCGCCGACGAGGCGTTCCGCACCTGGCGCGCTTTCCGGTTCGCGGCGCAGTTCGGCCCGCTGCTGCCCGCGCACCGCGATCAGCTCGGCGCCAACGTGCTCTGGAACACCGAACGTGGCCTGGAGCTGACCGTGGCCGACCTGGGCCGCGCGACCACCCTGCGGGCCGAGGTGGCGCAGCGGGCCGGGGCGTTCTTCCGCGAGGTGGAGGTGCTCGCCTGCCCGGTCAGCCAGGTCGTGCCGTTCGACGTCACCCTGGACTGGGTGCACGACATCAACGGCGTGCCGCAGCAGACCTACCTGGACTGGATGGCGTCGTGCTATCTCATCTCGGCGACCGGCCTGCCAGCCATCTCGGTGCCCGCCGGGTTCACCGCGGACGGGCTGCCGGTCGGGCTGCAGCTGGTCGGCCGCTGGCGGGCGGACTGGCAGCTGCTGGCGGTCGCGCACGCCTTCGAGTCCGCGACCGGCTACGCCCACACCCCTCCCGGCCCAACCCCTCCCGGCCTGCCCAGCTGAGACGGGCACGGCACCCGCCCGCGCGGCACAGCTCAGTCACCGTCCGGGCCGGCCCCTTCCGATGGGCCGGCCCCTCCTGCTGGCCCGGTCCCTCCTGCTGGGCCGGCCCCTTCCGCCGGGCCCGCGGTGCCTCCCAGCGCGGCCGCCGGCATCGGTTCGGTGGCCTGCCAGATCTCGCGGACCAAGACCTGCAGCGCACCCGCGCTGGGGATGGCGATCAGGGCGGCCACGAAGGCGCCGAATATCCCGCCCAGCCAGCTCCCGATGGACGCGCCGACCAGGATGGCCACCAGCACGAGCAGCGGGTTGACCCGGACCGTCCGGCTCATCACCACCGGGTTCAGGATGTGGTTCTCGACCTGGGTGTAGACCAGGAAGACCAGCAGCGTGACGATCCCGGCCGGGACCGAATGGGCCAGCGCGAACAGCACCGTCGGGATGCCGGCCAGCGCCCCGCCGATCATCGGCAGGAAGTCGACCAGCGCGACCCACAGCGCCCACAGGAACGCGAACGGGACGCCGAGCAGGAACAGCGTCACGAACACCACCAGGCCGGCCAGCAGCGAGGTCAGGAAGTTCCCGAGCATGTAGCCGGTGACCGACCGGTTGACGTGGCCGGCGATCCGGGTCAGCCGGGCCGCGCGCTCCGGCGACATCATGCCCAGCAGGCCGGCCCGCATCTTGGAGCCTTCGAGCAGCAGCAGCAGCACCAGGACGAAGATGGTGAGCAGCGAGATCATCAGCGACAGGGCGCCCTTGCCCAGGGTCAGCGCCGGCTTGGCCAGGCCCTGTCCCACGTTCACCAGCTTCGGGGCGTTGTTGGTGACCCACTGCTGGATGTGGTACTTGCGTACCAGATGGCCGAGCCACCCTTTGCCGTGCTCCACCTGGCTCACATAGGTCGGCAGGTCGTGGGCCAGGTGGGTGATCCCGTTGGCCAGCGGGTAGCCGAACGCCGCTGCCAGCCCGACAAACACCAGCAGGCCCCAGAGGATGACCACCGCCACCGCCCAGCCGCGCCGCTTGATCCGCCACCGCTGGAGGGCGACCACCAGCGGGTTGAGCAGCAGGGCGATGAAGGAGGCCATCAGGACGAGCAGGATGACCTCGCGCAGCCGGTACAGCAGCTTGGCGGACACATAGACCAGCACCAGCACCGCGGTGGCGGACAGGATCGCCCGCAGCGGGATATCCCTGGACTCGGCAGCTTCCCACAGGCGGGCCCGCCGGGTGGCTGGCGGCACGGGCGCGTCAGGCATCCGACCATCATGGCAGCCGGGCGCGGGGCTCGCCCGCCGGGCTCGTGCGGCGATGATTGCCATCGCGTTACCGGGCGGCGCCCGGGCCCTGCGGCCGGCCGGCCGGTAGCGTGCTCGCTATGGAGCTTGGCCTGCGCGGCAAGCGCGCGCTGATCACCGGCGGCAGTCGCGGCATCGGCCTGGCGGTGGCCCGCGCCCTCGCCGCCGAGGGAGCGGCGGTCGGGCTGGTGGCCCGCGGCGCCGACGGCCTGGCCGCGGCCGCCGGGCAACTGCAGCGGCACGGCGTGCCCGTCGCCACCGCGGCGGCTGACGTCACCGACACCAGCGCCCTGGCCCGCGCCGTCGACGACATCGCGGCCGCGCTGGGCGGGCTCGACCACCTGGTCGCCAATGCGGGCGGCACCGTCGGCGGGAACCTCACCACCTCCGGCCCGGGGGACTTCACCGCCACCTTCGCGCTGAACGCCGGGCACGCCGCCGAGCTCCTGCGGACCGCGCTGCCGCACCTGCGCGCGTCCGGTGGCGGGGCCGCCGTGATCGTCGCCTCCATCACCGGCATGCGCCCGGCGCCGCGGACCGCCTACGCCGTCGCGAAGGCTGCCGAGATCCAGCTGGCCGCGACCGCCGCCGCCGAACTGGCGGCGGACGGCATCCGGGTGAACGCGGTGAGCCCGGGGTCGGTCCTGTTCGAGGGCGGCAGCTGGGAGACGTTCCGAGAGGAGAATCCGGAGGTGTTCGAGGAGTTCGTGCGCACACAGTTCCCGTTCGGGCGGCTGGGACGGCTGGAGGAGGTCGCGGACGTGATCGCCTTCCTGCTGTCGGAACGGGCTTCCTGGATCACCGGCGCCAACATCGTCGTGGACGGCGGCCAGCGTTATCCCAGCGCCCGCCGCTTCCCCGAGCACTAACGCAACGGCGCAGCCGGTGTAGAATCCGCAGACCCGTGAGCAGGCGCAGGCCGACTGCCTGCGGCATTCTTGATGGTGAGCAACGCTGCCGCGTCTGAGTCCGCGTGATCATGAGCAATCGGGTGTACTACCTGCCGACGCGCGGATGTGGGCCGGCTTGTCCGGGGCTGGTGCGAGTTCTCGGCCGACCGCGGACCGGCCGGGTTTCAGCGGACTCGCTGGCCGGCGGCTGGGCTGCGGACGATCACCGGTACTGCGTCGCTCCCGCAGAGCCTCGCGGCCCGTCGGGCAGCGCCCGGAGTGGGCGCACTGGCGACGATCTCGCCGTTGATCACGGCCAGGCATGTCCCGGCGGCTCCGGCCTGGGTGCTAGCACATACGTCAAGGGCCTTGGCGACCAGTAGGCCGACGTCGTCCGTGTCGTTGTGGATCGGCACGGTGGCTTCGCGCCACTGCCAGGTTCGCCGCTCCTTTCCGTGCCATCTGCGCATGACGAGGTACTGGATGATGATCAATGGCCCGAGGATAGTGAGCACCGGAACGATGCGGTACTCACTGACCCAGTGATATATGAATGCCAGTTCGATCAGGACCATCACCAGGACGCCGAGGACAGCACCAGCCCAAGCGGCACGCCTTCCGTATGCCTTGGCCAGGACGAGCGGCCACAGGCTCAGCACAAGGCAGTCCCCGAGACCCAGGCCAGCGGGGTGACGGCCACCGGTCACCGCGAGCAGAGGCGCGAAGGGTGCTGTAGCGACCTGAGCGAGGAATCGCTGGGTGAGGGAAGTCAGCCAGGTCGCCGTCAGGTCGTAAACGGTCAGCACAGCCGCGATCCCGGCGACTTGGCAGGCGGTCATGCCTGTCTGAGCCCACAGGTTGACGACACCGATAATCACTATCGCGATAAAAACGTCATTGACGACGAGCATGATGACATCCTGGCCTGCCAGTTTCGCGGCGATCTCGGCAGCGGCCAGGCCCAGCGCGGTAATGGCGGCGATCCGCCCGCCGGTAAGCGGGGCGAGCATGGCCTGCCCTGCCCCGAGAAACACCACTCCGAACACGGCCGTGACGGCGACGGCGGGCAGACGGACATAGGCGGCCGGAAGCACGATGAGCATGACGCTCATGACCGCGACATCGCCGGAGGTGAAACGGCCTATGGGCGGCCGCGGCACGGTAACCCGCCGAAGGTAGATCGCGCTGGCCGCCATGATCAGGGCAACCCCCGCGACGAGACTCAGGGCATGCCACCCGATCATGCCCGGCTCCCCGTCGGCTCCCGGACCGCGAGCTGCTCTGAGGCCTCGAAGCTGTGTTCACGAAGATCCGCGCGAACCGGGCACGGAACAGGAAGCTTGCCGGCATCCTCGACGAGAATCACCTCAGAGACGCCGAGGTCGCGCTCGGCAATGCGCGATTCCAGCCTGTCCAGCAGCACCCGCGAAGGCTCGCTCGCCACGACATGAAGCCTGCTGCCGCCGACATCCTCGACCAGCGAGTACCGGGCAGGCAGGGGCAGCGCGCGCTCTCCCTCGATCACGTCCAGGATGTCGCGCGTACGGTGCCCGGCCCCAGCGCCGATGCGTCCCAGCACGCGGGAGGTGGCCGGAAGCATGCTGAGCTCGCAGTCAGGCTGATCATCGCTGGCAAGCCGCCGGACGAGGTCGCCGGTCTCGTAACGCAAGAGAAGAGTCGTGTCGCGGTAGAGCGCATAGGGAGTGACGACCAGCATGCCGACCTGCCCGGGCCGGGCGGGCTTCCGGCTGACGGGATCCAGGATCTCGACGTGGCCCTGCTCGGGCGGGATATGCAGATGGCTCTGCGAGCAGACCTGGCCGCCTGAGGGCGTGATCTCTGTCGCCGCGTACGACTCAGACACCGCGGCACCGAATACCTCCTCCGCCCGCTCCCGCAGGGAATCGGTCAGGATTTCCCCGGACGCGAAGATCCGCTGCAGGCCGAAGTCCCCCGCGCTCCAGCCGTCCCGCTCAGCCTGCTGAACCAGGGCAGCGAGGTAAGACGAGGTCAGGGACGCGTGCGTGACCTGTGGCTGCTTGCCGGGAACATGGACTGGAGCGGCGAGCCGGTCCAGAGCGATCCTCGGGTCAACCGTGCCCACCGCCATCAGCGCCGCGCCCGTCAGCGCAACTGCCTGCTGCAGGCTGACCAGCGTGAACGTCGAGCGGCTGCTGAAGAAGGTCGCGATGACGTGATGCGGACGCACGCCGTTGACCAGCATGAGGGAAAGCGCTGACAACGCCGAGATGGCCTCCAGTTCGTATCTGGAGAACCATACGCATGTAGGCGCTCCCGTCGTGCCCGTCGTCTGGGCCATGAGAACCGGCTCGGCCCGGCTGGAGACGAAGGCGAACGGCGCCGCGCGCAGCGCGCTTTTCGGAGTGGGGGCAACCGAGGCGAAAGATGCCAGGTCAACGGACGCGGGATTGATGCCATCCCGGGCGAACAAAGAACGGTAGTATGGCGTCTGGCCAGCGGCATTGCGGACAGCTTTCCGGAGACGCTGATCGGCCATCTTCTTCAGCACATCAGGGTCGGTCTCCGCCCCGGCCGTCAGCAGATCGCGCGTTTCATCGGTCGGCTCACCGAACTCATCCAGCGTCGCCCGCAGATCAGCCACTGTCTTACGCAGCCCTCTCACGCTGAACCGGCGACCGCTCAGGACCGACGCAGCGAACCGCAGCTGCGCAGCTGCAGTAAAAAGCATCCGTGCTCCCTCACCCCGCAGCGGCACGATGCTGCCGCGGCGGGCGGTGCGCAATCCGCCTCCCGCCCGCCGGGGCAGGAACTCAGCTGACGCCCGTGGTTCCGAACACAGCCGCCGCGAAAGTGCTGAGCGCATACCTCAGGTACCGCCGACTGACCTTGAGCACGAGACAACGCCTCCCTTCCTGGTCGAGACCTGGAGTCCCCGGCCGACGGCATCCCGGCGCTCCGGGGACAGGAGCGGGCAGTTACCGCAGTCCTGCGTGGAGGATAGCGGGATCATCCATACAAAGTTCAGCAATCTATATATATAATAAGAAATAAGTAAAATGGTCAGCCGATATGCTTTTGCCCGCCGGTTTGTCACGATCCGTGATCACCGAAGACCGGCCGACCCTCACCAGACGGTTCTTGGCGGCCATCAACCACGGCGCACCGCACCTTGACGAGAGCGTGCCGTGCGGGCCAGCCGATCAGCGTGGGGGCACGGCCGTGTGATTCGTGGGCGGCCTGGAGGATCGGGAGTGCTTCGCGGAGGAATTCACAGCCTGGCTCAGTGGGAGCGAGCGGCGTGGCAGACCGGTCGATGATGGTGAATCCGGCGGCTGTCTCGATCTTCGTTATCTGCTGGCGCAGGGCGCTGTCGCGGCCGTCGTAGAGGGCGCGTGCTGCCGCGGCGATGCTGTTGTGGCCGGGGATCTGGGTGATCAGTTCCAGCCGGCCGAGGGCTCCTTTGCGCATGGTGACGGCGCGCATGGCGGGCGAGAGCGGTGCGGGGAGGTTCAGGTGGCCGATGCCGCTAAACTGGCTGTGATGCCGGATGGGCAGGCCCCAGTTCTTGGCCAGGCTCATCAGGTAGCAGGCGGTGAGGCCGCGTTCGCGGGCCAGCGTCTCGATGCTGCGCAGTTTGACGACGTATTCGCGTTCGAGCCATTCCCGTGTGATCCCCGATTCTGGCGGGGGGGCGCCGGTAACTGGGGCGCTGGGGCACGCCGTCGAGCTGCAGCAGTCTGCGGATGGTGACGGCGGCGCACCCCGCCATCTGGGCGATCTCGGTCACCGGCATGTTCTGGTGCTCGTAGAGGTCGCGCAGCCGCGCAGGATCGAGGATGCCGACACGGGCCTGGAGATCGGGATGCCGTTGGCAGGCGCGGCGGGTGTGCCGGTGCCGGTGATCTCGCAGTAGAGCCGGACATGCTCGGGAGTCAGGCCGAGGCCGGCGGCGGCGTGAACGGAGCCGCCTGTTTTCAGGAGGGCGGTGAGGTGTTCCCCGGGGATGGTGGCGGGGTCGGTGCCGGGCCAGGCTGGCCAGGTGACCCACTGCGGGGGCGGTTCCCAGGTGACGGGCTCGGTGATGCCGCGCCGGGCGAGGCTGGCTTCGGCTTGCTGGCGCAGGAAGACGCGCAGGGGGCGAGGTGCGCCGGAGCGGAAGCTGGTGCAGTGCCAGCTGAACGGTTTCCTCGCGCCGGGGATGGCTGGGTGCCCGCCGGCGAGCAGGACGAGCAGGTACCAGCGCAGCACCGCCTCGCGCGGGGCATAACCTGCGCTCCAGCCGTGCTGCAGTCGCAGCCTGGTATAGGCGTCCAGGTCCAAGGCGACGGACGCCGGGCCGGTGAACAGGGCGCGGCGCCGGGCGTAGTCGATCGGGCTGCCGTGCTCATCGAGGGCGAAGGCGAGCTCGGCGAGCACTGCCGCCAGCGGGGACAGGTCGCGGCCGTGGTAGATGATGCGCTCGACGGCGCCGCGGCCGGTGTTGCAGGAGTGATTGCCGAGCAGCGGGCTGGCGCGTTCGAAGTTCAGCTGCGGCGGCCCGCCAGGCAGCAGCAGGAAGCTGGCGCAGCCGCGCCGGAAGGAACTGAACGAGCCTGTGCGCGGGTCATCCGGGCGCAGTCCGGGGCGATCGGGCGCTGGCAGCAGCCGCAGGGTCCAGCCGGGCCACAGCATCGCGGGGACCATCGCCGCGCGGCGGGTAATGGCCCCGGCGGGCAGGTCTGGCCAGCGTGGCCGCGGGGTGGCGCTGCTGTAGCGCAGCCGGGCGTGCAGGTTCGCATCGCCGTCCAGGCCGCGCAGAACCATGCTGACCATGTCCGGGCCGCACCACGCCCACCGTCGGGCCACCGACCCGATGCCAGGGGCGTATCGGCGGTCCTTCAGCAGGGAGCGGTCGGCTTGCAGGATCCACTCGAACAGCGCCTCCTGGCCGGGGTGGGCTGGGTCGAGCGCGATGCAAGCCAGCGTGGCGCCGATGGCCGCGCTGAGGGCATCGCTCCCCACCTCGGCGCCGGCCGGGCCGGGCAGCCCGGCGCGGACCTCGTCGAGCACGGCCTGCACGGCCGGCGGGGCTTGCCCGGGAATGGCACGCAGGCCGCGCAGGGCACGCCAGGCTGTCGCGTAAACCTGCCGGAGCGCGGTCAGCGCCGCCGGCCTGCGGCCGGGCGGGCTGGCCGTGAGCGCGGCCAGGTGCTGGTGGGCGGCCAGCACCAGCCCGCCGGGCGGGAGCGGGACAGACGGGGCGAGGGTCAGAACGGCCCCGCACCCGCCACGGCGGCCGGGCGTCGCCGGGTTGTCACGCGTGCAGGCACCGCCTGCCCGTGGGCCCAGGCGCCGCGCGTGCCACATCCGCGGGCGCCGGTGGCAGGCGGGGCAGACGTCCGCCAGCAGCACCAGGTGCAGCGGGCAGGCGAACGACCAGGGCAGCCGCCAGGTGACCGGGCCGCGGCCCTCGTCTCGTTCCAGGCAGGCCGGGCAGTAGCGGGCGCTGGCGCCGCCGAACCTTCCGGCCGGGAACCGGGCCAGCAGGGCGCGACGGGCGGGGTGGATGGCGATCGCCGGGCCGTCGTAGGGCGCCAGCGTCATCGCGGTCAGCATCTGCCTGTCCACGCCCGTAATCTGCTCCAGGCCCGCGGCTTCATGCTCATGCAGCCGCAGCGCCATCTGGCTGAGCCGGGTGCCTCCCAGCCCGAGGTGCGTGATCATGTCGTTGGTGGTGGTGCGCAGGCGGCGGGCGTAGGCGGCGATCCAGCTGTCCAGCGCCTCGCCGGGCAGCGGTGCCACGACGATCGGAAGGCGATCTGGGGTCCAGATGCTCACCTAGCCACTGTCCCGGGGCGGGCGGTCAGCAGCCCGGCCTCGATCGCGGCGAGCAGCTCCTGCCGGCCCGCCTCGGCTGCCGCGTCGTTTTTTACCTGGTCCATCAGGGCGGTATCGAGCCGTTCGGTGCCGGTGCGGATGGCTCGCAGGCAGCCCCGGCTGAGCAGCGCCATCAGGGACGCGAAATGGCCGCTGGACCGGGCGAACAGGTAATCTGACAAGTCATCGGCGAGCATGCCCGGGTAGCGTCCGGCCAGCACGAGCTGCCGCTCGACTGACAGCAGCAGCCGGCGCCACTCCGCGCGCCCGGGCTCATCCCGGATGCCGAACGGACGCATTGTCAGCGCCGTGGTCCGCCGCCCGAACTGGGCCTGCAGCGCCTGCTGCGGCGCCCGCCCTTCGGTCAGCAGACCACGGCCGGCCACGCCGACGCCGACGTAGATCAGGGTGACGGGGAAGGTGTTGGCCAGGAACTTCAGGTGGTTGGCCATCTTCACCGCGTTGATGTCGGCGTGGCTAGGCGCCAGGAAATGGATGTCGTCGACGAGGAAGGCGGCCGTCTTCAGGGTTAACACCGCGTCCTTGGCCCGCTCGGCCAGCGTGTCAGCGTCCCCGCGATCCGGGAGGCCGTAGAACCGGCAGATCGCGGCGTTCAGCCCGCGGATACGGGTGTTGCCGGTCAGGGCGATGTAGATGACCGGGACCCGGCGGTGCCCCTCGGGGGTGGTCTCGCCGCGCAGCGCGATCTGCTGCCGCCAGTAATCACGGCCGTATTCCCGCACCGCGGTGCTCTTGCCCAGCCCCGGGTAGGCGTCCACCAGGGCGGCGGGCTTGGCCTTATCGCCGTCGTGCCGGTTGGACTCGACAATCTCGGCCAGGTCATCGTGCAGCTCAAGTAGCTGAGGTGTCTTGATCGGGCCGATGTTGGCGTGCCAGACCGCCCGCTGGTCGTTGTAGCGCACCAGCTCCCGGTCTGGCAGCGCGGCAATCTGAACCGCGGACAGCGCTTCGGGCCGGGCGCGGTCCGGGCCGCTGACGAACTCCAGCCAGCCCCGCAGCCGGGTCGGCGAGTACTGCCGGTCATCCCCCTCGAACACATCCAGCCCGCCGGCCTGCCCTGTGGCGGCGCTCACCGGGTGTCCCAGGCGTCGGCATAGAACTCGTCCTCATCAACCGGGCTGGTGTCCTCCTCGCCGGGGAAGACCGCGTCGCACTCGGCATCCTCATCGTCCTCCCCGCCATCGCCTCCGATGGACGGGGGCCAGGAGCGGGGACCTGGCGCTGACGGGAGGTGACCTCCTGGAGCGCGGGAAGCGCCGCTGCCTGCCCGGCCTCGCCCTGCTGCCCGATGCCCGTGTCACCGGCGAGGCGCAGCCGCTCCTGGGACAGGCGCACGGCCATCCGCCGCTCGGTGCGGTTGGCGGTCAGGCCCGCGCCCCACCGGTCCAGCAGCTCGGCCAGGGCACGCCTGGTGTCGGGGAACCGGTGGGTGGCAGCCGCGAGCTTGCGGGCATAGGCGGCGGCTTCCCGGCTGAACGGCCTGCCAAGAGCCCCGGCGTGCTCCCACTTCAGCTCATGCCAGGTGTTATCGCGCGGGTCCTGGAACCAGATGCGGCTGAAGTCTCCGCTGTCGACTGCGACCGGCCATTTCCCGGCATGCGGGCCGCGGGCCGTGCTGCGCTGGTTCCGGAAGTCGTTCAATACCGGGCCGCTGTAGCGCAGCGTGTCGATCTCCACGCCGTAGTGCTGGATGGTGACGTATTCCACCTCCAGGAACTCCAGCGCCATGTCGGGCCGGGCCGGGATCATCAGCGGCCCTGCGCGGGTGATCCCGTGCTCCAGCATCTCCAGCGGGCTCAGCTGCAGGCCGGGGAACTCCGGCACCGTCAGGCCGCGATGCCTGCTGCGGTGATACAGCCCGGTCCACTCCCGGATGATCTGCTCCAGCTCATCGAGGAAGAAGAACGCCTCCTGCTCGGGCTTCTCGCCGCGGCTGTAAACATCCGGTCCCTTGTAACCGGGCAGGGCGGCCAGCAGCCCCTCGCCCAGCGTCCGGAACCAGCGCTCCACCGGCTTGTCCGTGGGCGTGTAGGGCCGGGCGGGCTGCAGCGAGATGCCGAACTTCTCGCACACGCTCTTGATGTGGTTCGACAGGTACACCTTGCCGTGATCGAACACGATGGTCTCCGCCGCCACCGCCGGCAGCAGCGGCCGGCCCCGCGCGTCCACCAGCTTGCCCGGGTCGACCAGCACCGCGGACGCCACGCCGCAGTACGGCAGTGCCCCGCCGCCTGGGTCCGCATGCGAGGGGGCGTGGACCGTCTCGAACAGCACCCCGGCGACGTCGACCGACTTCGTCGACACCGGGGTCAGCCGCAGCCCGGTAATCACCCGGGAGTACAGGTCCATCGCGACGCTGAGCTCGCCTTGCACCCAGCGGCAGGTCACCGGCTCCATCGCGAACACATCCAGCCGGTTGGTGTCCAGCACCACGTACTCGCCCGGCCGAGTCGCCCGAAGCCGGCCGTAGGCGCCCTGCGGACGGTTCGCGATCGACCTCTTCCCCTTCGTGCTGCCGGTGAACGCGTTCGTGCCGCGATCCAGCTCCCGCAGCAGCTCATAGCCCACCGTCCGCGACGGCACCGGCACCACGCCGGGACCGTGCTGCTGCGCCAACTGCTCCTCGATCTCGGTCAGCAGCAGGCCGCGGACCGGCCGGCTCCTGGTCACGTGCCGCGTGATCACCTGCCGGGCCGCGTCCAGCCAGCGGGGATCAGCCCGGTCCAGCACCGCCCGCGCCGGCCGCTCGGCCACCAGCCCGGCCGGGCCGTCCCGAGCCTGCACCACCCACCGGCGCACCGTGCTCACCCCGACCCCGAGCTCGGCTGCCTTCGCCTTGTACCGGGCCATCATCGGCACGCCCGGCGCGTACCGCGGCCGGGGCTCGCCGTCCAGCGCCAGCTCCGCGCAGCCGTGCTGATAGCCCGTCCTGACCTCCTGCACATGCCGGTAACGGGCCGTCAGCTCCTCATCCTCATCCGCGCCCAGGCCGCCGAGTGCCGCTGCCACCGCTGCCTGCGGCTCCGGTGCGCCGCGGCCAGGATCCGGGTACCCGGGTGCGACAGCAGCGCAACCAGGTCCACCTGCCGCCACGACGGCGCCCCCGCAGCGCCAGAGCGGCGCAGCATGACCCGGCTGCCTTCGATCTCAGCGATGGTGAACTGCTCACCGTCGAAGCTCACCGCCAGCCCCGCCCGCAGCGGCGTCACCCAGCCCGTCATGCCGACCTGCGCAGTACCGACTCACCGGACAGCGGCCGGGTCAGGTCCGTGACCAGCCTCCCGGCCCACAACAGCGCCAGCAGCGCGGGCCGCGCCTGATGCCGTGGCCCGCCAGCGGCGAGCCGCAGCTCGGCGTCCGCCAGCTGCTCGCCGTCCCGCACGCACGCCCACGCCCGCTCGATCTCCGCGGCAAGCACCACACCAGGACGCCGGTACCCGGCCAGGAACCGGATGTTCTCCAGCACCGTGCCATCTGCGCCAGACCACACCTCGTACTCCCAGCCGTGCCGCTCAGCCAGCACACCCGGCCAGGCCAGAGCCTCGGCGATCTTCGCATCTTGCAGCCGCACAGCCGGCTTGACATTCACCAGCCGGGCCGTCCCCGCCGCCGACACCAGCAAGAAGTCCGGCACATGACGCCGGACCTGGCCGCCCGCGCGGGCGGCCAGCAGGAACGGCTGCGCGTAGATCCCGCGCACCTGCGGATCAAAATCGGCTAATAACAGCCTGGCCAGCTCCAGGCGGCTCTCATACACCACGAACCCGCCCATCGTGGCCGACCCATACGACCCGGAGTAATGAGCCTGGCCGTGCAGTGAGCGCACCTGCCGCCACGGAACCGAATCGCCAAAATCCGCCAGCCGCAGCCGGTCCAGCGCGAACTCCCGCATCGACCCGTCGTCATACCGGACCGAGGCAACAGGACCGGACACCTTCACCCGGCCACCAGATTGTGCCAGCATGAATAGACAGTAGAGACAAGCCCGGCGCCATTGCTCACGAAATCCGGATTTTGCTCATCCGGTGCTCATGATCATCCGGAATTGCTCACTGATCCGCGGATCCTACAGCCGGCAGGCGATGCTCAACCCCCGGCACCGGCAGGTATCGGTAGTAACATGTCAACCGTGGATGAGCGCATGGTGACGCTGACTGCGACCCTCACGCCCGAAGAGGGTGGCTATGTGGCGCGGTGTGTGGAGGTGCCCGTCACGACCGAGGGCGAAACCATAGAAGAGGCCCTGGCCGCGCTCCGTGAGGCCGTGGAGCTGTGGCTGGAGGACCAGCCGCTGCCGCAGCATGGGCATCCGGTCGTCGCCCCGTTCGACATCACCGTCCCCGCCGCGTGACCCGCGTCCCCCGGCTGACCAGCAAGGAAATGTGCCGGTTACTGGAACGCGAGGGTTTTGCCGAGGTTTCCACCAGAGGCAGTCACCGGAAGTACCGCAACGCTGCCGGGGTCACCGTTGTCGTGCCGCTGGGCAAAAACCCGCTGCGTTTGGGCACGCAGACAGCCATTCTGGCTCAGGCTGGCATCAGCCTCTGACCAGCCGCCCGGCTCTCGGTACCGCTGTATACGCTTCATCCACCTTCCGGTAGCCCAGGCTCCATCTGGTTCCCCGGCGGCTCGTGGGAGAGGTTCGCGCAGGACAACCCGGCTGATTTCGCAGCCTTCCTGGACACCCAGTTCCCGCACGGGCGGCTCGGGCATCCCGAGGAGGTCGCCGACGTGGTTGCCTTCCTGCTGTCGGAACGGGCATCGTGGATCACAGGGGCCAACCAACATCGCTCATCCGGGGGAGGATCGCGTGACCGCCGACAGCCCCAGCCCCGCACCAAGCCGGAGCTTGGCGACCCGCATCGCCAGCTGGCCCTGCGGACGGCGCACCAAGTACCTGGTACTCGCGTTCTGGGTGGTGGTGATCGCCCTCACCGGGCCGCTGGCGGGCAAGCTGATGGGCGCCGAGAAGAACGACGCCTCTGCCTATCTGCCCGCAAGTGCGGAGTCCACCCAGGAGCTCAACCTGCAGTCCAGGTTCGTGGTCAAGAACCTGAACCCGGCGGTCGTCGTGTACACCCGGCCATCCGGGATCACACCCGCCGACCTGCGCAAGGCCGCGGCCGACGCCCGCCGTTTCGCGGCCCTCCCGGCCGTCCACGGCCGGGTCGCAGGTCCCATCCCGTCCGCCGACCACCAGGCCGTGCAGACGATCGTCGGTTCCAGCCTCGGCTTCAACGCCAACATCGGGGCATTCATCAGCAACCTGCAGACCACCGCGAGCCGCGGTGACCCGGGGCTCAGCGTGCACATCGCCGGGCCCGCCGCCAGCGCCGCCGACCAGGTCAAGATCTTCAAGGGCATCGACACCACCCTGCTCTACGCGACCCTGGCGGTGATCATCGTCCTGCTGCTGCTGACCTACCGCAGCCCGGTGCTCTGGCTACTGCCGATCATCTCCGCCGGGGTGTCACTCACCGCGGCCCAGGCGGTCATCTACCTGCTGACCAAGCACGGCCTGGTGGTGAACGGGCAGAGCGGCGGGATCCTGGTGGTGCTGGTACTGGGCGCGAGCACGGACTACGCGCTGCTGCTCATCGCCCGCTACCGCGAGGAGTTGCGCCGGCATGAGGACCGGCACGAAGCGATGGCGATCGCCCTGCACCGGGCCGGCCCGGCCATCATCGCCAGCGCCGTGACGGTCATCGCCGCCATGCTCTGCCTGCTGGTCGCCGACTCCGCCGACATCTCCGGCCTCGGCCCGGTGGCGGCGATCGGCATCGCAGTGGGCCTGCTCGCCATGATCACGCTGCTGCCAGCCCTGCTGGTGACCGTCGGCCGGTGGATCTTCTGGCCACAGCGGCCCCGGTATGGCTCGGACGAGCCGACCACCCGCGGCACGTGGGCCCGCATCGGCCGGGGCCTGGCGATCCGTCCCCGCGTCGTCTGGGTTGCCACTGCCGTGCTGCTGGCCTGCGCCTGGCTCGGCCTGGCTGGCTTCAAGATAGCCCCGCTCACCACCGCGCAGTCGTTCCGCGGGACGCCAGCCTCGGTCGCCGCCGAGCAGGTGGTCGCCCAGCATTTCCCCGGCGGCGAGGGCGTGCCGGTCGCCGTCATCGGCAACGCGGCGGCAGCTACCCAGCTGCGGGCCGCCCTGTCCGGCACGAGCGGCATCGCCGCCGTGACCCCGCCCGTGGTCAAGGACGGCCTGGTCTACCTCCAGGGCACGCTGGCCAGCAAGCCGGACAGCCAGGCCGCGTACGCCACCGTGGACCGGGTCAGGACGGCGGTCCATGCCGTGCCCGGCGCGAACGCCAAGGTCGGCGGCGGGACCGCGATCACCGCCGACGTGGAGCACTACGCGAACCGTGACCGGAACCTGATCATCCCGCTGGTGCTGGTGGTCGTCCTGATCATCTTGGGCCTGCTGCTGCGCTCGGTGGTGGCGGCGTTCCTGCTCATCGGCACCGTCGTGCTGTCCTTCGGCGCGGCGCTCGGCCTGTCGGCCCTGGCCTTCCGCTACCTGTTCGGGTTCGCGGGTGCCGATACGGCGATGCCGCTGTTCGCGTTCGTGTTCCTGGTCGCCCTGGGCATCGACTACAACATCTTCCTGATGACCAGGGTGCGCGAGGAGGCCAAGGGGTCGGGCACCAGGCTCGGTGCGATCACCGGCCTGGGCGCCACCGGCGGGGTCATCACCTCGGCCGGCCTGATACTCGCCGGCACGTTCGCCACGCTCGGCACCCTGCCACTGGTGATCCTCACCGAGATCGGCTTCACGGTGGCGATCGGCGTGCTCATCGACACCATCATCGTCCGGTCCGTGCTCGTCACCGCGCTCACCCTGGACGTGGGCAGGTGGATGTGGTGGCCCAGCCCGCTGGCCCGGCCCTCCACCCGGGAGGTCAGCGCCCAGGAAGCCGCCGTGACCGCGACCCGCTAGCTCACGGCAGCCGCCGGCCGGATTCGCACCGGCCGTGGGGTCAGCCTCCTGGGGAGATGCCGCACCAGTTGGGCTTGGAACCGGTCGCGGGCGCGAAGCTGAACACCATCCGCGGGCCGGTGTAGGAGGAGGCGTCCGAGGTCGGCTTCGGCGGCGCCACCACGTGCAGCGTCGCGGAGTCCTCGTAGTCGAAATGCGTGTGCCAGCCGTCCAGCGCGAACCCGGGGTAGGTGTAGCCGTCGGTCGCCGCGCCGTGGGTGCGCAGCACGGTCGACATCTCGTGCAGGATCCCGGCCTGGTGCCAGAGCTCGATCTGGGCCTGGTAGTCGGCGTTGGAGTGGAAGCAGGCCCGGGTGAGCAGGTGCCGCAGCGTGGCGTAGTCCGCCTGGACCGCGGCGGCGTAGATCTGCCGCACCATGGCCAGCACCACCGGGCTGACCGGCCGGCCGGTGTCGTCGACGGTGGCCGGTGCGGGCAGCGGCGCCGTCTTGCCAGCCGTGGCGGCCGGGCTGGATGCCGGGCTGGAGCTGGACGTTTGCCCCTGGCCCGACCCGGCGGCCGAGCAGCCGGCGAGCGTCATCGCCAGAGCCCAGGCCGCGAGCGAGCCGACTGACCGGTACCGCACAGCTGCCTCCGGAAAACGGCGGATAGTGGCAAAGCACCCTACCGGCAACCATTGCCATGCGGAACGAGGACATCCCCGCCAGGTTGTCCCGGCCCATCCGGGTCCGCCCGGAAAAAGGTGAACCGGACCCGGCCGTAGGTCCGCTCGCCGGACTGCCGCAGGTGGCGCAGGTCCAGCGGGCTGCTCTCGGCCGGGTCGTGCTGCGCGACCACGACCGCGCCGGGCGCCAGCCAGCCCGGGTGGCGGTCGAGCAGCGCGAGTGCCCGCGGCCACAGGCCCAGCCACTGCGGCGGGGCCACGAAAACGATCCCGGCCGGGACCGGCGGCTGGCGCAGGTAGGCGAACACGTCCGCGCGCACGACCTCGGCGTGTTCGGCCAGGTGGGTGAGCTCCAGGTTCTGCCGCAGGCCGGCCAGGGCACGCGCGTCGCGTTCCACGAACGTGGCATGCGGGCAGCCGCGGCTCAGCGCCTCGATGCCGACGCTGCCGGTGCCCGCGAACAGGTCCAGGAACCGCTGGCCGGCCAGGTCCGGCCCGAGGATGGCGAACAGGCTCTCCTTGGCCCGGTCGGTGATCGGCCGGGTGCCCGGCGAGCGGGGCGGAGTGAGGATCCTGCCCTTGGCGGTACCCGCGATCACCCTCACCCGGTCATCCTCCCGCGCTCCGGCCGGTGGCCGGGCTGGCCGGTGTCAGAGCTGCCGGTGTCAGAGCTGCCCGGTGTCAGAGCTGCCCGGTGAAGAAGCCGTGCCGGGCGAGCGGCTCGACCAGCTGGGACTCCTCGTAGGCCAGATGCGACAGCAGGGTGTCGGTGAGGATGTCCACCGCCTGCTGGAGAGCCTCGAAGTCAGGGTTGCGCACGTGCTCCACCAGTGCCCGGTCCACGTCGTTGAGCACGCCGTGAATGATCTTGTGCTCGTCGGCGAGCCGGTCGATGACCGGCTCCAGGCCCGGCTCGCTCGCCCGCAGGTGCGGGAAGACCGCCTCGTCCTCGAGTGTGTGGTGCCCGGTCACGAACCGGCAGTATGAGGCGCAATAGGCGCCGAGAGCCCAGTCGTTCTGGCGCATGGTCATGTCGTTGATCGCGGACCGGGCGCCGCCAGCGTCGAGCGCACCCTCGCGGACCTGGCGGATGAGATCGCGGATCCGGTCGAGCTCGGTGCGCAGGTGGTCGTGCACCTCGATGAGATGCCCGCCGATGAGGCGCCCGCGGCGGGTGTAGGTGGCGCCTGGCGGCGGGGGCGGGCCGGCCGGGCGGGTCGCCTCGTCCCAGACCCGCACCTGGCTGAGCCGCTCGCCGGTGTCGGGAGTCGGGGTCAGCCCGAGACTGGCTCCGTCGTCCGCCACGTGGCCCTCCATACCGTGATGATTGAACAGTCAACTGTACCGGCCTGACCCGGCTCTTCCTTACCAGTTCGGTTTCCTGCCCCTATAAGGGCACAAAAGTGAACAGGTAATCGAAATGAGGTCAGCGCGGGAGGACGTGCGGGTTGAGGATGCCGGCCGGGTCGAACGCCGACCGGATCCGGGCGAACAGGTCCCGCTCCGCCTCCGAGCGCACCAGCGGGAGCCAGCGCGCCTTGAGCACCCCGATGCCGTGCTCGGCGGAGATCGACCCGCCGAGCGAGGCCACGAACGAGAACACAGCGTCCTGGTGGCGGCCGTCGGGATCGGCGGCAGGCACCACGTTGACTTGCACGTTGCCGTCCGCGACGTGCCCATAGGTGATGACGCGTGCCCCGGGGTCGGCCGCGGCGAGGACCCCGGCCACCTCCGAGGCGAGGCGCACCCACTGGGCGGCGGGCACCGAGACGTCGAGCTTGAGCGGCGTCCCCAGGAACCCCGCCGCCTCCGGGTGCCGTTCCCGGCATGCCCACAGCCGGGCCCGCCCACCCGCGCCGGTGGCCACTGCCGCCGGCCGGTCCGCCGCCAGCGCCGCCAGGTCCTCCGCCGCTCCCGGGCCAGCCGCCTCCAGCAGCAGGTACAGGGGGGCGGGCGGGCGCAGCGGCGGGGTCACGCCCGCGTGCGCGGTCAGCAGGTCCAGCCCGGCCTGGGTGAAGTATTCCGCCGAAACGAGGCCGCCCACCTCCCGCACCGCGGTCCGCGCCAGCGTGTGCACCTCCGGGAGCGTCTCCACCCCGATGATTGCCGTCACCGGGTCCACCAGGTGCGGGACAAGCTGCAGCCGGGCGGCGGTGATCACCGCGAGGGTGCCTTCGGAGCCGGCGAGCAGGGACGGGTAGTCGTAGCCGGTGTTGTCCTTGACCAGCCCGGACAGATGAGACACGACGCGGCCGTCGGCGAGCACCGCCTCGATGCCGCGCAGCTGTGCCCGCATCGGGCCGTAACGCAGGACCCGCAGCCCGCCCGCGTTGCTGGCGACCGCCCCGCCCACGGTGGCACTTGCCTGGCTGGCGATGAGCACCCCGAGATCCAGGCCGGGACCGGCACCGGCGACCTGCCGCAGGCTCACCCCGGCGCCGGCGGTGACCTGCCCGGTGCCGCCGTCCACCGGCCCCAGCCGGTCCAGCCGGGCCAGGCTGAGCACCACCTCGCCGTGCAGCGGGACACCGCCGCCGACCAGCCCGGTGTTCCCGCCTTGCGGGACAACGGCCACCCCGGCGTCCGCGCAGAGCGTGAGCAGGGCGGCGACCTCGGCGGTGTCGCGTGGGCGCAGCACGGCCGGGGTGTGGCCGGCGAACCCGCCGGTCCAGTCGACCGCGAAACCGGCGGCGGCGGCCCCGGTGAGCACGTGGGTGCTGCCCACCACGCCGGCGAAGGCGCGCAGCAGCGCGGCCGACGGCCCGGCCGGACCGGTCACGGGCGGTCCTTGACGACGATGCCGATGCTCTCGGCCAGCAGTGGCGCCATGTCCAGCAGCTGGGCGGTCGTCACGATCGCGCCCCGCAGGCAGGTGGGGTCGACCGTGATGCCGAGTTCGGCGCCGCGCAGGTCCACCGCGTCCAGGGTGACCCGGGCGAAGCTGGTGGTGATCAGCTTGCAGCCGGGGAACGCCACCTTGGTGAGGGCGGCGCCGCCGAAGTCCACGTCGCGCAGGACGCAGCCGTCGAAGGTGACCTCGGTCAGCGCGGCGTCCCGCAGGTTCACCGAGTCGAGCTTGCAGCCGTGGAAGCTCACCCCGCGCAGGCGGGTCCCGAAGGCCTGCACACCCGCGGCGGCGCTGTCGGTGACCGTGCAGTTCAGCCAGGTGGACTCCGCGATGTCGGCCGCGATCAGGCGCACGTCGCGCAGCCACACGTCGGTGAGCTGGGCGCCCCGCAGATGGCCGCCCTGCACCGAGACGCCGGTGATGGCACATTCCAGGAACCGGCTGCCGGTGGCGTCAGGGGCGTCGAGGTCCAGCCGGTCGAAATGGGCGCAGTCATACAGCTCCGCGGGTGCCAGCGGCCCCGGATGCGGCTCCAGCGCAGCGGCGAACGGCAGATCAGCCAGCTCTCGCCACCGCATAGCGCCATGCTCCCACCTC
>Ga0307373_10004903_pt1 | contig 22231 bp, 15 predicted proteins | sample OX2MG_FD_202534 | JGI IMG/M metagenome (GOLD analysis project Ga0307373, IMG submission 202534) | Soil microbial communities from Risofladan, Vaasa, Finland - OX-2 | ecosystem: Environmental > Terrestrial > Soil > Coastal area > Acid sulfate soil | place: Finland: Risofladan, Vaasa | collected... | reverse complement strand
GTTCCCGAAGATCTTCAAGGAGCTGATGGACATCTTCGCCCGTCTCGAGGCGCACTACCGCGACATGTGCGACACCGAGTTCACGATCGAGCAGGGCAAGCTCTGGATGCTCCAGACCCGAGTGGGCAAGCGGACAGGCGTCGCCGCGCTCCGGATGGCGGTCGACATGACCAAACAGCGCGGGTGGAAGCTCAGCCACGAGGAAGCGGTCTTGCGCATCACCGCCGACCACCTCGACCAGGTGCTCCACCCGCAGTTCGCCGAGAAGCCGGCGAAGCTCCTGGGCAAGGGCCTGGCCGCGTCACCCGGGGCCGCGGTCGGCCACGTCGTGTTCAGTGCCAACGCCGCTGCGCAGGCAGGCGATCGCGGCGAGCGGGTGATCCTGGTGCGGTCCGAGACGTCGCCGGAGGACGTGCACGGCATGATCGCCGCGCAGGGCATCCTCACCACGCGTGGGGGTCTCGTCAGCCACGCGGCGGTCGTCGCGCGCGGCTGGGGGAAGCCGGCCGTAGTGGGCGCGGAGGCTGTGCGCATAGGGCAGGGCGAGTTCACCATCGCCGGCGCGACCGTGCGCGAGGGGGACTACATCTCCATCGACGGCAACACCGGCGACATCGCCCTCGGCGAGGTGCCCCTGAAGCTGGGGGAACCCCCCGAGGAGTTCAAGACCGTCCTCACGTGGGCGGACAAGATCCGCAAGGGCAAGCTCGCCGTGCGCGCCAACGCCGACAACGGCCCCGACGCCGCCAACGCGCGCGGGTTCGGCGCCGAAGGAATCGGCTTGTGCCGGACGGAGCACATGTTCCTGGCCGAGGACCGGCTCCCGATCGTGCGCCGGATGATCCTCGCGGACTCGGAAGAGGAGGAGGCCGCCGCGCTCGAGGAGCTGAGGGAGGCCCAGAAGGAGGACTTCGTCTCGATCCTCGAGGCCATGGACGGGCTCCCGGTCACCGTCCGCCTGCTCGACCCGCCGCTTCACGAGTTCCTGCCCTCCACCGAGGAGCTGGAGATCAAGAAGGCGACACAAGGCCTGTCGCCGGAGGAGGAGAAGCTCTTCGAAGCTGCGCAGTCGTGGCACGAGTTCAACCCGATGCTGGGGATCCGCGGCGTCCGCCTCGGTGTCATCAAGCCGGGGTTGTACGGCATGCAGGTACGGGCGCTGATGCAAGCGGCCGCTGAGCGGATCGCCGCCGGCGGCAAGCCGAAGGTCGAGATCATGATCCCCCTGACGGTCACCCGCCAGGAGCTCGGCCTCGCCCGCAGCTGGACCGTCGAGGCCATCAAGGCCGAAAGCCGCGGTCTCAAGCGCAAGCTCGACGTCACGATCGGCACGATGATCGAGACACCAAGAGCTGCGGTACGCGCAGACGAGATAGCCGAGGAAGCCGACTTCTTCAGCTTCGGGACCAACGACCTGACCCAGATGACATTCGGTTTCTCCCGCGACGACGTCGAGGGCCGCATGATGTCCGCCTATCTCGAAGACGGGCTGCTCAAGCGCAACCCGTTCGAGACGATCGACCAGGACGGTGTCGGTCAGCTCGTTCACGACGCTGTGGAGAGGGGAAGGCGCACCAAGTCCGGGCTCAAGATCGGCGTTTGCGGCGAGCACGGCGGCGATCCGGAGTCGATCGACTTCTTCTACCGGGCGGGGCTCGACTACGTGTCCTGCTCGCCGTTCCGTGTGCCGATTGCCAGGCTGGCAGCGGCCCAAGCGGTAATAGCGAACGGTTAAACCCCGCCGGGGGTTCTAGGGTCGCACCGTGGGCATCGTCGACGAGGACATCGCAAAGGTCCGGGCGGCTACGGACTTCGTTGCGCTCGCCGGCGAGCATCTTGCCCTTCGCCGGGTCGGCACCCGGTGGGTGGGGTTGTGCCCGTTCCACGCGGAGAACTCCCCGTCGTTTTCGGTCAACTCGGAGCTCGGGCTCTACTACTGCTTCGGATGCGGCGCCAAGGGAGACGTGATCACCTTCGTCCGCGAGATCGAACACCTCGATTTCGTGGAAGCGGTGGAGAAGCTCGCAGGCCGCTCCGGTATCACGCTGCGATACGACGATCAGGGCGGCGGGCGCAGCGGCGACCAGCTGCGGCGTGCACGGATCTACGAGACGCTCGAGAAGGCGATCGAGTGGTACCACCAGCGGCTGCTGTCGGGATCGGACAGCTCGCGAGCGCGCCACTATCTGCGGGCCGAGCGAGGGTACGACGGCGACCTGGTCCGGCGCTTCCGCATCGGCTGGGCGCCCGACGGATGGGACACCCTGGTGAAGAACCTCGGGGTGCCGAAGAAGGACCTCGTCGACGCCGGGCTGGCGACCGTCGACTCGTCCGGCCGGCACACCGACTTCTTCCGCGCACGGATCCTCTTCCCCATCTTCGAACCGGCCGGAAAGCCGATCGGGGCCGGCGGGCGGATGCTTCCCGGAGGGCGTCCACCCAAGTACAAGAACACGAGCGGTACAGCGGTCTACGACAAGAGCCGGGTCCTCTACGGGTTGAACTGGGCGAAGAAGGACGTGGTGGACAAGGGACGGGTCGTCGTCTGTGAGGGATACACCGACGTGATCGGCCTGCACGAGGCGGGCGTCGGCGAGGCCGTGGCGACCTGCGGGACAGCTCTGGCCGACGGCCACATCCGCCTGCTCACCAACTTCGCCCGCAAGATCGTCCTCGCCTACGACGCCGACGTGGCCGGGCAGGCTGCAGCCGAGCGGTTCTACGAGTGGGAGGACCGGTTCCAGGTCGACATCCGGGTGGCAGCCATCCCCGCCGGCGCTGACCCCGCCGACCTGGCCCGTTCGGATCCCGAGGCGCTGCTCAAAGCCGTAGAGGAGGCCCGGCCATTCCTCGGCTTCAGGATCGAACGCCTCCTCGCGCGCTCGGACCTGTCATCCCCGGAGTCGCGCGTGCGCGCCGCCGGCGAAGCGATGGCGCTCATACGCGAGCACCCGAGCGAGCTTGTCAGAGACCAGTACCTGATGACCGTCGCCGATCGATGCCGTATCGACCCGAACCGGCTGAGGAACATGTCCTCGCAGCGACCCGTCGCGGACCATCGCGAGGCAGATCGGGAGCACGTGCAGCGTCCTGCACCGGTGACGGTGAGTGGTGCCGAACTGGAGGCCCTCCGGTTGGCTGTTCACCGGCCCGAAGAGGTCGCGTCACAGCTGGAAGCAGTGCTGTTCGAGCATCCGATCGCTCGTTCCGCGTTCGACGTGCTGTCGAGCGCATCCACGCTGCACGAGGCGATCGACGCGGCCGATCCGCAGACGGCGGATCTCCTTCAACGGCTCGCGGTGGAGGACAGCGAAGCCGCGGCCGGCGACGTGATGACTCGGCTCGTCGAACGGGCCGGCCAGCGTGCCCTGAAGGAGTTGCAGGCGCAGATGCGCCAGGTCGACGCGTCGGCCCAGGCCGATTTCGCCCCGACGATCGCGTGGCTGAAGCTGGCCTTGGAGTCATTGCGCCCAGAGGACGGGAAACTCGCCGACGCGACCGACGCCCAGAAGGGGTTGGTACGCTGGCTGTCGGCCTGGGAGCAGACAGGTACTGCGACAGGTATCGCGCAAGCCGGTACCAATACCCAGTCGGAGGCGAGCAGTTGATCGAGGGGGGGACGACACCTTTCACGCCGGAAGGCGAGCTGACGGGGCATTTCGTCGCTCTCCTCCTGGCTGGCAAGGAGCGCGGCTTCCTGACCCCCGACGATCTGATGCCGCTCATGGAATCCGTGGAATTGACGCCGGACGTGATCACCGCCGCCGTCGGGAGGGTTAAGGCCGCGGGCATCGAGTGGCGAGACGACAGCTATCTCGAAGTAACTGCTGAGCTCAACGGCGAGGTTGCCGAGGATTCCTCGCTCGCGCTGGCGCGCATTGCCGGCGCGCCGTCGCTTCGGGCTCGTACCAGGGGCACCACACGAGCCGAGGTGGACCTCGGGCCTGGCGGAACCGGGAGCAGTTCCGACCCGGTGCGCATGTACCTGAAGGAGATCGGGAAGGTATCGCTGCTCACTGCGGCGGAGGAGGTGATCCTCGCTCGTTGCGTCGAGCAGGGTTTCCTCGCCACGCAGCGCTTGGCCGCCTGCGAGGAGGAGACTGCTCTTCTACGCGACCGCGAGGGAATCGGGCGCGACGAGCGGCTGCGCCGCGAGGGTCTTGTCGCGAAGCGGATCCTCGTAGAGGCGAACCTCCGCCTTGTCGTATCCATCGCCAAGCGCTACCGCAACCGCGGCATGGCCTTCCTGGACCTCATCCAGGAGGGGAACCTCGGCTTGATGCGCGCGGTCGACAAGTTCGACTACACGAAGGGCTTCAAGTTCTCCACCTACGCCACGTGGTGGATCCGGCAGGCGATCACCCGCGCGATCGCCGACCAAGCCCGGACGATCCGCATCCCGGTTCACATGGTCGACACGATCAACAAGGTGATGCGAGCGCAACGGCAGTTGCTCCAGGACCTCGGAAGGGAACCGACTGTCGAGGAGGTTGCCGAGAGAGCCGAGATGACGCCGGAGAAGGTCCGTGACATCCTGCGGGTGAGCCAGGAGACGGTGTCGCTCGAGCAGCCGATGGGCGAGGACGACTTCAGCCTTTCCGACCTCATCGAGGACGAGGCCGCGGTGGCGCCGGCGGAGGCGGCCGCGCGTGCCATGCTCAACCAGGCGGTCACCGAGGCGCTGTCAGAGCTGTCCGACCGTGAAAGGCGGGTGGTCAGGCTCCGCTTCGGGCTCGACGACGGCCAGATGCGGACCCTCGAGGAGGTCGGGCGGGAGTTCGGTGTCACCAGGGAACGGATCCGCCAGATCGAGTCGAAGACGCTCGCCAAGCTGCGCCATCCGATGCACAGCGGGCATCTTCGTGACTACCTGCACGACGAGTAGATCACCGGCTGACTTTGTTGTCTCGGTGGCTCCGGGGGAGAGACTCGAACTCTCAACCAGCGGCTTAACAGGCCGTCGCTCTGCCGATTGAGCTACCCCGGACCGACTTGCGAGGATAGCAGAGCATCAATCAGCCCAATGATCGCCCGGTGGGTGTCGCTGCTGCAGTATCGGACGTAGACGCAACCATGCTCGTGCTTCGTCTGGCGGTATCCGGAGTTGGGCACGGCTCGGTATGGCTTGCTGAACTGGGAGGGTGGTATTTCGGTTACCTCGGACCAATATTGCTCAGCCGCTCCGAGGTCCAAACCCTGGTGGAGATAGACGCGGGCCCTCAGTCTGGTCTCATCGATCTGGAAGAACGCTCGTAGCCAGGAGCAGAAGAACTGCACCAGACGGAAGTCAGTGTTGGCGAAAACGACGGCGCCGTCCCGCTTGGCGCCCTCGCCGGCGTACAACGCCGCACCCGCCGCCAGGAATGCCTGTTCGTTCAGCTCTCCGAGGCGTAGGACGCCCTCCTGGCGGAGTTGCTCGATCTCATCTGCCTTCCGGCGCTGCAGGACGTTCGGACCACGCCGGCGCGCGGTGCGTCGGGGATTCGGCTGGAACGCCACGTCCCGTACCCACAGCGATACCGAGGACTTGGAAACACCGAGCTTTTCGGCGATGTCGGTGAGCGTCCACGACTGTGCCCGAAGGCTGCGAGCCGCCTCCTGCTCTGATAGCTTGCCACGGTATCCCATCGACTTTGAGTCTAGGCTTAGGTTGGGAACATATGTACGATTGATGCCGAGAATCTCTCACCTGAAGACGAGGTCGGCTGGCAGCGGGAGCGAGTACAGGAAGCCCTGTACCTGGGTGCAGCCGAGCTCTCGCAGCATCCTCTCCTGGTCCTTTGTTTCGACGCCTTCCGCGACCGTCGCCAGGCCGAGGGCGTCGGCGAGGCTGATCACTGCCCGTACGATCGCCTCGTCCTCCGAGCTGATCCCGAGGCCCCGCACGAAGGTCTGGTCGATCTTGAGGAAGTCGAGCGGGAGCCGCTTGAGATAGACGAGAGACGAGTACCCGGTGCCGAAGTCGTCGATGCCGATCCGGCAGCCCACCGCCCGGAGCTGTTCGAGGCACGGCCTGATCGGTTCCATGATGTCGATGAGGGCCACCTCGGTGATCTCCAGAGCGATCGAGCCGGGGTCGACTCCGGTCTCCTCGATGGTCGCGGCCACGCTGTCGGCGAACCCGGCAGTGACGAGCTGGCGCGGCGAGACGTTGACGCCGATGCTCAGCGCGGGATTGCTGCTCGCCTCGCGCAGCTTGCCCAACGCCCGGCACGATTCGCGGAGGACCCACGCGCCGAGCGGGACGATGAGACCTGTTTCTTCGGCGACGGTGATGAAGCTCGCCGGCGACACCAGGCCCTCGCGCCCGTCGTAGCGGATCAGCGATTCCGCTCCCACGGGGTTGCCCGTCTCCATCTCGTAGATCGGCTGGAAGTGGAGGACCATCCGCTCGGTGTCCATCGCGTCACGAAGGTCCCGCTCGGCCCGCTCGCGCCCCTGCGCCCGCCGGCGGAGGTGTTCGCCGAACACCTCCCACCGCGCACGGCCTTTGTCCTTGGCGCGGTACAGGGCGGTGTCGGCGTCACGCAGCAGCGAGGGCCCGTCGTCGTCGAGGCCCGCGATGGTGATCCCGATGCTGGTAGTCACCCTCACATTGACGTCCGGGCTCACCTGTATCGGCTGGTGCAGGATCTCCTCCACCCGGGTGGCTATGCCCCGGACCTCGTCGCGGTCTTCCAGATCGTCGACGACGAGCACGAACTCGTCTCCCCCGAGGCGGGCGAGGATGTCCTCCCCGCGTGTGACGCTGCGCAACCTGGCGGCGATCTCCTCGAGGACTCGATCGCCGGCGCCGTGTCCGAGGGAGTCATTGATGACCTTGAAGTTGTCGAGGTCGAGGTAGAAGACGGCGAGATGTGTGCCGCGCCTTCGCGCCCGTGCCAATGAGTGGGGGAGGCGCTCGAGGAAGAGCCAACGGTTGTCCAGCCGCGTCAAGGGGTCCGTGAACGCCTGGTGCCTGAGCGCTTCCTCGGCTTGGCGCTTCAAGGTGATATCGACCAGCTGGGCGATCGCGTAATCGGGCTCGCCTTCCTCGTCGCGGATGAGCCCCAGGTGCAAATTGACCCAGATCCATCTGCCGTCGGCATGGGCGTATCGCTTCTCGACCTGGTAGACGTCCGCCTCCTTGCGCTCAAAGCGACGCCTCGCCTCCAGATCCGAGCGGTAGTCGTCCGGATGCGTCAGGTCTTTGACCGTCTTGGTCTTCAACTCCTCACGGGTGTAGCCGAGCATTCGAGCCATCGCCTCGTTGACCCGGGTGTAATGGCCGAGGCTCTCAGGGCGCTGGCCTATGAGCGCCATCCCGATCGGAGCGTTGTCGAACGCAAGCCGGAACTCCTCGGCAGCCTGCGCGAGGCGCTGCTCCGCTTGGCGCCGGTCTGTGACGTCGTGCATGTTCACGACGATCGCTTCGACTGCCCTGTCGTCGAGACGGTTGGTGTAGGAGATCTCGATGTGCCGCCAACTTCCGTCCGTGTGGAGCATCCGGCATTCGGTGGAACCGCGCCCGCCGGGCTTCTGCGCGATGCGAAGGAAGAGTTGGGTCAACCCGTCCAGGTCGTCGGGGTGTATGAGGCTGCGGCTCCGCCCGCCGACAACTTCGTCAGGCGCGGTGCCGAGAAGGTTCTCGATGGAGGGGCTCGCGTAGCGCATGACGCCGGTCGCGTCAGCCAGGACGGTGACGTCCGACGAGTGCTCGATGAGGGCCCGGAAACGCTCCGCGTTACCGGAAACGTGTTCCAAGGTGGCGCCTGCGAGCGTCGCGACGAAGGTTGCGAGCTGCCTCTCGGTCTCTCCGAAGAGCCCGCCGACCTCCTTGTGGGTCGCGTAGAAGCAGGCGACGACCTTGCCGTCACATTGGATAGGCGCGCACAGCAGCGACCTCACGCCCGCGAGTACGAGGCTGTCGGTCGCGTCAGCTTCCGACGCCGGCTGCCTGGTGACGACACTCCCGGTCGTGACCGCCTCCGCTACCGCTGACGCCGATATCCCTTCTACGTGCTCGCCGGAAACCGTTACGAGTTCCTGCGTACCGAGCTCGCCGATCTCCAGCACCTGGCACCGATCGGCTCCGAGGAGGTCTCTTGCTGCGTTCTCCACCGCGTTGAACACCGCTTTATTGCTTGTCGCAGCGGCGAGGACCCTTCCAGTCTCGAGCAGGTTGTCGAACCTCGCGGCGAGGGAGAGGGTGAGGCCTGCCTCGGTTCGGCGGGCACTCGTAGGAGACTCGATCTGCTCGAGCTCTCGTTCGGCCCAGTGAAGCTCCGCAGCGGCGCCCGGGCTGCCCAGCGCGGTGGCGATCCTCGCGAGCTCGAGGCTGCTGCGCGTCTCCTCCCAACCTGCTCCCTGCTCCGACGCGATCTCGACGGAACGACGCAGCAACCGTCGAGCTCGCGCCATCCGCCCGGCGCTTGCATAACTCAACGCGAGCTCCCGAAGGGCGTGCGGGGCGTTGTTTCGATAGGCGCGCGAGATCCGTACCGCCTGCCTGGCCGTACGGCGTTGGCGCTTCCGGAGCTCACCTAGGTGCGGGTTGTTCGCGTCGGCTGCCTCCACCTCGGCGCGGATCGCCGTCGCGAGCCAAGGGATAACCGGAACCACATACTCCTGCCTGAGACCCGCCTGTTTCACCCCCGCCCACGCCTCTTCGAGGAGCGCTACTGCCGCGGCGGCCTGACCCGAGCCCAAGAGCCGCAACGCTTCCGCAAGGAGGATCTCGGTGGTGGTGTGGCGGTCCTCGTTGTGACGGGCCAGCGCGCGGGCGGTTGCCTCCACAGGAATATGGCCGTCGGTCGCACGTGACCAGGCGGAGAGTGCGATCCCCGCGGAGGACATGTCCCCGATGCTCTCCGCGTCGTAGTGCACCTCCGATGCGAGACGAGCAGCTTCGCCGTATCGGCCCAGGCGGTAGTGGCAGAACGCGATGTGCCACCTTGCGGTGTTCATCTCCCACTGGTCCCCGGTGAGGGCGAGGAGTTGCACGGCTTCCCGGCAGGCGTTCAGCGCCTCCTCGTACCGCGAGGCAGCGTAGAGGACCACGCCGTAGAAACCGAGCGACTGGCCCTGTCCCCAGATGTCTCCCAGTTCCCGTCGTAGTTCAAGTGACTTCTTCGCGTACGCGATTCCCCGTGAGTACCAGGGGATCATGGTCATCACCGGCGCGTGCTCGGACCATGCCTGCGCGAGCTCGAGGGAGGGGCCGAATCGCTCGGCGATGTTCATCTCGCGTATGTGCGTCCACAGGCAGGGAACGCGACCTTTGCGGAACCAGTACGCATAGGCGAGCCGGCTGTAGAAGCGCATCGCCAAACGGTCCGTGTCCGTGGGCGGGGGGCGCCGCCGCACGGCCCACGGAGCGACCGTGTGGACGAACTGCACCAGTAGTTCCCAAGTCGCCGCGACCAGGTATACCAGTGCGTTCCTCGGCACCCAGCGCCCGAGCCCCCGCAAGGCCAGTTCCAACTGCGCGCACGCAGCAACCTGGTCGCCGCGCCGGAACGCGACCTCTCCCAGCTTCCCCTCGATGGCCGCCCGGCTCATGGGGTCACGAGCGCGCTTCGCGGCCTGGGACAGGCACTCCTCGGCTTCCGAGTATCGACCGGCTAGCGCCAGGACCTCACCGAGCCCTTCCGCGACTAGCCCTTCAGTGCCACTGTCTTGCGCACCTCTCGCCGCCATGCGGTAATACGTCTCAGCGCTGTCGAGGGCGTGGCGGGCGCGCGACTGCTCTGCGGCAGCGAGCGCATGGGGTAGAGCCTCCTCCGGCCGTCCTGCCGCATCGAGGTGGTAGGCGAGGTCGTACGGGGTCCCCGACCCTTCGAGCAGCCGGGCAGCTCCCAGGTGCAAGGCGGCGCTGGTGTCTTCGCCGAGACTTTCGAGGACGGCCTCTCTCAGCTTGTCGTGGAGGAACCTGGCTCGCCGGCGGTCCTCGTCGATCCACAGGATCCGCCGTTGCCTCACCTCGTCGACAGAACGCACGACGTCGTCGGGGCTGATCGCGCTCAAGGTCACAGCAAGGTCGAGATCGAAGCTCTTGCCCAGCACCGCGCCAGCGGCCAGGAGGTGCCGAGCCGGCCCCGGCAGCAGGTCCAACCTCCGTGCCAGCACAAGTGCGGCGCGCCGGGAGGTCTCGACCGCCTCGAGGAGCGGGACGTTGACGTCCCACCGGTCTCCGTCGTGGACAAGAGCAGAGCTCTCGACCATGCCCCGCAGAACCGCTTGGGCCATGAACGCGTTGCCTTCGCTCAGGCGCAGCACCGCCGCGGCCGCAGCTTCGGGTAGCGGCCCGGCCATCGACGACACGAGGTCCCGGACCTCGCGCTCGCGGAGCGCCGACAACTGCACGTTGGCCTTCGCGTTAGCGGATCGAAGCGGGCTCGAGTCGGGAACCTCGTCCGAGCGGAACGCAGAGATCACGAGCACCCAGCGATGGGTGTTGCGAGGCCGGGCAAATCGCGCGAGCACTTCCGCCGCGCTGGACTGCGCCCACTGGCAATCGTCGAGTACCACCAGTGCTGGCTCTTCCTTGTGGCCCGCCGCGTCCAGGAGCGTCGCGAGCGCCTCTATCGACCGCGCGCGCCCGTACTCTTCCGGGAGCAGCGCCACCGCGCTGCCCTCTAGAAGCGGTTCGAGAGCGGGAACAGCCGATAGCAGGGCTTCGGCGAAATCACCTATCGCTTCGCGGACCGACGCGAACCGCTCCGGGTCGGACACCGCTCGGGCGGCAATGCCGGCTCCGACCCCGTCGAACAGCTGAAAGGGTCTCTGGGCCTCGCGATCCTCACCCTGTCCGTGAAAGACCGTGAAACCGAGCTCGCTCGCGTGCCTTACCAGTTCGTCGAGGAGCCGGGTCTTGCCGGCCCCCGACTCGCCCTCGACCATGACGAGCGAACCCTTGCCTGCTGCTGCATCCAGCAACGCCGTGCGAAGGGCTGCCATCTCGGCGGAACGCCCGACGAACCCCGGTTCGGCCAGGGAGCCCCTCCGGTCGTGCAGGCCGATGACGATCCGCGGGTCTTCGACGCCGTTACGCCTCGCCCTCTGGATCGTCTCGACATCGGCTAGCACGGCGGCTGCAGACTGGTAGCGGTCGTCAGGGTCGGTCCGGCAGAGACGGTCGACGAGCGCGCACAACGCCGCCGGCGCGTCGCGAGGTCTGTGCTCCGACAGGGCGGCTGCACCGGCCAGCTTCTGGCGCAGCACCGCGCCGACGTCCCGCCCGTCGAACACGGGGTGACCGGTGAGGCATTCGTGCAAGGTGGCACCGAGGGCGTAGAGGTCCGAGCGCGCGTCCACAGGCACGTCGAGCAGCCCCGCCTGTTCCGGCGAGCAGTAGAGGGCGGTGCCGACGAGGGTTTCGCGAACCGACGGGTCGAGGGTGACGCTTCGCGACAACCCGAAGTCGATGAGCTTGGCCGTATTCGGTGAAGGATCCCCGTTGTCGGATACCGCCTGGACGACGATGTTCCCGGGTTTTACGTCGCGGTGCACGACACCCGCTTCATGCGCGCTGACCAGAGCCGACAGGACGCCGTGCGCGACGGCCAGCATCTCGTCGGCGCTCAGGGGGCCCCTCGCCAAGCGCTGAGCCAGGGTCTCGCCGCCGTAGTACGGCTGCGCCAGCCAGATCCAGCCGCCGTCCGTCCCGTGGTCGAGCAGGTAAGGGTTGCCATCAGGGTCGGATAGGCCTGCCAGCACCTCGGCTTCGTGGGCGAGCCGGATCCCCTGCGCCGCGCTGAGGGAGGACACCGGGGCGCGCTTCACGACCACCAGCTCGTCACCCCCGGGCGAGCCGGCGAGGAACGTCTCCACGCCGGAGCTGCTCTTGAGGAGGCGCGTTAGCCGGTAACGCCCGGCGAGAAGCTCGCCGCGCATCGCCGTGTCCATAGAGTCCACGGAGTCTTGTTCGGAATCTGATGGAGCGTTCGGCACGGCTATTTCCGGAATGACCCGAAAAATGTGACCTCCGGATCATCCGGTCGGGTCGTAGTGACTAGTCAGGCGGTTTGTGCAATGACCGTGCCCCTGCCCCCGGTGCACATAGTCGGCGCACACCATACGACTTTGTGGCGCGGAAATCTCGGAAAGTGGCTGGCCATTCGTACCGCGGAAATCTCTACCGGGACCTCACTAACCTTGGCAAAAGGGCAAAACCGCTAATCAGCTAGTGCCCTGACCTGAATCGTTCGCGTCCACCACTTTGGAGGTGGGGGTCGCGCAGACTCGGTCATGTCCAAACCTGTCCGAGTCCGAAGACTCACAGACATCGAGGGCCGTGAGCTACAGCGAATCGTCCGTCGTGGCAGCGGTAAGAGCGATAACTCGGTGGTGAAGTGGCGTCGAGCGCTGGTGGTGTTGGCCTCCGCTGGCGGCAACGACGTGGCGGTGATCGCCCGGATGGTGCAGACCTCGCCGGATCGGGTGCGGGAGATGATCCACCGTTTCAACGAAGAGGTGATGAAAAGTCTGGACCCCGCGTGGGCGGGTGGCCGACCCCGCCGGATCACGACGACTGAACGCGAGCTGATCGTCTCGTCGGCCAAAGCCCGCCCGGCCACGCTGGGCCAGCCCTTCACTCGCTGGAGTATCCGCAAGCTGCAGGCCTACTTGGCCGTCCACAAAAAGGTGGTCATCTCCCGGGAGCGGCTGCGCCAGATCCTGGCCGAGGAACAGATCACTTTTCAGGCCACCAAGACCTGGAAGGAATCGCCAGACCCTCAGCGCGAGGAGAAGCTGGACCGTATCGAGGAGGTCCTGGAAAATCACCGGGACCGCACCTTCGCGTTCGACGAGTTCGGACCTTTGGCAATCAAGCCCGAGGGCGGGCACGCCTGGGCAGGGCGGGGCCGTCCGCAGCGGCTGCGGGCCAACTATCACAAGCCACATGGGACCCGGCAGTTCTTCGCCTGGTACTCGGTCGGTGACGACCACCTCTATGGCCGGATCGAACGGCGGAAGGGATCCGCGCCGACCCTGCGGGCGCTGCAGGCGATCCGTCGGCTGAGTCCCGACGGCGAGCCGGTCTATGTGATCTTGGACAACTTGAACCACCACAAAGGCCGCGAGATCCGCCGGTGGTGCGCCGAGAACAACGTCGAGCTTTGCTTCACACCCACCTACGCGTCATGGGCCAACCCGATCGAGGCGCACTTCGGGCCGCTACGGGAGTTCGTCATCGCCAACAGCGACTACCCCGACCACCCCAGGTTGACCAAGGCCATCCGCCGCTACCTCTCCTGGCGCAACGCCAACACCCGCGACCCTGAACTCCTCGCTCTCGAACGAAAGCATCGAGCCAAGATCCGAGGCGAAGCCCGACGGCGCTGGGGACAGCCCAAGCACCGAGCCGCATGATCAGCCAAACGCGCGAACCTTTGTGGTCAGGGCACTAGCTCAGAGCACCTGCACGCGAAGTGCCGCGACCACGCTTGGGTTGGTGACGATCTCGATCTCGGCGATGGTGTTGCCCACGACGCGGAAGGCGAATATGGCTCGGGGTCGCCCGCCGGGAGCCCAGACTGCCCCGGGCGTGCCGTCGATGAGCGCTAGCTCGGCGGCCCGCGCCCGACCCACCAGGGCGTTAGCCACGGCCCGGCCGCCACGCACCTCGGGCGCCAGGAGGGGCGCTCCCTTCTCGCGGTTCGCGGTTGCCGCTTCCACCGCGCTCCGGTCGGCGCGCAGAACTGCGTCGGGATCGAGCAGGGTGACGAGTGCTTCGAAGTCCCCGTCGCGGGACGCGGCCAGGAAGGCCTCGACTACCTCCTGCTGGCGGCGCCGGTCTGCTGGGTGTACTTCATCGCTGCCTTGGACGCGCCGCCGGGCCCGGCTGGCCAGCTGGCGGGCAGCGGCAGGAGAGCGGCCGACGATCGGCGCGATGTCCTCGAATGGCACAGAGAACAGGTCGTGGAGCACGAAGGCGAGACGCTCTGATGGATTTAGTGTCTCGAGCACAAGGAGCAGCGCCGGGCCCATCGTGTCGGCGAGGACCGCCTCTTCTTCGGGACCAACCATTTCGGCCTCGGGCTCGTAGTTCTCGTCAACGGGCGTTTCGTAGTGGGTCCGGCGGGATCGGAGTACCCCGAGGCAGACGCGAGATACGACCGTGGTGAGCCACCCGCCGAGGTTGTCGATGCTCTGAGGGTCCGAACGGCTCAGGCGGATCCACGTGTCTTGCACCGCGTCCTCTGCCTCAGTCAGGGATCCGAGCATGCGGTAGGCGACCGCCTGTAGCTTCGGCCGGTTGGCTTCGAACTCGGCGGCGAGACTCTCGTCCATTCTGATCAGATTGACGCGCCAAGCGGCCAGAATGTGACACAAACCTGAGATCGGCTATTACCGAGGCTGTCACATATCGGCGCTGTGACGCGTCAGAGAGGGCATGACAGCAAGACTCAACAACCCAGCCAACCTGCTCCCTGACTCGATGACCGGTATCCAGTCCATCATCAAGGCGGCTCACAGCGCCGGGGTGCCCCGCTCCACCTTGGAACTCGCCCACCTGCGGGCCAGCCAGATCAACGGCTGCAGCCCCTGCGTCTACAGCGGAGCGATCAGCGCCAAGAGGGCGGGCGAGAGCGACGAGCGGCTCTTCGCCGTGGCCGCCTGGCGCGAGACAGACCTCTTCACCACCGAGGAGAGAGCGGCGCTGGCCCTAGCCGAATCGATGACCCGACTCGCCGACCGGGTTGACCCCATCCCCGACGAGGTTTGGGACGAGGCAGCGAAATACTTCGACGAAAAGCAACTTGCCGGGCTGGTTCTGTGGGTCGCCACGACCAACCTCTTCAACCGAGTCAACGCCGCGACCAAGCAGCCCGCCGGCGCCGTCTGGTGACAGTCAGGTCCCATAGCTCCCAGATCCGGAACGACATCCTGATCCGGAACGACACCGTCTCCATCTGAAAGGAAGCAGACCGATGAAGACAATGACATGCAAAGACCTGGGCGGCCCATGTGAGTTCGCTCATCATGGAAGCACCGCTGACGAGATCATCAGGTCGCAGTTCGCCTCTTCGCGACAGAAGCCTCGTCGCCATCGCTGCGCGATGAGGGATGAGCTTCGGTCCACCTGGAGATGCGCGTGCGTGCCGTTCGCCGCCTGATCGAGGAGATCGCCCCGCGTCGTGGCCGCGCTAGCTTCTCGGTGTGACGCCAGTGGAGAAGCGTGTCGTTCAGCTGCACGGCCACCGGGTCGTCTACCGCATCGGCGGGGACGACCCGGCGAGCAAGCGCCCGGTGCTGCTGCTGATACACGGGATGGCCGGCAGCTCGGTCACCTGGCGTGAGGTCATGCCGGCGTTGACGCAGCGCTACACGGTCGTCGCTCCCGACCTTCCCGGCCACGGAGAATCCGACAAGCCACGCCAGGACTATTCGCTGGGAGCTCACGCGAACGCTCTGCGGGACCTCCTTGCCGCCATCGGAATTGACGGCGCCACGGTCGTCGGCCAATCACTTGGCGGTGGGGTGGCGATGCAGCTTGCTTACCAACATCCCAGGCACTGCGAACGCCTGGTGCTGGTCTCGAGCGGCGGACTAGGCCAGGAGGTCTCGTGGATCCTCCGCGCTCTCACGTTCCCCGGTGTCGAGTTCCTCATGCCGATCCTCTTCCCGTCGTTCGTGCGTGACGCCGGGAACGCGATCAGCCGCAGCTTGCGCGGCTTGGGCCTCCGGGCGCCGCGCCTCGAGGAAGAGTGGCGGGGCTACGTCTCACTGACCGACTCCGAGACCCGCGCGGCGTTCTTGCGGACGCTTCGGGCTGTCGTCGACATGGGTGGTCAAGCGGTGAGCGCTCACGACCGGCTCTACCTGTCGTCTCTGCTGCCCACCCTCATCGTGTGGGGTGAACGCGACGGGATCATCCCTGTCGCCCACGCCCACGAAGCGCACCAGGCGATGCCCGGCAGCCAACTCGTGCTCTTCGAAGAATCCGGCCATTTCCCCCACGTCGAGGAGCCTCAACGTTTCATAGAAGCGCTGACCGGGTTCGTGGAGACCACCGAGGCGACGCACCTCGATGGTCGCGTCTGGCACGAGCTGTTGACCGCCGGCCCACAAGGTTGAGTTCAGGTGTCGCCCCCGGCTGGCCACCGACGTAATGAGAACGCGACAGTCCATTAGGCGGTTACCCAAGGCGCCGTTGCAGGATCGACGCCCCCGGACCGGTGAGATCGGCAGCCACGCCGCGGCGACCAGCTAGGACCATGAGGACCGCTTCCGCGGGACCTCGCGCTTCGGGCCCTGCGCCACGCGACCAGTCGAGGTCGGTGGCGACTAGTCGTACGCCGCGGGCATTCCAGAACCCCCGCAACGGTGGAGCGGTCACCGCGAACGGCAGCGCACAGAGCAGCCGCTCGGCCGGAATCTGCCGTCGTATGCCGAGCGGTCGGCGCATGTCCTGATGGTGAATCAGAGCATCGACCAGCCCAACCCGGCCGCCGAATCGCGCGGTGGCACCACGGGGCGTCAGCCCACCCCAGACACAGACTCGGGTGATCCCACTACTCCAATCGCAACGATGCCAGGAAGTCGGCCATCTCGGTCCGCTCCTGACGGGCCATCGCCATCACATCCACGAGGCCTTTGCTATCACCGGCGGGATCTCGATACAACGACGAGGCTGCCGGTGCCACCAACCCAGATCGTCGTTCCCGGGGCATGAGCTTGCGAGGGCTTTGAAGGTTCACCCAGAAGGGTCGCCGTCTTCTTCCACACCGAGACGTGGGACATGCCCGCCAGCTCTCGTCATAGAGTACGGCGACGCTCTCACCGAAATGGTCTTGCGGCATCGGTCAAGAGTCGCAGTTCCCCCTATCTGCTGCCAGACGATTCTGGGTCGTCGGAATATGAAGCGCTTGTTGTGGGAGGGATCCGCCTCCTGGCTACCGCCAGAATGGTCACGTACTCCTTGGTGACAACATCTCCAAGGTGCCTGCTGATCAGCCTCCTGATGCCGTCGAGAAGCTCGTCGCGCGTGCGCTCATCCATCAAGGCGTAGGAGGATTGCGAGGCGAGCATGGCTAGGTAGCCGTCGGGGTCGTAGCTGACAATCCACCGATAGGTATGGACCGTCGGTGATTCGAAGAGATCCGCGACAGGTGGAGGATCCCAGAGCCGGCGGTCCACTCGTCCCCATACCTCGGCGATATCGCCGCCAGTCTTGGCTCTGAGATCGATCTCGTCGGCGTTGGGAAACGTCCAGGCGCCTACCTCTGGAGCGAGGCGGCGGTGGAGGTCTCGTACTGCTTCACCGAATACCTCAGCCGTATGGGTGCCCCCGGCACTGTGGGCGTTGGTCAGCAGGGCCAAGTGGCCACCGGGTCGGAGCACGCTGGCCGCCTTGGCGTACGACAGGTTCGGGTCGATCCAGTGAAACGCCGTTGCCGACACCACGACGTCGAAGCTGGCGGGCCTGCACGCAAAGGATTCGAACGTTGAAGTGGTGACCTCGACGTTCGGGGACCTCGACAGGTTCCTTCGAGCGAGTTCGGCCAGTTCTGCGCCGGCTTCCACGCAGCGAATCTGCGCCCCCATCGCAGCGAGATCGCGCGTCAGCTGCCCTGTGCCGCATCCGATTTCCAGCACTTCGCTGGGCTCTGCAATCCGGCACAGCGCACGCAGATCGGCGACAGCCGCAGCTGGGTACCCGGGCCGAGCACAGTCGTAGAGCCGTGCGATGCGGTCGAAGACCGAACGGGCCTGCACAGCAGGGTCGGACAGGCCCTCGGGAAGCGGTATGTACGCCGCCTCGCCTCCCTCGATGCCGACCGTTTCTTTCTTCGTCGGGCTGCCCACATACCAACGCTATCCACCGGGCGCTGGAAGTGCCTTCACGCCCCAAGTAGTCGGCGTGGTGAAATACGACCCCCAACCACGTCAGCCGGAGGCGGCCGCCTTGGCCATCTCCTCGATGTGGGCCCGGTGCTGCTGGTCGAACTCCTCGGCGGCGGCCTCATCGCTCGCCATCTCCGCGTCGATGTCGCTATCGGCGAACCCCATGACGCCCATGTCCTCGAACGCCCGGCGGATCTTCGGCCCCCACAGCCCGATGTCCCGGATGATCGGCACGATGCGCGTGAAGAGGTAGACGCGGAACTGCAGGAACAGGTCGCTCTCATCCACCCATTTGGTGGCTTCGGGGGGTAGCCCGAGGCGCTCCCAGACCTCCTCCGCCATGAAGCGATCCCGCATGCGGTAGCAGGCGTCAACGCAGAAGTCTTCCCGCTCCTCCCGCTCTGTCTCGGTCAGCTGCGGGTAGTAGTCGCGCAAGGCCAACCGGCCGAACATGACGTGACGGGCCTCGTCCTGCATCACGTAGGCGTTGATGGCCTTGGCCAAAGGCTCGGCGGCCATGTTGCGGATCAGACCGAACGAGGCCAGCGCCAGACCCTCGATCAGGACCTGCATCCCTAGATAGGTGATGTCCCAGCGACTGTCGCTGACGGTGTCTTGGAGCAGGCTGGCCAGGTTGCCGTTGATTGGATACACCAGGCCGATCTTGTCGTGCAGGTAACGGCTGTAGACCTCGACGTGGCGGGCTTCGTCGATGGTCTGAGTGGCCGCGTAGAACTTGGAGTCGATGTTCGGCACCGACTGCACGATCTTGGCCACCGAGATCAGGGCGCCCTGCTCGCCGTGCATGAACTGGCTGAGCCGCCACGCCTCGAACTCCCGATGGGCAAGGTCCTTCTCCTTGCGGTCGAACTTGTCCCACCACGGCGACCCGCAGAGAGGATGGGCCTCGTCCGGCATGCCGATCGGCCGGTTGGGATCGACATCCTGATCCCAATCGAGGCGCTCGGAACCGATCCACTGCCGGCGGGTGCCTTTGTCGTAAAGGCGGAGGAGTTGGTCCCTCCCGCTGGTGTAGTCGAAGTCGAACATGGCCGTGGTCGGCGACGGGACTCCCCATGCCTTGGCCGAGTCAGACACGGTTTCGGCAACGGTGGGTGCGCCCGGCGCGCCGTGGTCATTTGACATATCGCTGCTCCTCCCCCAAAACGTGACGCTGTGTCACAGATTCGCACCACCGGTAGGCTCCGTCAAGTGGCAGTCGTGGACTCGAGCAATCACCCCGGGCGCCGCCAGGCCCGGAGGGAGGCGACGAAGCGGACGATTATGGACGCCGTCGAGCGGCTGCTCGGCGATCGGCCCTACGCCGATCTGCGCGTCGAAGACGTGATGGCCGCCTCGGGGCTTACCAGGACCGCCTTCTACCGCTACTTCCCCGACCTCGAATCCGTGTTGCTGGCCTTGCTCGCCAGTGTCCGCACCGAACTCGCTGACGCGGCCAACCGGTGGCTCCTGCTCGACACCGACCCGGACGGGGGCATCCTCGAAGCCAACACCGCGCTGGCGCGGGTGTGGTCTCGCCACTGGGCCCTGCTGCTCGCCTTCAGTGACGCCGCCACCAGCGGCAGCCGGATCCAGGTGGCATGGCACGAGATGGTCGAGTCTTTTCTCGACCCTGTGGAGAGGCGGTTCGCCGATCTGGCCCGGCGCGGCCTCACCTCGCTGGAGTATCCGGCCGAGACGGCTCGAGCCCTGGTGTGGATGAACGAGCGGTACCTCTTCGAGACGTTTGCCCGCAATCGGGACGTCTCCGTCGAAGTGGCGGCGGCCACGCTGGCCCAGACCTGGCGCCGCGTGCTCTTCTCGGCACCGGGCTAACGGCGAAGGAGGGCCGCCAAAGTGGAGACCCCATAGCGGTGAAACTGAAGCTCGATTTACACGACCTCTACAACCGGGGGGATGAGATCGATCGAGCCCTGCGGGCCGTGATCGACGAGGCTGTGCGTAAGAAGGCGACGTTGGTCGAGATCATCCCCGGCAAGGGAAGCGGACAGCTGAAGAAGAGGGTGCTGCGGTTCCTTGACCAAAAGGATGTGAAGGTCCTCTACGACCGAGTGGAGAAGGACTCCGACAACTTCGGGCGGGTGTTCGTGCACTTCCGCTGGAGGAAAGCGGGCCGCTGATCGAGTCCGAGGACCCGCCGTGGTCTTGGTTGTACGGCGATCAGGACACCCGGGCCACACCGGCAAGACTGTCTGCCATGGCGTTCGGTCAGCAGTCAGGCCCACCAGCGACCTCGAAGCAGGTTCAGGAGCTGCTCGAGCTGCTCAAGGAAGCGGGCCACACCGACTTCCGGGACGCGCGCGGCCCAATGGGTTTCACCCAGCGTCAGGCCGCGGGCAGGTTCACTCGTGACGAGGCGGAGGCGTTCATCGACCGGTTACAAGATGCAGAGTCTGACGGGGCCACCCCCGCCGCGGTCCCGGCGTGGCGGCTCTCTGCGCAGGAGCAGATCATCGCCCACGTCCCTGCTGAGAAGCTCGCCGTCGAGCTTCGTCGCCGCGGCTGGACCGTGATCGAGCCCTAGACAGCCGGTGTTCTGGGAAAGTCCGGGGGGCCTCCTAGTGCTTGGCGCAGAACCCGGTGCAGGGGCTTGCCCATGCCGTTGTGGGGGATGGAGTCTACGAACACCACCTGCCGGGGAACCATATAGCGGGGCAGTCTCTGACGGAGGTAGCGGCGGATATCGTCGGAGTCGGTGCGTGGCCCCGGCCCCGGAACGATGAAAGCGACGACACGCTCGCCGTAGCGTGGGTCGGGCACGCCTATAACCGCAGCATCGGTGATGGCCGGATGTGTCATCAGGATGTCCTCGATTGGCTGGGGGTAGACGTTCTCGCCGCCCGAGATGATCATGTCGTCTTCCCGGCTGTCTACGTGCAGGCGACCCATGACGTCGAAGTGCCCCAGGTCCCCGGTCGGCATGAGTTGCAGGTCGGCCCCTGGCGAGGGTCGCTTGCCATCCTGGACGGCTAGGGGGCCTCCGACGAGGATCCGCCCGGTTACGCCCGCTGGGAGATCGGCGCTGTTTGAGTCGCGCACCCGCACTGTGACCCCGCGCAGAGGCCGCCCGACCGTCCCTGGCGCGGCGCGTAGGTCCTGTGGCCGGGCGACTGTGGCGAAGGCGGCCTCGGTCGAGCCGTAGAGGTTGTACAGGACGTCCCCGTAGATGTCCATGAACCTGACGGCTAGATCTCCTCGCAAAGCGGCGCCGCTGCAGACGGCGACGCGCAGCGATGACGTGTCGTAGCGACCGCGGACGTCGGCGGGCAGCTCCACGAGCTGGCTGACCATGGCGGGGACTACTACCAGGACCTCGATATGGTGCCGTGCTATTAGTTTCAGCACCGCCTCGGGGTCGAATGTCGGGCGCAGCACGATCGTGGCCGAAAGCAGCCACGCGAATGAGAGCTGGCCGAACCCGAGCGCGTGGAACATCGGCGAGGCGATGAGCGTCGTATCTCCGACCCGCATAGGAACTCGGTCGACGAACCCGACGACCGGGTCCAAAGTGAGAGGTACTGGCCGGCTGGCACTTTTGGGCTCGCTGGTGGTGCCCGATGTGAGCAGCACGTAATGCGTTCCTGGCCTCCCAGGTCGGGGAACTGGCCCAGTTGGCTGACCGTCCAGGTCTGTCAGGGCCGCGACGGCCAGGTCCCTCCGACCGTCGGTCGCGACCACCCTGGGTAGGGGGATGCCTTCCATCAGGGGCAGGAACTCGGCGTCCGCGATCAAACAGGCGACTCGTTCGCGCTCGACGACGGACGCCACCTGGGGGGCCGCCAAGGAGGTGTTGAGCAGGATCACGTCGGCGCCTATGCGCGACAGGGCGGCCACGGACTCCACGAAGCCACGATGGTTGCGGCACATGACCGCCACACGGTCGGACTCCGACACCCCTCGGCGCGAGAGCGACCCGGCCAGGGATCGCACCCGACGGTCCATCTCAGCGAAGGTCAAGCTGCCCTTCTCGTCGATCACGGCGGGCCGATCGGCGAAGCGGGCGGCGCCGAAGACGTATGCGCCGGCCGGCGTGATGCCCGTGCGGGAAAGTTCAACGCCTGAGCGGATAGCCGCTGCTCCTGTCGCAGCCGTGAATAGCCCTGCCCGGGCCAGCGTGGCGGCCACCCCTAGCGGACCGAGCCTGACTGGAGCCGGTGGTGCCGGCCGCTCGATAGGAACGCCGGTCGCGCCCTCCACCTCCGAGCGCAGCGCGGCCAGCGTGCCGGCGAGGGCGCGCCGGACCATGGGGCCCGCGGCGATGGCCATGAGAGCACCCAGCGGACCGGGGACCCGGTAGGTCACGGTCAGGTGTACGTCGCTCGCGTTGCCCGCAGGCTGGATGTCCCACCGCCCTTCGGTCGCCAGCCCCCTGACCGTC
>Ga0307373_10004902_pt1 | contig 22232 bp, 28 predicted proteins | sample OX2MG_FD_202534 | JGI IMG/M metagenome (GOLD analysis project Ga0307373, IMG submission 202534) | Soil microbial communities from Risofladan, Vaasa, Finland - OX-2 | ecosystem: Environmental > Terrestrial > Soil > Coastal area > Acid sulfate soil | place: Finland: Risofladan, Vaasa | collected... | reverse complement strand
TGGCCTCGATGAGTGGGACCCAGAACCAGCCGCTGCAGGACCAAGCGCGAACACGGACGCAATGGAGCGATCCGGAGTCGTTGCCGGACCCAGGTGCCGAGGGGAATGCCCGACTGACCGGAACCCTTGGATTGATTTTGCTGGTCCTACTGGCGATGGAAGGGCTAACCATCCTGGCCATTCGGCCCCTGCTCGGCGCCCACGTCTTCTTGGGGATGCTGCTGCTGCCGCCGGTGCTGCTCAAGATCAGCTCCACGGTATGGCGGTTTGCCCGCTTCTATCTGGGAGCAGACGAGTACCAGCGGCGTGGCCGTCCGTTCCTCATCCTGCGCCTCCTCGGCCCGCTGGTGATCCTCACGACGCTTGCCGTGATCGGCACTGGAATTGTCCTGGTTCTGGGCCCACCGACATGGCGTCTGCCGCTGCTGTTCCTGCACAAGGCGAGCTTCATTCTGTGGTTTGGCTTGATGGCTCTTCATGTGCTCGCTCACCTAGTTGACGTGGCTCGGCTCGGGCCCCGTGACTGGCTGGGCAGAGGCCGAGATCGCCTCTCCGGAATAGGTGCCCGGCAGACCGCCGTGGCTGCCAGCCTCGTGGCCGGTACGGTGTTGGGGGTGCTGGTTCTACCCGCCGCCAGCGGCTGGCCCTTCTTGGGCGGCAATTAGCACCGGTCTCCTCGGAGCTACTTCGCGCCGCGGGCGCAGCGGTCAGGCCAACCTGGAGGGGCGACCTCCCGGCTCTTCCGCAGTCGACTGCTTGAGCAGCCTGCGAGGTCAACCTCGGCGACGGCTCGGCGCCCTGCATCAACTCGCAAACCGTCAAGGCCACGTACGCCCAGCTGTGCTGCCAGGTCCCGGTTTGGGGCGGTCGGGAAGGGACTCAGCAACTCACCAAGGGCTCAGAGGCGAGCCTAGCTACGGCACGTTCCAGGACCAGGACTTGGTCGGCATAGCACGCCCCAACTTCCGGCGGCGCGGCGTGGTCAGTCTGACGATGCTCTACTACGGGGTCGGATCGCCGATAACCCCCGTCTGCGCCACCCGGATGACCAGGCATTCCTGGAAAAACGGCCACCCCAACCATGACGAGTCCTCTTAGCGGCGTAGTTGTACTTGTCAACGAGCTCTTCGACGCGGGTCACGGGAGGAAGACCGCGGAGTGTGCTGTGAGCGCAGCGGCACCAAGCGGCGCGTAGCACAAATTGACATTTAGGTGCATCGACGATTCCGACAACGTCGAGAATTGGCAGCCTTTCACCTCGGAGATTCCTGCCGTTGCTGCGCACCAATCCGCGGCGCTCTAGCAGCCCACCTTCGGCTGTAGAATCCGGTCCCACGACTCCGAAGGATCTCGTTCGATGACTCCAACTGGGAGGTGATCAGTGCACGGGCGATCGTTCGGCGCCTGGCTTCTGAGCCCGGTCTCTTGCCCTACACAGTGTCCGCTAACGCACACGAAGCCGCTAACGATGTGGCAGGCGAGACCGCCCTTCCCGTCCGCGACTCCAGGACAGACATACTGGCGACTTTCCGTGACTCGCAGGAAATCTGCTCGGTAACTACCCGCAACCTAGACTTGCAGAGGCCGAGGCCGAGATGACCAGGCCTGCTTGATCCGATTGCGACTGCCCTTCAAGCCACAGCCAGACGATCAATTCTGGAGGTCGCTACGCTACTGCCGTCGGAGTTCATTGGTTAGCTGATCACTGAGATCGGGTCGACCATAAAGAGCTGCGGGTGTGTTCTGCAGCAGAGCCACTCGCCATTCGCCCTCCTCCTTCACGGCGACGAGTACCTGAACCGCGTTGACTTCAGGATTGATGTCCGTCTGTCCGGGTGGAACCATCCCAACGACAGCCCGCAGGGGTGCGGCCTCTGCGGAGAGGAATCGCACCTCTCTGACCTTGGCGACATAGGCAGCAGTCTGGTGCTGGCCGAAAATCTCCTGAAGATGGGCCTGGATCTGCTCTTGTCCGCTCACCGTGCTACCGTCGAAGCCAACCGAGACACCACCCTCGGCAAATTTGCCCGAGAAGCCAATGGGGTCTCGGGCATTCCAGCTCTCGAGCAGGGCCCGATGGAGAGTCCGAACTGCCTCCACTTTCTCGGTCATCTCTTCATTATCGCTGACCAAGATTCGGTCAGCGTCAGATCGGGACATTCGGGACGGCGCGAGTACCGGTACACCGTCTCTCTGCCTGCGCCGGACACCGGCGATTTGCGGCCGAGTTTTGCCGGTATCGGTACGGCGGCAGAGCCGCTCAACCAGGTCCCCAGGGAGCACCCTCCAGTTTCCTCGCTACCGTTGTCCCCCGGGCCGCTCTCGGCCGACTCAATCGGCCTACACCTGGGCGGGACGAGGGGCCGACGGCGGCTGAGCGCTAGGCCCGTCAACTAGGGTTCCACGAGCGGTAGTCGGCCTGGAACGACTCCGGTGGCTGTAAAAGTCACGCGGCGGCAACCTTTTTGGGCAGTCAAACTATAACCCGCCCAGGAATTTGGCGTACTGGCTATAGCTTCCGTGGCAATGCCATAGCGCTACCTGAGTATGCCGCCGCACCACATACTTGGCTTGGTTCAGATCCTCATCAGAACTGGGGGAACCGAGGTCACGCGCCCAAGGCGACTGCCGCAGTCCAGGTGAACACATAGCTGACCGAACTGCTGGGGACCAATACCCACTCCAGGGTGCAGGAGTTGAGGTAACTAAGGCCGCTCTCAGGCACACAGGCTGTGCCCCCAACCCAAGTGTACCCGGAAGGAGCAGCCATTACGCCAGTGACAGTGTTGAGCAGGATGTCATCCCGATGCACCCAGCATCCAGAGCTGCTGCTAGTGGGACAGTCGATGTTGAAAGAGCCCGGCCCGTCATTGTACATCCAATCAAACATCGCGCCCAAAGAGCCGTAGTCGTCCGCCAGGTTGCTACCGTAGGCGATCGCGCCGGGCACGTTGAGGCCGTCTGGGTCCGTATTGCTTTGCGCGCCGTCTGTTGCGTTTTGGTTGGCGGCCGCGGTCAGGCCGGCGATGGCCGGAAGCCCACGGCTCACCCTCTCCTGATCGGCGACGACAAACTCCTGCTCCGCCTCACTCAGACTGGAGAGAGCAGCTGGCCAGGCCAGAGGCCCCAACCCCTCACCGGAGCGAGCTGAGTCGATAGCGGCAATCTCGGCCTGTCCACACGTAAGCGATGCATAGCCGGACCAGTAACACGTCGACATGAAGGTGTCGGGGAGGTTGGTGCTCGGATTGGCAGACACTATGATCGTCGAGGTGTTGAGCACCCCCTGATAGATTCCGGTCTGCGAACTTGCCCATGCCATCAATTGATAGGCGCCGTCGCCCCAGCCGGTTGTGTTGTATTGAAAGGAAGCATTGGCGCTGGTGGCACCTTCGAGGCTCCACACGGACGATCCCGGAGCGAGATACCAGTACGTGTACTGCACCGACTCCCCGGCGGGACAGACGGCTTGAGAAGTGACATCCACCGGACTACCACTGACGGTGGATCCGGTCGGGCTTAGGGTGACCGATGAGCACGGCTGGATAGCCGGCATGTTGGTGCCGCTTACGGGCACGAAATACCCGAACACGTCGATGACCGCGTCGGCGGATCCCTCAGCGTTGAACAGGTAGGCGTCCCCCGCCGAGTTCAGAGTGGTGACGCCCAAGTTGGCCACGGTCGCGCCAGGTAACCAGTTGAGGTCAGAGGTCGTAGGAGTGGCTTCCTGAGGTGCCAGAGTGTAGTAGCTCGCCGAGCCGGTGTCGGTGGAGGTGAGGTTGGCCACGATCGCCGTCGCTTGAGAGCTGATCCCGTCAACTCCTGCGAACTGCTCGCCCAGATAGCTGGAGGCATCCAGCCGGTTGGCATCAACTCTAGTGTCCAGCATTCTGGTCGGAGCGATAGGATAGTAGAGGCTCGCTGCGGCAGCGGAAGAAGCGCCTGCGGCGAAGTATCCGGTGACGTCAACGACAACATCCGCGCTGCCAAGGTCGTTGTGGGCGCTTATCTGCCCTGACGCACTAAGTGGCACCACCACGCGATTAGCCACGGTGACACCAGTCGCCCAGTTCTCCGAGGAAGTGCCAGGAGTGCTCTCACCCTCCGGATAGACTGCCAATAAGCTGTAGGCCGTAGTGTCAGTGGCCGTGACGTTCAACACCACCGCCGAGACGCCTTCCGCGGGAACTCCCCCAACGCCGCCTACTTGAATGTTGAGGGTAGAATCGGCTCCCAGGGTGCTACCGGCGTTGGGGTAGCCGCTTCCAGTTCTGGTGTCGGTGATTCGCTGCGGCGTCAGCGGTAAGTAGTCACCGCCGGAGCCTCCGCTGGCCACAAAGTACCCTTGTAGGTCGATCACCAAATCCACGTTTCCGTTTTGGTTGTAGAACGTTAGATCTCCACCGGTGCCAACTGGAACGATTGCTAGGTTCGCCACGGTGTCCCCGGTCGACCAGTTGAGGTTGGAGGACGATGGCTGGCTCTCACCGGTTGGGTAGACGGACAGAAAGCTGGGAGCCGTGGCGTCGGTAGCAGTTACGTTGACAGCCACAGCGGTAGCGCCAGCCGGAACTTCCCCAATTCCCGCGACCTGGAGGTCAAGGCTGGCGGCGGCTCCCAGCGTCTCCCCATTAGTGCGCGTATCCAGCAAGCGCACCGGCGAGAGCGGGACGTAACTGTCACCAATCACAGCCGCCTGTACTGTCTGGGCGGTAACTTGTCCCAGGACGACGGCAATGAGCGCTGCGCAGAGCCCCGTTGTAACGGCGGGCCATCGGAGGCCTCTCATAGTCAAAGTGAAGCCGATAGCTCCCCAATACGGAAGGAGCGTCACGGGGCTGCGACTGAAAAGCGATTACAGCGTCAGGCCAGAGGCAAGTTGCTAGACCCAGTAGGGTAAGCCACGACCGATGTCGCCTCGGGATGCTAGCACTGCACACGCCGATTCGGAAACCCTCGAGTAGGTTGCCCTCCACCCATTATGTCCAGCTTGGTGATGATCCATCCTGCTGACCATTTCGGTTTGAGGGGCCCGGCCATGCTCACCGCCTGAGAAGGAGCGAAGAGGTGCAGCGTCTCGCGGGGGCAGGTAAACGCCGCGGGCGTCCGGTGGGCGGCGCAGAGTTGGCGAGAGTGTCTCGGCCAACGGCGCGACGGCTCCGAATCAACCCAAGCTTCAGTCAGCGTTCGGCGCCGGCCCGGCGTCGCTGCAGCCGAGGGTGAATTCGGGGGCGCTTGACTTCAGAGATCTTCGACGGTCACCTCAGCGCCTGTCTCTTCGTCTATAAGTCATCGAGCTTGAAGTCGCCTGCCGCTGGTGATCCGGACGACGGCGCCGCCTGGGACGGCGTGGGCTGCGGTCCGGTGGTCGATACGTCGACAGGACCGGACTGGCTGGCGTGCGTGTCAAGTGCTACCAGGCCCTTATCAACCGCATCGTGCGGCCCGCCTTGCCGCTGTTCCGCGTAGTAGGCAGCACCGAGGTCCCGCAATAGGGTATCGGTGGCGCGCTTGGCCTGCGCCGCGTCGAACTTGGCCTGGACTTGGGCGGTGCCTTCCTGCGCCCTGGTCGCCACTTGTCCAGCCTGCACCTTCAGCTTGTCCATCAATCCCACGATGTCTTCCTCCTCTACGCAGAACGGTCAGTTAGGCTGACCGAGCAACCCACCTATACCGGCATGGCCTCGGTCATCACCGGCGTCGTCAATAAGCTTCTCCAGCGTTTTCGCCAGACCGTGCAGATTCACCGACTGCAGGATGACAGCCCCGTCTCCTTCCAGAGTGGCCAGGCTTATCCCTTCGCCCCCGAATATTGCAGTCATTGCGGTTTGCGTGTTCAGCCCGCCGATGTACTCGACGCTGTAGCGGACCGTGTCCTGGAACCCGACGAGGCAGCCGGTGTGGACTTGGATCTTACCGCCGTATTTGGCCGGGTTCAGCTCGATAAAGTTGCCCGCCGCCGCGATCAGCAGCGTCCCGGAACCTGTGAATTTCTCAAGCACGAATCCCGTTCCACCACGCCGACCTGCTCGCAGTCCGGCGAACGCGATGTCGAAATTGATCCCGCCCTCGGCCGCGATCAGTGCATCCTTCTCCGTGAACCATCCGGTGCTTCCGTCCAGTTCGATTGCGCGCATCTCACCGGGCAGCGCTCCGGCGAAGGCCACGAGACCGTTGCCCCCGACCGGGGTGAAGTATTGGAACGCCAGGCTCTGCCCGGCGACCACACGCTTGCCCACCTCGAGAGCTCTGCCAAGCAGCCCGCCTCCCCCGGCTTGCTGCGGTGTTGGGTTGGAAAGGTGGGTCTCCAGGGAGACGTTGGTGGTCTTCCATAGGAATCTGCCGGCCTCCGCGAATACGGTCTGACCCACTTCCAACTGGCAGACCACCATTTGCATGGAGTTGCCCACGATCTTGTGCGCTACGGTCATGGTCGGACCCCCTGGAAAGCTGAGCCAAGACAGAATAGTACCGCCGAGCTGGCCAGACGGCAAGTGAACGGCTCCGGGTTGTGTAGAGACTCAGCTTCTTGGGAGACCGTCGGCTCAACTGGTTCCTCCTCATGGGAGTGGGTAGCTTCGAAGTCATTGGGCGGGACAGTGCCCAGCTCGGTGTGGAGACGAGGCTGGTTGAATCAGGCAATCCATTCCAAGGTGGCGAACTCCACTTCTTCAAGTCCGCGCCCGGGGCTGTCCGGCGGATCCGTGTTCTAATCCAGCTGTGCCCGGACTCTTGAGAAGTGACCTGTCGGCGGCGACGCGCCGGCTCGCCGCCGCCGGATGCCTCGCCGCCGAGGAGGAGGCCGAGGAGCTCGCGGCGGCGGCTCTGGGCGATGACGAGGTTCTGGCGGGATTCGTCGAGCGACGAATGACTGGCGAGCCGCTCGCCTGGATCACCGGGACGGCGGTATTCTGCGGGTGTTCCGTCGCCGTCACCCCCGGAGTGTTCGTTCCACGGTGGCAGAGTGAGCCGTTGGCTAGGCGAGCTGCTGAGCTGCTCCCGCCAGAGGGCCGAGCGATCGATCTCGGCACCGGAAGCGGAGCGATTGCGCGCGTGCTGCTCGACCGCCGCCCAGGCGCCACGGTCCTCGGTACTGAGCGCAATCCCATCGCGGCACAGTGCGCACGAAGAAATGGCGTCACGGTCGCAGATGGGAACCTCTTTGAGGGTGTGCCAGCGTCATGGAAGGGGACGGTCGACGTGATCGTCGCCGTCCTTCCCTACGTTCCGACCAACGAGATCGAATATCTTCCACGCGACGTGCGCGCCTTTGAACCAACCATCGCCCTCGACGGGGGCGACGACGGCCTCGTCCTGGTTCGGCGGGCGGTGAGCGAGGCCCGCCAGTGGCTCCGTGACGGGGGACACGTGCTGCTCGAGATCGGGGGCGATCAGCCGGATGCGCTCATCCCGATGCTCCAGATGGCGCGATTCGGTAGCATCCGTGTCATGTTCGACGCGGACGGTGATCCGCGAGGCGTCGAAGCTGTTGCAATCTCGCGGCACCCCGTCCATTGAGGCCGCGGCCCACTCCGGCATCCGTAGCCGTTGGCGCGCGGAGAGTCGGCGTCGGAGCCAGGTCCCGGAGGATCTGGATCGGGCGATGCTCGAGCAAGTTCCGCCCGCCGAGGGATCCCGAGCGCAATAGGCGCTGTTCACCCTTCCAGCCCCGCCTGATCCCCACTCCCTTGTGCACACTCGTGCCCGAGGGCCTTGGTGCTGCCGGCGGGTCAGGGCTATCGAACCGCCCCGGATGAACTCAAATTGCCTCCTGGTGCCCAGAAATGAGAAGGGCGCCCGAGATTTCTCTCGCGCGCCCCTTACTTTGCTAACTCGCCCACGCCTCAGGCGAAAAGTGCATATGCCTCCCAATCGAGCCATTTGCGCGTTTCTGGAGGCCCCAGTCGATGGACGCAGCCCACACGACCCGGGCGACTTTTACAACCCCACTTCGCAATTTTAGCCAGTTTTGATCTCAGGAGCCTTTGCAGGCGAGACCAGCCGTCTAGAGCTCAGAGTGGAGGAGTGAAGCCATGGGACTGCGCGGTCTGCCGGCACAGCGATGCGCTTAGTCGTCCGATGCTCGGCGCGCAACGATCCAACTGAACGGTTGGATAGCACCTGACGGAGTCGTGTGTGCCTCGCGTCGGGTAGCCATGATCCGAAACGGGCCATCGAGGGAGCTGGCAAGCTCGGCGGCGCCGTAGTGGGCAACAGGGAGGCCGGAGCAGCTCTCCGGTCCGCCGGCGGCGAAGGTCCCTAGGATCACGGCACCTCCTGGCCCGAGCGCGGCTCGCATCACCGAGAAGTACTTGGCTTGGTCAGCTGGGTTGACGAGGAAGTGGAAGACCGCCCGATCGTGCCAGAGATCGATTGAAGCCGGAGGTCGCCACTCCAGCACGTCCGCATGGATCCACTTTGCTCCAGGCCGATCGCCGAGGCGTCGCCGGCTGGTCTCCAACGCGGTCTTGGACAGATCGAGCACGGAGACGTCGGTGAAGCCGCGATCTACCAGGCTGTCTACCAGAGTCGAGGTCCCACCTCCCACATCAAGGACGGTGGCATCGCGGGCAAGCCCAAGCTCCTCGATCAACGATAGGGACATTTCGGGCTCAGATTGATACCAGCTAACTTCAGTCGGAGCCTTCTGCTGGTAGACGGCCTCCCAGTGCTGACGCCGTCCGGTCGCCTCGCCGCCACCGACTGGGGGCATGTCGAGATTGTCCCAGGTTGGAAGGTGGTGCCAGCCCAGTGGGCTAGCGACTACCAGTTGTTTGGGCCCACCCGGTTCCCTTTCCAGGATAGAACTCCCGATGGACAAGACGCCCCCGAGCCATTACGTTCCGGTCATGAGACTATATCTATCATCGTTTCGCCTCGGGTCCTACTCGGACCGCCTGCTGGCTCTGCTGGGGAACTCCCGCCGAACCGCGGTGGTCTGCAACGCCATGGACCGAGCGCCCGACGACATCCGGGCTGCCGGGGTCGATCGGGAGATTCGCGAACTCCAGGCGATTGGCCTCGACTGTCAGGAACTGGACCTTCGCCAGTCGGGGGCCGCCGAACAGCTGGCGGGGGTCGACCTGATTTGGGTGCGAGGCGGAAACACTTTTGTGCTGCGCCGCGTTCTCGCCGACAGTGGCGTTGATTCTGTGCTGGTTGAACTGCTCCACCGTGACCACGTGGCCTACGGGGGCTACAGTGCGGGAGTCTGCGTGCTGACTCCGGACTTAACCGATCTGGAAATGGTGGACGACCTAACGGTTGTTGACCGGCCAATCCTTCAAGGGCTGGGGATCCTCGATAGATCCTTCGTGCCTCACATTCGCTCTCCGGACCATCCGGAGAGCGAGCGCTGCGACGGCCTCGCCGAGGCTTACCGAGTCGCCGCCCGTCCCCACTGGGCACTTCGAGATGGCCAGGTCCTGATCGTCGAGAACGGCGTCCCCGAATTGCTCACGTAACCAAGCGCACTAGGCGACGGCGATCCAGTCACCAGTATTTGGTCCGCTTATGAGGGCCGCGGGCGCGAGGTGACGGCATTCGAGCCGTAGCGTGCCCGCCATAGCGACTCGAACCCGAAGGCTACTAAAAGAACTATCAGAAAGGCAAGACCTTCGGCTCGGTCGATTAGGCTCTTGCCGAGGCTGAGTTCAGTGAACTCGAACAGGGCGAGGGCTGCCCAACCCGTGCCGCTCACGATGCAGTGCGCCTCACGGCAGCGCCAGAAATTCAGCAGGCAGTAGGCGCTAGCCGCCAGTGTAGCGATTGCCCCGAGCGCCAGTCCTGCCCGAACGGGAAGATGCGGCGCGGCGAATACGCCTACTGCGACCGAGACGAAGTACAGGCACAGCCAAGTACCGCGGGGCAACAATCGGTCTGTGAAACGCTTGGCTTGGGTGTCTTCTGGGAGTCGGGGTGGCGAGCAGCAGACCTGGAGTAATGACTGGACGGCACCACGGCTTACAATCGGGGGCTCTGGAGTGGTCACGTCGAATTCCCCGCGCAGCCGACAGCCTCATTCCTTCGGTCAACTATCATCGTGTCCTCGGTCGGAGCCTACACCCTATCCCCAGGTGGAGAGTCAAGCTCTCCTCTAGCGTCGCGGGGGTCGTGGGTGCGGAAGTCAGCCCGTCCTCCGAGTTCGTCTGAGTAGTGGGCGTCGAACTCATCGATGCGCTGCAGCCGGAGCCGTAGGTCGACAATCTGTTCTTCCGTGCGGTTGCGAACGGCTTTGAGTAGCTGGGCCAGTCTCGGGCCGATGGGTGGGTTTGTCTAGCTGAGGTAGGAGCCGGAGAGATCCTGGATCTCGGCCAATGTCAAGCCATGGCTGGCAGGCTGCGCACTACCTCCACACACCACATCGCTTCCTCACCGAAGAGCCGGTAGTAACCAGTGCTGCTTCCTGCGGTATAGATGAATTCTCGGTCTTCGTATTGGCGAAGCACTCTCACGGGCACACCGGTTCGACGCGACAGGCTGCCGATAGTCATAACTGCCGTCCCCCGGCCTCCCCGGTCGAGACCGTCCCGCCAGAAGCGCGAGCCAGCGCTGCCAAGATCTGGTCCTCAGTCGGTAGATCGAGACGGCATGACGGCTGTTGCTCGAGAGCTTGGCCAGTAACGTCTGCGCCGTCAATGAGAAGCGTCGGTGAGGGATAAGGCCCCTCGATCTCCTCGATCACTACGCGAGCGCCGCTGCGGGCCAGGCAATCATGGAGGGTAGAGCGCAGCCGGTCAATAAGCGGGCAGTCCGGGACGTAGAGCAAATGGACAGTAATTGGCGGATCTTCGGTGGTCACCTGCTTACCCGCTCCTCGCCGCAGCAAGCACGAAGCGGAGATCTTGGTAGCCCTTCTTAGTTGCCTTCACCTGAGACACAACCGTTCCTGCCGCCTGGAAACCGGCCTTGGCGGCAACCCTTTGGCTGGCAATGTTGTTCTTATCAATTCTGAGCTCGACTTTGCTCGCTAACCCTTCATGCAACAGCCAGCGAGCAACTAGCCCCACAGCCGCCGAGGCATATCCGTGGCCGCGCTGACGCGGAGAGACTCCGTAGATGAGCTCGACCACGTCCTCCCCGCGATCGCCGAGCCCAACTTGGCCGATCAGTTCACTGCGACCGGTCTTGACGATGGCCAGCGCGGGGCCGTGAAAGCTCGGCTCATTGCGCCAGGCGGCGAGCCAATCCGCTACCAATCCCTCACAGTCTTGGAGGCTGGCCCCTTCGGCGAGTGGGAGCCACAGTCCTTCGAGTCCGCCCTCTTGGGATGCGTAGCCGTGGAGGGTGGAGGCGTCTGACGCCTGCAGCAGACGAACTTCGATCCGATCATCTGCCAGACGACTCTGAAGTGGCACCCACCTCTCTGAGCGCTCTTGCTTCCCAAGAGCGACAGCGCCCGTCGCGCGAGCCACTGCCTCTTCCCGTTCCTCGAACCCGAGGATGCCGACAATTCGACCACCAGCCACAGTGAGAAGTTGCCAGCGCTCGGCTGCGCCGCCTCTCGCTCGTGCTGCGCTATCGCCTATTACACTCAACCCCACGAGGAGCCGATCCCCCAAAACAACGATCTCCAGGACCCGTGCTCGGGTTCCCGACTCCCGCCCACGCTGATACCAGGCCAGAACCTGCGCCCGGTTCTGGCACTCTGGCGAGGGGTCGTCGGGCGCTCCCCACGTCACGTTGGGGTCAAGCAGGTCGCTGAAGGCAGACAGATCAGCCGACTCATAAGCGGTCTTGACCCGCTCAGCGATCCCGACCGCTCCGCTCATCTGATCCAGCATGGGCCACCTCCAACGGCCTCACCGGTGATTCAGTATGGCTCACCCGCACCGGCAGAGCTCGCTGGGCCTGACTGGACCCATCCAGGCCAGCCCGTCGGCATGCATGGCGCCTCGACTTATCGAAGCCTCTGAGCGAACAGAGGTTCGCCACAGCCAGGAGTTCAGCGAGGCCAGGTAGACGGGTACTTGACGTACGCTTCGTACGTATTCATAATGGACATCCATGGCAGCTCTTACCTTCGGCAGCTACAGTCAGGCTCGGGACCATCTCAAGGATGTGCTTGACGCCGCCGCCAACGGCCAGCCGGTCATCCTGCACCGAGAGCGGACGGCGGCGGCCGTCGTCGATGCCGAGCGTCTGGTCCACTACCTGGGCCGCCTGTGCCCTAAGGCCACGGTCGTAAAGGAAGCGGGGGGGTGGTCGGTCTTCCTGGTCGGGGTTCCAGTGGCAGCGGATGGGGCGACCTTCGATGACGCTATCGACGAAATGGCAGATGCCTTGCGAGAGTATGCCGATGACTGGCAGGATCATCTTGGTCGTGCCCCAAATCATCAGAACAACTGGCCGCTGGTTCAACTAGTTGGGTTGAGTAGTGATGCGCAGCTCAGGGAGTGGTTGGTCGGCGCTTCCCAGTGACTCAATGGCCCGCACCGACTCGATCTGATCACGATAAGTTCTGCCGGAATGAGGGCTGGCGACGACTACGAGACGCCAGCGGGCGTGCTGGAACACATCACATCACCTACGAGTTCGACCTTCCGGACGGCAGCACTCTTCGCACGAGAATTTCGCACCCGCCGAATCGGACCAACTATGGTCCAGAGATGTGGAAACACATTCTGCGCGACCAGCTACGGGTAACCGAGGGAGGGTTTTGGGCGTGCGTCTCCGAAAAGATTAGGCCGGATCGAGGGCAATTGGCGCAGCCCTTGGATACACTGCCAGCGGAGCTTGCGCATCTGCTCATTAACCGCGTCGGTCTACCTGAAGATAAGGTCGCTCAGATGACGAAGGCTGAAGCAATTGCCCGTCTCAATCAATATTGGGCGAAGCAGGAGTAACGCGACGGTCGGGACCAGATGGTGGGTTGTAAGTGGCAGCTGACCCTCGCTGTGTAGGTAACCTGCTTGGGAAATCGAAAATTGAGCTCTAGCGCAACTCCGCCGAGTTCAAAGGGCGAGAGATACGAAAAACGCCCGGGAATTGCTCTCCGGGCGCTTCGATTTCGACAGGCACAGCTCAATTCGCCAACGTTTCTGCCGAAAGTCGCAAATGCCTCCCCATTGAGCCAGTTGCGAATTTCTGGAGGCCCCAGCCGATGGGCCAATTCTGACGCGGCTCGGAGGGCTTCTACAGCCCCCTTTCCCAATTTTTACAGATTCTGATCTCAACCGCCTCTGCAGGCGAGATCAGGCTGGCGCGTGAAAGTCAAAACCGGGATGGACCCTGGGTGGCGCCGATTGGTCACTTGTGCTGAAATCACGGGATGTCTCGTCCAGAGCTGACCCTCCCACCCAAATTGAGTGCCGGGGATCGGGTAGCCGTGGTCTCCCCATCGTCCGCGGCACCGGGCCGATTTGCTGCGGTCCATGAACTCGCGATGCGGCGGCTGCGAGAGGAGGTTGGACTAGAACCGGTCGAGTACCCCACCACGAGGCAGATAGGGGCCTCGGCCGAAGCTCGGGCAGCCGACCTCATGGCGGCCTTTGTTGACCCCGAGATCCGGGCCGTAATGGCGACAGTAGGGGGCAGCGACCAGATCACGGTGTTGCCCTTCCTCGACCCCGGCATCTTCGCAGCCAATCCGAAGGCGTTCTTTGGGTATAGCGACAACACCAACCTGCTGAACTGGCTTTGGAACCTCGGGATCGCCAGCTACCACGGGGGCTCCACGATGGTCCATCTGGCTCGGCCGGGCGGACTGCACCAAGTGTCCGCTGAGTCCCTACGGGCGGCCCTCTTTAGCGGCGGCGAACTGGAGATCCAACCCGTCGACGAGTTCAGCGAAGATGAGTTTGAGTGGGGAGACAACGCACCTGGTGACGCGCCCGCGCCGACCCAGCCAGGCGGGGAGTGGACATGGCACAACGCGGATCGGGTAGTGACCGGGCCGACCTGGGGAGGAAACCTGGAGATCCTCCATTGGAATCTCGCCGTCGGGCGGTGGATTCGTCCGGTGGAGGACTATCGGGACTGCATCCTGCTCCTTGAGACCTCCGAAGAGATGCCCAGCGCCCTTGAGGTATTCCGGATGCTGCGCGACGCCGGCGAGCGGGGCCTCCTTAGCCAATTTCCCGCCGTGATCGTCGGGCGGCCCAAGGCAACCAGCCTCGAACGCCCGATCAGTCAGGAAGCGCGACAAGAGTTTCGGAACGATCAGCGGGATGCCATCCTCCGGGCCCTCGATCTCTACGCCCCGGCGGCGATGATCGTCTTCGGCGTCGATATCGGCCATACGGATCCGCAATGGATCGTCCCCTACGGAGGGCGGGTAACCGTGAACGGCCCAGCCCGCCGCATTACCGCTCACTACCATTGAGTGTCCGGGAGGAAGCCCTGGATGACAGGACCCTGCGAGCGATGCAGCAGCTCGCCCAAGTTGTGTGGTCTCTCGATCGCTCCATCCTTAACTCGGGTGCGAGCGTTGGGGAGCTGGCGTGGACCTGGGGCACCGGGCGGCACATAGATGCGACTCGATGGCGAGTCCGCGTTTGGTACGAGAGTAGCCAGAGCGTCGCATGGGGATGGATCTTTCCGCCCGAATTGCTCCGTGTCTCCGAGGAGCGTTGGGAGATGGGCAGCACCAACTTGCTCTGGCAGACGCATCCCGAGCGGCCTCACTTGTTCGGTGAGGTCATCGAATGGTTCGAAGCCTCGGGGGAGCCCGGAGTGACTCGACATGTTGCTACACGGGCTGCAAACAGCGACGCCACCAGGCGGCTAGGGGACTCGGGCTATGTTCACGACCCGGGCGCTCCGTGGTTCCACCTCCTCAGCCGCACACTGGATGATCTCGACGCACCACAGTTGCCGCCGGGCTTGGTTCTGAAGACGGCGATTGGCGTCGAGCCAGACCGCGCCGTCCAGGCCCATCGAGCAGCATGGGCACCTTCTGAATTCTCCGTAGAGAGTTTGAACGGCGTCCGCCACACGTGGCCCTACCGTGATGATCTGTCGGTGTTCGTAGAGGCGCCAAACGGCGAGCTCGTGGCCTCAGCGCTCGTGTGGCTCGATGAGATCAATCGGACCGCTGAACTCGAGCCTGTTGGGACCGATTCCAGATATCGCGGTCAAGGTTTGGGACGCGCAGTGAGCCTATTCGGACTGAGGCAGGCTCATTTGGCGGGAGCCAAGGAGGGGATCGTGAGTTGTCGGGGCGATGAGAACTACCCGATCCCACAGCGCCTGTACCGCTCAGTCGGATTCCACGATCTCACCCAGGATCTGGTCTTCGCCAAGCCAACGAGCGTTCACTGCCGTTAGCTCCGGAACTCGTTTGACCCTGGGAGCTGTTGAGGATAGAATCGCGAGTCTCATGGCCCCCGAGCATCCACCTGACGGCATCCGCGCCTTCTACGATGAGTTCGGGGACCGGGAATGGTCACGCTTCGACCGATCTCACGCGACCCGGATCATTCTGGAAATGCACTTGCGGTTCCAGGCCAAGTGGGTTAGCCGTGGGGCCCGAGTGCTGGAGGTGGGAGCCGGCCCCGGTCGCTTCACCATCGAATTGGCGCGCCTTGGCGCCACAATCGTCGTCTCCGACCTCTCCCCGGTGCAGTTGGCCTCCAATGCCAGACACGCGCAGGAGGCCGGGGCGGAGGCGGCGGTTGAAGGCCGCCTGGAGCTGGACGTCACCGACCTCTCCCGCGTCGACGACGACTCCTTCGATGTGGCCACCGCCTTCGGAGGTCCTCTGAGCTATGTGTTCGACAGTGCTCCCAAGGCATTGAGCAAACTAATTCGAGTCGTCCGACCGGGCGGGCTGGTGCTCATCAGCGTCATGAGCCGCTGGGGGACGCTGCATCAGTTCCTTGACTCTGCGGTGGATGAACTGCGTCGCGGTTACGGTGCGGCCCTTGAGGTGGCGATCGCGGAGGGGGATCTGTTAGGCGAGCAGCAGACTCAGCCTGGGATGACCGTCCCTCACCAATGCCACCTATTCACTTGGGAGGAGCTGGAGGGGTTGGCCAGGGACGCGTCCTGCGAGATCGTAGACGCGATGGCTTCCGGCTATATCGGCCTCAGAGCCGAGGACACCCTGACGACCCTCGGATTAGAGGAATGGGAGCGTCTGATGGACTTGGAGGAGCTGGCCTGCCGCTCGGCTGGAGTGATTGGGGCGGGCACCCACATCCTAGCCGCTCTCCGAACGCCGGCTGGAGGCAGTCCCCGCCGTGCCTGACCAAGGCTCCGTCGCGGCTCCCAGCGATGATGTCCTGGTTCTGAACCGCTACAGCGAGGAGGACGTTGGCGGCCACCTCGCCGGCGAAGACGAGGAGACCGCTCGCCGCTTAGGGTGGTGGCCGCAATCATCGACTCCAGAGACAGTGCTACGAGCCTTCGGCGAGTGGGCGGAGCAGTGGCGAACGAATGGGCCAACACGCACGTTTGCGGCTCGGGACAAGAGGCTTGGGCGACTTGTCGGTGGGTGCCAGCTCCGGATCAAATCCGATGGCTCGGCCCAAGTTTCTTACTGGACGTCAGCCACTGAGCGAGGCAAGGGATATGCGACGCGCTCCCTAAAACTGCTTTGCGAATACGCTGGTTCGATTGGAGTGCCGTTGCTCGAGATTGAAATCGCCGAAGACAACCTCGCCTCCCGAATGGTGGCTGAGCGAGCCGGCTTTTCCTTCGTTGATGCCTTCAGGGAAGGTGAGTGCCGAATGACCCGCTTCCACCTCCCCTTGAAGTAGCTACGGTGGAAGCTGGACGGGTGGATCGATCTTGGCGCGTCCGGAGGACGCGGAGCTTCTGCATGAGCCATTCGCTGTTTATTGACATCCGTGTAATGCTGATCAGTATGCTCAGCGCGTTGTCTCAGCAATGTTGTATCCATAAGTTGGTTTCGGCGTAGGTCCCCCGGTCAGCTTCACGATCAATCTCAACGAGGTCCAGTGCAGCAGGCACAACATAGTGACCACTCTGTGGGAAAGCCATTTCTGCCCAACTCTCCCACTCAGCCACTGTTCCAGTTATCACCATGGATCGCGGAGCTGGGGCAAGAATCGTGGCACCCAGACGCTGGTGTGTCCTTATCCACGGATCGAAGTGCAGCCCGTCGCTGCGAACCCAGCTGGCGAACTCGCTCATCGTGGCTAGTGGGTAGCGCGACTTCAGCGTCGGCCGCACGGGGGCCAATATGTGACCCAGGCCCGAGGCGGTGGCCCGTTGACGCAGGGCGGCCAAGACCTGACCAGCCAGACCTTCACCGTGGCGGTCAGACCGCACAGCTGCGGCCATTACCGCCAAAGTGTTGGGCTCGGCGCTATTCTCGTGACCACTGACGCCACTGATCAAAGTTCCGTCGTAACCGTCCGGCAGCCCCGCGATGCTCCCGTCCCACTCGAACGGCACGCCCCAGCCCCCCGCCACCACTTCGCCGTGATCGAGCAGCAGCACGTCGTAGGGCCGGAAATAGAGCTCAACTCGGTCCATGTGCTCCCGAGCTACTGGGTCGTGGAATATGAACTCAGGCCAGACAGAGCGGAAGGCAGCTCTGGCCTCGTCATCGAGGTCAGGGCGCTCGCTCGTGGTCACAACCTCGATCTGGGGCGGATCGGTCCCGCTAGACCGATTTGGGGCTTGGTCGTTCATTTCACCAAGCTTCGCACTGATGCGACTCAAAAGCTAATGACAGAGGCTGGCTCGAGTCAAAAGTGTCTGATCGGTCCAGCAGACCTAGTGCAGGGAGTCATCCCGAGTGGCGGAGACGTAGACAGCTTGGTCACGTGATTGGGCTGTGTTGGTACTGGCCTGGGGCGTCCAACTCCGAGCCCTACGTCGCTCCCACGTCTGAGATCGTGGTGGGAACAGGCGGATGGAACCGACGGCGGAAGGTCGCCTCATTGATCCCCAGCTGCTTGTTCACCTCGCATAGGTTCCCGACCTTACCCAGTAGCCGGTCTGCTTCCCGGAGCTTCGGCACTATCTGCTCCGGTGTGTGCTTTCTGCCCGTCACCCTAGTTGCTTTGGACCTGCTCGGCCGTTGAGAGACCTTCTCGCCGCCTGAATCCGGTGGCGGTAGCCCCCATCGCGGTTGACTCGTGAAATTCGCGCGTAGGGCGGATTCGACAAGACAGACGTGCTCGACCGAGCTTTCTTCGATCGTCCCTACAGAGGGCGTGAGATACGCAGCGAATCGTGTTCTCATGGAGCTGCAATTGACATACCTTGAAATTTATGAAACAGTCAACTAAGGCGGCAACATGTGAGCACCAAGCTATCCCAAAACCTACCTGATGAGCCTGTCTCGGAGCAAGCCGGCGGGATTACTAGCCGGATTTGCTGCGTAGCTGTAGCCGTCGCGTGCCTGGCGGTACTTCTGGCGCTGTCTGGGTGCTCGACTTCGCATCCCTTGGCAATACCCAGCCCGAAACCCACTTCAAGTCTCACCCCATCACCGACTACAACTCCCACTCCAGTGGTGGCCATCTGCACCGCCGGTCAGCTTCAACCCTGGGCCGGACCCAATGGAGCCGCTGCTGGCTCTCAAGGTTCAGAGTTCGCCTTCACTAACGTAAGCTCGCAGAAGTGTGCCCTATATGGCTACCCGGAAGTTCAGATGCTGGACGGCTCTGGTATCCAACTCCCCACCACCGACCAACCAGCCACCCCCGGCTTCGACAGCGTTAACCCAGAGCCAGTCGTCATTGGCCCAGGTCAGCGGGCTTACTTCCTCCTCTTCTATGCCAACGCGACGGGATACTCAGGCGCGGGGACTTGCCCAACGTCGGCCGAGCTTCAGTTCACTCCGCCAGCCCTGACCACGACCCTGACCTTGACTGGAGTGGGAGCCCAAATCACGCCCTATGGTGGAAGCGTCGAGAACTTACAGTGCGGACAGATCATGGTGACTCCCGTGACTAGTAGAAAGCTACTTCCGGCCACCGTGGGCAGCTAGTACATCGCCATAAATCCCCCTGTGTCCAATTCTGGGGTGATAATTCAGACTTGGCCCAAATTCTCCGGAGGCTCGCCGATAAAGAGGCAACCCCTCGTGAACCCTGCCCAGAGCCTCCTCCATGAATCCCCCGTAGGCCAGGCGCAGCAGGCGGGCGAGGCGAGGATCTCTGTGGCGGCTCTCTGCGACTAGAGCTAGAGGCTCCCCTCATCTGGGATAAGTGAGGATGGAGGTTCTACCCCCAGAACTGGCGTCGATAATCGCTTGTATCAGATCGCCAATGCGCCTAAGCTCAGCCGATGCTGTGTGTGAACGAGGGGAGTTCGCGAGTGGGTGCCAAAAGGGGCTGTCGAAAATGAGACTTTCCCGGAAGGAGCTGCGCGTCATCGAGCTGATAGTGGGTTTGGTAGCCGTTTTGGCTGCCGCCCTGACGACTTCCGTATGCGTCACCTTGGTGATCAACCACCCAGGTTTCGCCATCTGGCTCTGGGTCCCTTTCGGCGTCTTTGAAGGTCTGGTAAGCGTTGGATTCTGGGTAGCGGCCTATGGGCTGCTGTTCAGGGGGGCCAACTGGAGGCCGTGGAGGCGATATCGGATTCACTGAGTCCCTAACCCACCAGGTTGGTGCTCCCTGCTTCCAAACGCGAGATCCCGTCGAATGTAGAGCCGTGATATGCCAGACTTCAGAAGTTAGGTCCCCGTCCCAACTTATCCCAGATGAGGGGCGACTCTAGCTGCTGACCCTGACTCCGAGCTCGTCAGGTCCGCCTCAGTCGGGACTGTGCGCCGGATCGACCCGTGGAACTTGTCAAGGCTGGTAGTCCAAGGCTCTCCTCTTTACTCTTAGAGCCTCTCCAAAGTCAACACCTACAGGCTCTAAATCTCGACTAGCCTCTAAGCTATGAGTAGCCTACTATGCGAAGTCAAGAGGAGGCTCTGGCTACCACCCCAGAATTGGACACAGGGGGGAATTTGCTCTGGCGTCCGCTGCCGGAAGAAGCTTGCGGCCTGGGTGAGTCGGCCGGCCATGGTGAGCGGCGGCGAGTTGGCCAAGTGGCGCTTGAGCGTGCAGGCTGATTGGCGGCCTAGAGGCGCACTCTCGTGAGGTCGAGGGCGAGGAGATAGATCACGAAGAGAGTGATAAACAGGTACAGCGCGCTCATTGCCCACCGCCGGGAATCGGCTGCTTGCCAGAAAGTCCGAACCGCGCGGACGTTGAACACCAGCGCGAGGGCCGAGAGCAGGGCTCCGATGACCGGCCCAGCCCCGGCTAGGGCGCCGATGGTCGGCACCAGGACCGGCATGATCATGTAGGTGAAGATGCACCTCATGGCCGACAAAGCGAGGGAGGTGCTCAGGACACGCTCGACGTCCGACTCGCTGGGACAGGCGACTCCCTCCGAGATGAACAGCAGGCGCCTCATGACGGCCTCGGCCGCAGAGCGGTCCGGCGACGGCCGTGGGATGAGGCTCCTGCTATCCATGACCTCAGAGACTACTGCTTGGACACCCTGGGCGACCGGGCCACCTCCACCTGGTTCTCTGCTGAACCGCCCCGGGAAACCTGCGCATTCCGGTTGAAAGCGGACAGCGATTCCGGCTGAATCCGGACAGCTGAGCGGGTAGCCGACCAAGGCGCGGACGGGGGTAGTGCCTCCAAGCAGAAGAGAGGCACGAAGCTGTCCTGTCAGGTGTCGAAACCAAGACAGGAGGAGCCCCGTGCCCAGGAGGAGATTACCCATGCGGAAGATCGGTGAGGTGTTGCGGCTTCAGTCTCGGGGGCTGAGCCGGCGGGAGATCAGTCAGAGCGTCGGGGTGGGCAAGACCACTGTTGGGGAGTACCTGGTCCGTGCCCAGGCGGCGGGCATCGGCTGGCCCTTGACGGAGGGGATGGATGAGAGCGCCCTGGAGGCGAGTTGACCTTTGGGTGCCGAAAACCTCATCGCGACCCTGTCCAACGGCGGAAGGTGAGTTCAGCGACTGTCCTCATTGCGGGTGACGCCAGGTGGCGGGCTCGGAGTGGAGCACTTGGTGCCTGGCTCGGCCCTGCCTGAGCCCGACTTTGACGCGAGCCAAAGGAAGTGAGATCAAATTGGGCCGGTCGTGTCATAACATCGAGTTCGGAAGTGGTGGTGCCAGGTCAGGCTGCGGCGGAGAGGGGTAGCCGGGCGGGGAGGGTGTAGCCCAGGGCCGAGGCCACGGCCAGCGCTTCGGGGGTGGGCCGGGTACAGGCTCGGATCGGTACCGGAACGCCGGGAGCTCGTAGGTGACCACCCGAAGTGGCTCCAGCGTCGGGCGGAGTCGAGGGATTCTCGCCCACCGCGCCTCGGACCCAGGGGTCAGGGTCGCGGGCCAGGGTCGTCAAGGCCGGGAGTGGGCAGGTCGGCCGGTGCGCCACCCGGCGCCTGACCTCAGCGTCCCGGCTGCCAGCCAACTCCACCAGCTTCTCCGGCGGCGCAATCAGGTGCCGTTTGTAGTCGCTCCCGAGCTCCAGGCTGGGTCGGCGCCAACGATCGAACTCGCCCGGGCACCGTAGTCGCTCCCTAGCTAGTTCCCAGCGTCCCGCACTTCCACCACAGTGGACGCAACGCGCCCCCAAGCGGTCACACTTACTCCTTCGAGGCTTTTTTGTGCGCTCCAAGAGGCCACGACCCCTGACTTTTGGCCCTTAAACGGAAGAGGCGCCCGAGAAGACCCCGGACGCCTCGATTCTGGTTAATGCGCAAAGGCTTAGCGCCTAATACGCAAGTGCCTCCCAATTAGTCATTAGCGAGTTTTTGGACCACTTCGAAAACGGGCTCCTGGGGCGGTCTAATAGAAGTTGTTCCAGCAACCAAGTCCAATTATTCCAATTTCTGATCTAAGGTGGGTTTGCGGTCGAGATCAGGGACTGGCCGACCGATCTACGCGTCAATTGGGAGCGTTCGAGGCACTTCTGGACCGAGCCGTTTGCTCGTAAGCGAGATCGGTGCGAGACTCGGGGCATGCCCGACCAAGCTCTGGCGCAGCCGACGCGGACTTGCTTTCGTTTGGGGGATGGCACGTCCCTCTCCGTGTTCGACTATGACGGAGCGGGGCAGCTGACCCTTTTTCTCCATGGGCTGGCCGGGCACGCAGGTGAGTGGACTGACGTAGCTGCCCGCATGACCATGGAGACGCGCAAGGTTGCCTTCGATCAGCGCGGGCACGGTCAGAGCATGTGTCCGGACCCCCTTGAACTGATCCAGGGTATGTGAGAGTTTCTCAAGGGCCCAGCAGGGCCAGGAGGAACTCGGATGAAGGGTCGGAAGCACACGCCGGAGCAGATCGTGCGGAAGCTGCGGGA
>Ga0307373_10004900_pt1 | contig 22238 bp, 19 predicted proteins | sample OX2MG_FD_202534 | JGI IMG/M metagenome (GOLD analysis project Ga0307373, IMG submission 202534) | Soil microbial communities from Risofladan, Vaasa, Finland - OX-2 | ecosystem: Environmental > Terrestrial > Soil > Coastal area > Acid sulfate soil | place: Finland: Risofladan, Vaasa | collected... | reverse complement strand
GCACGCACAGGCTGCTGATGGCTGGGCGCCTCGGCTCCCAGAACCAGCGCGACGCGACACTCTCCACGCTGCTCGACGTCGCGCTGGTCGGTCTCGGCGCCACCACGCTCCTCTCGGGAGCCCTCGGTTGGGTTATCGCGGGACGTGTGATCAGGCCGACCGAGGCGGCGGTCGCGAGCCGCAAGCGCTTCATCGCCAACGCCGCTCATGAGCTCCGCACACCGCTCAGCGCGATGCGCACCGCACTGGAGGTCACGCTCTCCAAGCAGCCGGCGCCGACGCAGGGACAACTCCTTTCGACGGCTGAGAGCGTCAGCCGCTCGGTCGATCAGGCAGGTGCGATCATCGAGGCGCTCCTGGCGCTGTCCGCCGCGGAGGTCTCGCCGCGACTGCGCACAGCCGTCGACCTCGCGCCCGTCACCGAGGACGCACTCGATGCGGTCAATGCCCAGATCACGAGCATGCGTCTACAGCTCGACGCAGACACGCAGCCGGCATTGACTTCGGGCGACCGCGTGCTGATCGAGCGCCTCGTCGGCAACCTGCTCGACAACGCCGTGCGGCACAACGTCGAGGACGGCGAGATTCGGGTGCGCACCTGCGCACGAGACGGGACTGCGGAGCTGGTGGTGAGCAATTCGGGGCCGCAGATCGACCCAGATCAAATCGCAACGCTGTTTGAGCCGTTCGCCCGTGGCGAGCGCACCAGTTCGGTGGACGGTGTCGGACTGGGGCTCTCTATCGCCCAGGCGATCGCCACCGCCCATGGCGCAACGATCGCGGCAAGCGCACGCGACGGCGGCGGGCTCGAGATCCGCGTCGCTTTCCAGCGTTAGCCGGCGACGCGTTCGTAGCGTACGTAGAGCTCGTCGACGGCGCGCTTGGCAGCCTCGTGTCGCGCGCCCGACTCGGCCGAGCGCGCCGGTGTCGACCATGCCTCGGGGCTGGCGAGCTCGTCCTCGACCGACCGCAGCACCGCCTCGGCCTCCTCGATCTCGCGTTCGAGCTTCGCCTGAGTGACACCGCCATCGGGTTTGGCACGGCCGGTGGCCCGCTGGCCACCGGCTTTGGGCCTCGCCTGCACGGCGCTCTGCTTCGCCACCGCCTCCTGGGCCGCCCGCTCCTCACGCACGCGCAGGTACTCGGCCCAGCCGCCGAGATAGGTGCGCAGGGTGCCGTCCTCGAACGCGACGGTGCGTGTGCCGACAGCGTCGAGCAGGGCGCGATCGTGGGAGATAAGCAGCAGCGAGCCGGTGAACTGGGAAAGGGCGTCCTCGAGCGCTTCCCGGCTGTCGACGTCGAGGTGGTTGGTCGGCTCGTCCAGGATCAGCACGTTTGCGCCCGACTGCACGAGGATCGCCAGGGACAGTCGCTGCCGCTCTCCGCCCGACAGCCCTTCGAGCGGCTTCTCGGCCTCCTCGCCGCTGAACAGGAAGCGCCCCAGCAACGCGCGGGCGTTGGCGGGCGTCAGACCGGTGCGCTGCTGGCACGCTTCGACGACGGTCCGCGCACTGCCGGCGTGTAGGTCCTCGGAGTGCTGCGAGAGGAACCCGATCTTGACGTTATGGCCGGTGAGCAGCTTGCCGGTGACGGACGGACCAGCTTCAGCGATCGTGGTGGCCAGCGGGCCACCACGAACAGCCATACCCGTCGCATCGCGGGCATCCGCGCCGCCACCTGCGAAGGGGCGCTGACCCGCGAGCGTCTCAATCAGCGTCGTCTTGCCGGCGCCGTTGGGTCCCACGACCGACACATGCTCACCGCGCTCGAGCCAGAGCTCGGCGTGCTTGAGGAGCACGCGCTCGCCGACGCTGACGCGACCGTCTTCGAACTCGAACACGACTCGGCCGCTGCGCTCCGGAGGTTTGAACGCGAATGCGAGCCCGTCGCGATCGCGCTCGCCGTGGTCGATCCGCTCGATCTTGTCCAGGCGCTTCTGCCGGGCCTGGGCCTGGCGCGCGCGGGTGCCGGCACGAAAGCGTGTGACGAACCTCTCGAGGCGGTCGATCTCCGCCTGTTGGCGCTCGATCGCGCGTCCGAGCGCAAGCTCGCGCTGCGCCTTCTCCGTGCGCCACTGGTGCCAGGTGCCCGGAAAGAACTTCCCGCGCCCCGCCTCGATCTCGAGCACCGCCGTCGCGACCGACTCCAGGAACCAGCGGTCATGCGCGATCAGGATCACGGCCGCGTCGAGCGCGTTCAGATACGACTCGAGCCACTCGAGCGACGCGATGTCAAGGTGGTTCGTCGGCTCGTCGAGCAACAGCAGGTCGGGGTCGCCGGCGAGCGCGCGTCCGAGCGACGCGCGCGTCAGCTCGCCGCCGGAGAAGGTCTCGAGCCGGCGGTCCAGCGCCGCGTCATTGAAGCCGAGCCCGTGGAGGGTCGCGAGCGCCCGCTCGCGCCAGGTGTAGCCGCCGGCGTGCTCGAGCGCCGCCTGGGTGTCGGCGTAGGCGGTCAGCGTCGGCTCCTCGTAGTCACCGTCCGCCATCCGCTGCTCAAGGCGCTGAAGCTTCGCCTCCAGCGCGACCAGCTCCTGAGCGCCTGAGAGCACGTAGTCACGGAGCGTGACTGCGCGGTCGCGCGGCGGTCGTTGGTCGTGGAGCGCGATCTTCGTGCCCTTGGCGAGCACGACCTCGCCGCCGTCGACCGACGCCTCGCCGGCGACCATCCGCAGCAGCGTCGTCTTGCCGGCCCCGTTGCGGCCGGACAGGCTCATGCGATCACGGCGCTCGAGCTTGAACGAGATGCCGCGCAGCAACGGCTCGCCGGAGATGTCCTTGCTGAGGTCGGAGGCGATGATGACGGCCACGTAGGTGATGGTAAGAGACCGGTAGTTACGATCTCCCGATGGCTGCAGATCGACATCCACCAGTCCCCCCGCGCGAGTTCCCGCCCGCCCGTACGGTCGTGGTGCCGGACCGCGGAGAGTTCTTCCTCCGAGACAGCGGCGGCGACGGCCCCGTCGTGTTCATGCTCCACGGCTGGATCGCGAGCGCCGACCTCAACTTCGGCGGGCTCTACGACGACGTGATCGCGGCCGGCTACCGGGTCATCAGCATCGACCACCGTGGCCATGGCCGCGGACCACGGCCGCTGGTGCCCTTCCGCCTCAAGGATTGCGCCGACGATGCGGCTGCAGTGATGCGTACGCTCGGTATCGAGCCGGCAATCGTCTACGGCTACTCGATGGGCGGCGCGATCGCGCAGCTGGTCGCGCGCGACCATCCAGACGTCATCGCCGGCCTCATTCTGAGCGGCACCGCCCAGCACTGGCAGGAAGACGAGCTCAGGCGCAGCTGGAAGGCGATGCCGCTCCTCGGCTTCGGCCTGTCGGTCGCCCCCGGGCGCGCCTGGGCCGCAGCACTGAACCGTGTCGGCGTCAGGCCCGGTCCGGGCACCGGCTGGGTGCATTCGGAGATGACACGGCACAGCGGGCGCGCGATCGGCCAGGCCGGGAGCGAGCTGGGCCGTTTCGACTCGCGCGCGTGGCTGCGCCCGCAACCGTTCCCCACAGCCGTGGTGCTGACGACCGCCGACGATGCCGTCCCGCCAGCCAAGCAGCGGGAGCTGGCCGCGGCGCTGGACGCGGCCGTGTTCGAGGCGCCGGTGCGCCACCTCGAGGTCGCCGCGATCGCGAGTGAGGCGTCCGCCCGACGCTACAACCCGGTGCTGATCGAGGCGCTCGACCACGTACGTTTGGCCGCGGCATCCGGTAGCCTTGCGGCCAATGAGTCGTAGGCGAGCAGCCCTCTTCGCGCTGTCGGTGGTGGTCGCGGCGCTAGCGCTGGCGCCGGCGGCGTTTGCGACCACGCACGGCGGTCAGGGGCTCTACGGTCCGACCGACGACAAGGTCATCACGAACACGATGTTCATCCTCATCGGGCTATTCCCGGTGCTGATCATCGTCTTCTCCCTGATGCAGGCCTGGCTCGATCATCGCAAGCACGCCCGGCAGGACGCCGCCAAGCGCCGCGCCTCAGCGGTGGAGTGGAAGGGCGGCTGGTAATAGCCGACCCGGCGCGCCCGGAATCCGCAGCATCCAAACGCTAGGTTAGGTCGATGGCTTACTTCGTCACCGGTGCGACCGGCTTCATCGGCAGCAATCTCGTGCCATTGCTGCTGGAGCGCACCGCGCGTAAGCGCGGTGCAAATGCCGACATCCATTTACTGGCACGCGAGAGCTCTCTGGTGCGGCTCGAGCACCTCATCGACACCTGGACGGTGAAGACCCCAGCCGCCCGGGCCCGGCTGAAGCCCGTGGTCGGAGACCTGTACGAGCCACTGCTGGGGGTCGATCCGGAGACGATCGCGGCGCTGCGCGAGCAGGGCATCGCGCACTTCTTCCACCTGGCCGCGGTCTACGACATGACTGCCGGGGCCGAGGTCAACCAGCTCGCCAACGTCGACGGCACCCATCACGCGCTGGAACTCGCCGACGCGATCGGCGCACGGCTACTGCATCACGTCTCCTCGATCGCGGTCGCCGGGACCTACCGTGGCGAGTTCGGCGAGGACATGTTCGACGTCGGGCAGCCACTCGACCATCCCTACCACCGGACGAAATTCGAATCTGAGCGGCTCGTGCGCGAAACCGCGGTGATGCCGTGGCGGATCTACAGGCCCTCGATCGTCGTCGGCGACTCCCGCACCGGCCGCACCGACAAGGTCGACGGCCCCTACTACTTCTTCCCGCTGCTGAAGCGCGCACACCGGATAGTGCCGGACTGGCTCCCGCTGATCGGACCCGAGCTGGGCAGCACCAACCTGGTTCCGGTCGACTACGTCGCCGCCGCGCTCGATCAGATCGCGCACCAGCCGGGGCTCAATCGGCATGCGTTTCACCTGACCGACCCGAACTCGTCGCGCGTCACCGACGTGCTGAACACGTTCGCGAAGGTCGCGGGAGCACCGCAATTCGCCGTGACGCTCGACCCGGGACCGTTGGTGTCGGTGCCTCGCGGTGCTGCCGCGGCACTGATGTCGGTGCCCGGCGCGCACGCGGTGCGCCGGGCGCTGCTTGCCGAGGTCGGCATCCCCGACGAGATCGTCGAGTACGTCAACCTGACCGCCGAGTTCGGCACCGAACGGGCGCGGGAGGCCCTGGCGGGCTCCGGGATCGAGGTGCCGGCCCTGGCGAGCTATGCCGGGAAGCTCTGGGATTACTGGGCGCGAAACCTGGACCCCGAGCTCGAGCAATACAGCAGCGTCACGAGCGCCATCGCCGGCAAGACGGTGCTGATCACCGGTGCCTCGAGCGGCATCGGGCGGGCGACGGCGCTGCTGTTGGCGCGCAGGGGCGCCACAGTGCTGCTGGTTGCGCGTGGGCTTGAGCAGCTCGAGGAGACGCGGGATGAGATCTATGCGGTGGGCGGCACCGCGCACATCTACCAAGCCGACATCTCCGACCCCGAGTCGGTCGACGCGCTCATCGCGCGCGTACAGGCCGAGCATCCGCAGATCGACATCCTCGTCAACAACGCAGGTCGCTCAATCCGCCGCTCGGTCGCGCTCTCCTATGACCGCTTCCACGACTTCGAACGCACGATGCAGCTCAACTACCTTGGCACGATCCGGCTGATCATGGGCCTCCTGCCCAGTATGCGCGAGCGCCACTCGGGCCACATCATCAACATCTCCTCGATCGGGGTGCAGACGAATCCGCCGCGCTTCTCGGCGTACGTCGCCTCCAAATCCGCGCTCGACGCCTGGACTCGTGTGGTCAGCTCCGAGTGCATCGCCGACGGCGTCCACTTCACCACGATCCACATGCCGCTGGTCAAGACGCCGATGATCGCCCCGACGAAGCTCTATGACCGCTTCCCGACGATCTCGCCCGAGCAGGCGGCGGAGATGATCGCCGAGGCGATCCGCACCAGGCCGAAGACGATGGGCACTCACCTCGGCACGCTCGGCGAGGTCAGCTACGCGCTATTCCCGAAGCTTGTCGACCAGGTTCTCTCGACGGCGTACAAGGTGTTTCCCGATTCGGCCGCTGCGCGCGGCCAGAAGGATCCGACTGAGCACGCATCACACAAACAGACGGCGTTCGCGCGGTTGATGCGCGGCGTGCACTGGTAGCTCAGCCGGCCAGCAACAGTCCCTCGCGCAGGCCTCCGCGACCGATCTCGAGTGGCGCGTCGAACAGCTCGCACACAGCTTCGAGGATCAGCACACCACCTGCCAGTAGACGCGCACGCTGCACGTCGACGCCGAAGCGGGCGGCCAGCGCGACGGCAGCGAAGCGCTGCACGATCCCGAGCAGGTAGGCGATCGCCTCCGCGTCGACGACTGGCCCGGCGAGCAGGCGCAGCGAGGTGGCGCTGCCCCCCACCGCGATCAGGCGCTCCACGTGCGGGGGTTTGGAGTCGGCGAAGATCGCGCTCACACGCTCGCGCGCATACCTCAGCTCGGCCGCCGTCGGCGGGTTCGACGGCAGCCACCGATGGGTCACGTCGGCCGATCCGATCGGCAGCGATTCCCACCATTGGACGTGATCCGGCCCGGTGCCGACTACCAGTTCGGAGGAACCACCGCCTGCGTCCACGACGCCGATGCTTCCATCCCCCAGCGCGCCCGCACCCCAGGCAGCGCCGATGAACGCGAACCGCGCCTCCTCGGCATCGGTCAGGATCTCGACCTCAAGGCCCCCGCAGCTGGCGCGGATCAGCGCGACGAGCGCGGCGCCGTTGCGGGCGCGGCGAACGCCCGCGGTGGCGACGCAGCGGACCTGCGTGGCGCCCATCTCCCGGGCGATCAAAAGCTGTCCGCGCACAGCGGCCGCGACCTCGGCGAGCTTCGCGACCGGGATCGCCCCGCCGGCGTCGAGCGAGCGCCCGATCTGCGTGAATGCGCGTTCCTGTCGGCACTCCAGGAGACCGCCGTCGACGCAGTCTGCAACAAGCAGACGGGTCGTGTTCGAGCCGATGTCGATGCAGGCGCGGCGCAAGAGGTCGTTACGCTACCGGCCGGTCCACGGCGTGTGTGTCAGGCTGGCGCACCCTCAGCCGTGAGCTGGTCGCTCGCGCCGGGGCTCGCCATCGCGGCGCGCGCAACAGGGATCAGGAAGCCGGACAGCGCGGCGACGACCAGGAAGCCGGTAGCCATCCAGTAGCTCTCGGTGAAGCCTGTCACGGTCGGGAGGCGGTGCAGCATGTGGCTGGTGATGAAGGTCGCGGAGATCTGTCCTCCGAGCGCGCCTCCGAGAGTCCGCATGACGGTGTTCATGCCGGTGGCCACGCCCGTCTGATGGGGCTCGACCGCGACGACCATCAGGTTTCCGAGCGCCGAGAACGCGAGCCCGATGCCAATGCCCATGAGCGCCGTGCTGATCAGGATGTCGTACGGGTGGCCATGTTGGAGCGCGGACCACAGGAACGCCACGGCGGAGATCCCGGTGCCGACGATCAGCGCGTGCTTCGAGCCATAGCGCCGCGCAACGTGCCCGGCCACGCTCCCCAGCGCCCCCATCCCGACCGCCGCCGGCAGCAGGTAGAGACTCGAAACCACCACCGAAGCACCAAAGCCGAAGCCCGTGCTCCGGGGGAGCTGTGCGAACTGCGGGAACACGATGAATGATGCGTACATCCCGCCGCCGATCAGGAACGCGGCGACGTTGGTGGTCCAGACACCGCGGATTCGCATCATCGACATGTCGACGAGCGGGTTCTCGCTTCGCGTCTCGAGCACGATCCAGAGCGCAATCACGACCGCGCCGGCCAGCATCAGCGCGAGCGACCGGGCTCCACCCCAGCCCCAAGTGCTGGTCTGCGCGATGCCAATCAGCAGCAGGCTCATCCCCACGGTCATGACGGTGGCGGCCCCCCAGTTCACGCGCCCGGGGGCACGCACCGGCGACTCCGGGATCCACCTCCAGGTCGCCGCGGCGGCGATCAGCGTCACGATCAGCGGGATCCAGAAAAGCCAGTGCCAACCGAGGTGCTGCGCGATCAGCGCACCGAGCACGAGGCCCAAGCCGCCCCCGACGCCGAGGATCGAGGACATCAGACCGATGCTCCCGGCGACGCGCTCCGCCGGGAACTCATCGCGTGCGATTGAGAACGCGAGCGGGAAGATGCCGCCGGCTACCCCTTGGATCACGCGCGCGAAGATCAGCATCGCCAGCGAATCGGAGACAGCAGCGATGAGCGTGCCGGCGGCAAGGATCAGCAGCGTCCAGAGCAGCAGCTTCTCCTTGCCGTACATGTCCCCCAGCCGTCCGATCACCGCCGTGCCGACGGAGGCGGACAACAGAAATCCGGTGAGCAGCCAGGCCGTGCCGGTCTCGGAGGTGTGCAGCGAGTGCTGGAACGTCGGCAGCGCCGGGATAATCGCCGAGGACAGGACCGCGTAAGCGAGGCCCGCCGTGCAGAGCACGGCGAGGATCACGTTCGGGTGGATCGTGTACGGGTGCTGCGGCAGATCCGGCTGGTGCCGTTCAGGATCCGTCGCGGGCTCGTTCGGCACGCTGGTACTGTAGCGGAATGGTCATTCCGCAAGCCCCCTCGCCGCAGGACGCCTGGACGCAGGTCGAGCCGGAGCTCGCCTGGAACGCGCTCGATACCGAGACCAAGCACGAGCGCATCCTCTGCGCCGCCGGCAGCCTGTTCGCGAGCGAAGGGCTCGGCGCGCCGATGCCGGCGGTGGCAGCACTGGCGGGCGCCGGTGTCGGCAGCCTGTATCGACAGTTCCCGTCCAAGCGGGAGCTGCTCGCGGCGCTGGTGATCCGGCGACTAGAGCAGATCGAGGCGGCCGTCGTGGATGCCGTCACCAGCGAGGGCGACCACTGGCGGATGCTGACGGAGATGCTCTGGACAATCCTCGAGCATCAGGCCGTCGATGACTTCCTGGGCGAGGCATGGACCGAGGTCGAGGATCACCCTCAAGTGCAGACGGCGGCCGCCCGCACCCACACCGCTATCGATCGCCTGCTCGAGCTCGCCCGCGCCCAGGGCACGATCCGTGAGGATGCGTCCGCGCTCGATGTGCGCCTGCTGTTCGTCGCAGCACGGGCGTCGCGTCAGGTGGATCGCGATGCCTGGCAGCGTGTGTTCGCGCTGATGCTCGACGGCCTCGCGACTACGCCGCGCTGAAACCCGCCGGGACCCGCCCGTGGTCGACCGGCGCCTCGCTCAGCCAACCGGCGTCGAGCTTGCGGCGAGCAGGTGAGCCTCGACGCTGGCGAGGTGGGCCTCGATCGCAGCGGTGGCTTCGCCCAGCTCGCGTGCACATACGGCCCTGACGATCTCCACGTGGTGCTCCTGATACTCCTCGCGCCGTTCACGGCTGTCGTTTCGGCGCTTCAGGCTGCCCCAGATCTCGCCTTCCCGAGCGAGCTCGACCGTTCGGTACATCGCGACCAGCAGCTGGTTGCGACCGGCGGCGACGAGTGCATGGTGCAAGGCGAAGTCCCACGCCTCGAACTCCTCGGCACTCTGAGCGGCGGCACCACCAACAAGACACCGCCGCATCTCCTCAAAGTCGCGCTGGGTCGCGTACGCGACCACCAGCGGCATTACGCGCGGCTCGATCAGACGCCGCGCCGCCATCACGTCGGCGGGACCGACCTCGCTGTCGTCATGCTCGAAGCTGCCACGCGCGGCTACGCCACCCCGCGTCGCCGCGGACGTCAGGAACGTGCCGCGGCCGACCTCCCGGGAGACGAGGCCCTTGGCCTCGAGCACCGCAAGCGCGTGGCGCACCATCGTCCGCGTAACACCGAACTCCGCGGCCAACTGGCGCTCGGTCGGCAGTCGACCGGCCGGAGCGTAACCCGGCTCGTCGCAACGCGCCAGGATCAGCTCAGCGAGCGCCTGGCCATATGCGGGGGGCCGAGTGGTTGTAGAAGTGAGTGTCATCAGTCAGTGAGCGTCATCAGTCTCGAAACCGCGGGGGCCTCAGCGCCGCCTGTCAGCTCTGGCCCCGGCTTCGCCTGCGCGGCGACCAATCCTACCTTTCCTCTCGGTACGGCGAATTATTGTCTAAATCTTTATCCAGCTTTATTCAACTTGGTTGACTCCGTCATGGAGACTGGTATAGGTTGAACCAATCTGACAAATCGGACCATCGGTCGGCGACCGGTCCTCGCAAGGGTGACCAGTCCTCGAGTGAGAGGTACCGTCGGCGGCAGAGGAGAGACAGCATTGTGAGATTTGCCACCGTGATAACAGACGATGGACTGCGCCTACATGTACGCGGTCCCAGTGGCTTCGTGGACGTCGCGCGCGCCACAGGCGATGAGCGTCTCTCGGAGCTGAGCGCGGTCCTGACCGGCGAGCCGGAGGTGATGGAGCTCGTCCGCAGGGCATCCGAGCAGGACGGGCGCGAGCTGGACCACGCGGAGTACGCGCCGGCGGTCCCAGCGCCGCGAAGGATCCTTTGCCTCGGCGTGAACTACGTCGAGCACGCACTCGAGGGCGGGCGCCCGCCGACAAAGTGGCCAGAGACGTTCGTCCGCGGCGCCGATTCGGTGGCGGCTCCATACGCAGACCTCGTCAAGCCGGACCTGACATCGCGCTTCGACTTTGAAGGCGAGCTGGCCATAGTGATCGGTCGGGGCGGCCGCTATATCCGTGAAAGCGAGGCGCTGTCGGCAATCGCCGGCTACACGATCGCCATGGACGGCACGGCGCGCGAGTGGCAGCGGGCAGCCTCACAGTGGACTTCGGGAAAGAACTTCGACCGCACCATGCCGCTGGGCCCAGAGGTGGTCACGACCGACGAGATCGATGTTTCCGATCTGCAACTGACCACGACGCTCAACGGAACCGTGATGCAGTCGGCGAGCACGGCGCAGATGATCTTCAATGTTCCGAGGACGATCGAATACCTGTCGTCGTTCACCACTCTGCGCCCGGGCGACGTGATCGCCACTGGTACCCCGGGAGGCGTGGGCTTTGCACGAACTCCCCCGGTGTGGCTGACCCCGGGGGACGAACTCGAAGTGAAGATCGAGGGACTGGGAAGACTCGCCAACCGCATCGTCGCAGAGGACGGCGATCTGGACGGCTGGCCGTGGGTTCCGCCCACCCCGGAGAAGGCAACGCTCTAGTGGCGTTCTGCCGGTTGCAGCCACTGGCTGATGCAGTGACATTTACGGACCGTCGGTCCAAATAAGGAGGAGAGAGAGGAATGTCAGGACACTCACCACTGCGGCGCCGTCACACTTGGCGCTGGGCCGCAGCCATATCGACTGCAGCGCTCGCCGTGGCGGTCGCCGCAGTTGCGCCGAGCGCGTCGAGCGCTCGTGCACGCGCCACGGCTGCCGCGAGCGGCAGTTCGCTGACGATTGCCGACGTTGCACCGTTCACCGGGACCGATGCGGCACTCGGCCCGACATATCTGGTTTCGTGCGATGCCGCCGCGAATGCGATCAACAAGGCCGGTGGCGTTCTGGGCCGCGACTTCACATGCAAGTCGGTGGACACCCGCGGTGACCCGGCCGACGCTGTGCCGGCGGTGCGCCAGATGTACGCGTCGACGTCGAACCTTGCGTTCGTCATCGGCTGCACATCGGACGAGGCGGCATCGGTCGTGCCGGTCTTCGCCCAGAACAAGACGGTCTCGTTCTGCATGACGGGACAGTCGGAGTTCGATCACGTGAAGTACCCGTACTTCTTCCGGCTCGTGCCACCTGACCTGTCGGAGTCCTACGCGATGGCCGCAATCGCGAAGAACCATCACTACAAGCGGGTCGCGCTGGCATTCGGCAACGACATCGGCTCGCAGACGTTCGTAAAGCCGGCGATCAAGGCGATCAAGGCCGGCCACATGAAGCTCGTCGCCAACGAGACGCTCGACCTGAGCGCGACCACGTTCCGGACCGAGGCCGACGCGATCATCGCCGCCAAGCCCAACGTCATCCTGACCGAGGCTCTTGGTCCGAGTGAAGCGACGTTCCTGAGCGAGGTCCAGCAGCTTAACAACGGCAAGCTGATTCCCATAATCGGGACCTCGGCAACGATCTCGCCGCCCTGGTTCAAGTCGGTTTCGGACGCAGTCGGACCGAGCAAGCTCGCGTCGAACTTCGTCGCCGACAACCTCGTGACCGAGACGAGCGGGCCTGCGTTCAAGGCCTTCTCCAAGGCGATCTACGCCGAGAAGGGCAAGGTCGGGAGCACCGGCGACTTCTCCACCTATCTCACAGCCCCGGGAGCGGTCCACCTCTACGACGGGATCAACCTCGCCGCGCTGGCGATGGTCGAGGCGCACAGCACCAAGGCCGCTAAATACAAGGCGGACATCATCAAGATCGGAGATGGCGTCCCGGGCGCGAAGGTCGTCAATTCATTCGCCCAGGGGGTTGCCGCGTTGAAGGCCGGGAGGCAAATCCGGTACGAGGGACCCGGCGGACCGACGCACTTCGACGCCTACCACGATTCGGCCGGGCTCTTCCAGGTCGACGCGTACACGTCCAAGGGCGGAGTCAAGGTTGTGGGCAACCTGTCCGACACCGAACTACGGTCGCTCGGGCTCTGAGGTGACGGGAAGCTGAGTTGACGTGAGCGTCTTCATCGCCTCGATCGGGTTCGGCCTCGTCACGGCGGCGGTGTTGGCGCTCGCGTCGGTCGGCTTCACGCTGCAGTTCGCGGTCACGAACGTGCTCAACCTCGCTTACGGGGGAGTCATGATCGTGGCCGCGTACGCGGCGTATGCGCTCAACGAGCGCGGAGTCAACATCTGGATCTCCGCGCCTGCGGCGGTCCTGATCGGCGCAGTCCTATCGGTGCTGCTCAACAACCTCATCTACACACCGTTCGGGCGGCGCGGGACGACGCCGATCGCGATGGTGATCGTTGCGCTCGGGATGACGTTGATTCTCGAGTTCGGCACGCAGGCGCTTGCCGGCCCGACCAACGTCTCCTACATCATGAGTCAGGGGGCCACGGTCAAATTGGGGTCGATCGAGCTGACCGTGGTCCAATTGGTCATCATCGGGCTGAGCATCGTCGTGATGATCCTGGTCCACGGCCTGATCAGATACACGCGGTTGGGAAAGGCGATGCGAGCGACTGCCGCGAACCGCAATCTCGCGCGTAATTGCGGGATAAGGACTGACCGCGTGATCACGGTCACCTGGCTGATCAGCGGCGCCCTGTGCGGCCTCGCGGGATTGACGTTCGCGATGAACTCCGGGACGTTCGGGGCGACCAGCACGGACATCTTCCTCGTGCTGATCCTCGCTGCGGTCTTCCTCGGGGGTCCCGGCCAGCCGTACGGTGCGATGCTCGGGGCGCTCGTGATCGGGCTCGCGACCGAGGTCAGCGCGTCGATCATCGTGTCGGACTACAAGGATGTGGCCGCGTTCGTGATCCTGCTTGCGATGCTGACGATTCGCCCGACGGGGTTGCTCGGGGCGCGAGCCTGAGAGAGCGGGTTGGTCTACTACATCACCACACTGCTCGTCTACGCAGGCGTAGACGCGATCGCCTGCCTCGGGCTGAGCCAGCAATTCGGCGTCGGCGGCGTCACGAACTTCGGCTTCATCATCTTCCAGGCCGCCGGTGCCTACGTGGCCGGTGCGCTTTCGCTGCCGAGCGACCACGTTGACGGCGGCTTCCAGAGCTACATCTTCGGCTGGCACCTGCCGTTTCCAATTCCGTGGATCGGGGCCACAGTCGTGGGCGGCCTGCTTGCGATCCCGTTCGCGTTGATCGTGGGCAAGCGGCTGCGCGGGGATTTCGCGGCCATCGGACTACTCGTCACCGCAGTCATGTTCAACCTCCTGGTGACGAATTACGTGCCGCTGTTCAACGGAGCCGCCGGCCTCTCGCTGGTCCCCTCCCCGCTGCAGGGCTCGTTCAACCCGCAGTCGACGGGCTACCAGTGGGGCTACGGCATCATCGCCATCCTGGTGGCGTTCGCGACCTATCTCTTCGTGACCCGGATCACCGAGTCTCCCTACGGCCGGAGCTTGCGTGCGATGCGCGACAACGACACCGTCGCCGACTCGCTCGGCAAAAACGTGCGCTCGCTGCGCACGTCGTCGCTGATCATTGGCGGCGCGATCGCCGGCCTATCGGGCGGGGTCCTGGTCGGCTTCATCAACCTCTGGGATCCGCAGGCGTGGGGATATGCAGAAACTGTCGTTCTGTTCGCCGCCGTGATCATCGGGGGACTCGGCAACCACCGCGGCGCGATGCTCGGTGCGGTACTCGTCCCAGTCGCTTTCGAGGAGGCGACCCGCTACATCCCCCCCGTGTCCGGAAACCCAAACTTGATCCCGGCCCTGCAATGGGTGGCGATCGGATTGCTGATTCTCGTCTTCTTGTGGTTCAGGCCACAGGGCATCCTGCCTGAGCGTCGACGCAAGCTCGCGACTCGCTTTGCGTCGGAGCCGGGCACGGAACCCGGTGCGCTGCAGTCGCCTCCGTCCGATTTCGCCGCGCCGGTCACCAGCCCCAGCTCGGTTGGGGTCATCGAGACTGAGGTCGAGAACGAGACGATCGGCGCCGGTGCCGCCGACGGTGACGCCGACACCGCGCCGGCGACCACCGATGTGATCCTCGAGTGCCGAGACTTGGTCCGGGAGTTCGACGGCGTACGCGCGGTCGACGGCGTCTCGATGGCCTTCAAGCGCGGGTGCCTGACAGGCATCATCGGCCCTAACGGCGCGGGCAAGTCCACGGTGTTGGCGATGCTGGCCGGCACCCTGCCTTCGACGAGCGGCGAGATTCTGTTCAGGGGCGAGGATGTGACTCGTCTGCCCGCCTTCCGCCGGGCGCGGATGGGCCTCGTACGGACCTTCCAGCTCGCGAGCGAGTTCAAGCGCCTGACGGTGCTCGAGAACCTGCTAGCGGCAATCCCCGACCAGCAGGGCGATACGTTCCTCGGGGCCCTGCGCGGCCGCCGACGCTGGGGTGCCCAGGAGCGTGAGTTGATCGACAGCGCCCAGGCGATGCTCGAGCAGTTCGGTCTCCTCGGCCTGGCGGATCTGTATGCCGGCGACCTCAGCGGTGGGCAGCGCCGCCTGGTCGAGATCATGCGTGCGCTGATGGCACAGCCCGAGGTGCTGCTGCTCGACGAGCCGATGGCCGGCGTGCACCCTCGTCTGGCTCACGACATCGGGATGCAACTCGTCCGGCTTTGTCAGGAGGGCACGACGATCGTGATGGTCGAGCACGAGCTCTCGATCATGGATGAGTTCTGTGATCCGGTGTATGTGCTCGCCGAAGGTCGAGTGCTTGCGCAGGGCGCGATGGCGGCGCTGCGTGCCAAGGAAGAGGTCGTGGAGGCCTACCTTGTCGGCTGACATGGAAATCGGCGTGCCGGACCTGCCCGCCGGTTCGGTCCAGGGCGTCGAGCTGAGCACCGTCGACTTGACGGTTGGCTATGACGGCAGCCCTGTGATCCACGGGGTCTCGATCAACGTCGCCCCCCGCGAGGTAGTTTCGATCGTCGGCCCCAACGGCTCGGGCAAGAGCACCCTGCTGAAGGCGATCGTCGGCGTCCTCGAGCCGCTCGGCGGCAGCATTCGAGTCGGTGGGCGTGACGTCACGGGATGGCGTTCGGAGAACATCGCGCGGATCGGCGTCGGCTACGTTCCGCAGATCGATGACGTGTTCGCGCCGCTGACGGTCCGCGAGAACCTCGAGATGGGCGGCTACCTACTCAAGACACGAGAGGTCGCGCCCAGGATCGATCACGTTATGTCGGTGTTCCCTCAGCTCAGCCGGATGGCCGGCCGGCGCGCGGGCAAGCTCAGCGGGGGTGAGCGCAAGATGCTGGCGATGGGCCGCGCTCTGATGCTGGCCCCGGCGCTGGTCGTGCTCGATGAGCCAACGGCCAATCTTGCTCCGATTGTCGCCGCCGCTGTCCTGCAGCAGCACGTCCGCCAGCTCGCCGCGACCGGGGCATCGGTGCTGGTGGTCGAGCAACGCGCACGCGCCGTGCTCGAGATCTCCGATCGGACCTACGTACTCGGTGGCGGGCAGGTGCGGATGGAGGGCACGCCCGCCGAGCTTGCAACCAGCAGCGAGTTCGTCGACTCGTTCCTGGGCGGTACCAGCCGCTCCGGGCTGTGACCGCTCGGCAACCCGTCGACCAAGGCCCCTCAGATCGGGTCAGTGTCCGGTTGCGATCTTGCGTGTAGGTTCGCATCGTCGCGTGGCGGCGGAAAATCCCTGCTCACTGCGAGACAGCGTGCTCCACGGCCGCATTTGTGACGTCTTTGATGAGCGGCTGCAGCGCCGCCACGAACAGCTCCGGGCATTCGACCATCGGCACGTGGCCGGCGTTGGGGATGCGGGTGACCCGCGCGTCCGGGCGCGCCTTGAGCACCTCGTCGAGCCCGCGGATCGGGACAGTGCGGTCAACGTCCCCCCAGATGACACCGAGCGGCATCCGCAGCTGCGCCAGTGACGGTCGCAGGTCGGCGGAGGTGATCGTCGCCAGCGCCGCGGGGGTGCGCTGGGCCGTGGCCGACGCTTCCACCAGTTGCCGCGCCAGTGTCGGCGGCAGCTCGGCGCCGTCGGCGGCCGTGAGCGAGAGCAGCAGCTTCCTCCCCCACCACACCTCCGTGAGCGACACCGCACCGCGCCTGGCGGCGAGCACCGCGTCGGCGGCGGCCGCGAGCACGTTGGAGACCGTCGCCGGAAACGGCAGCAGTCCGGCGGGCGCCACCAGCACCAGCCGCCGCACCAGGCGCGGGTGGATCGCAGCCAGGGTGATAGCGACGCCGCCACCGAGCGAGTGCCCGACGAGGTCGAGCGGCCCATGGATCCCGCGCCCGGTGAGGCCGTGCACGATCCGCTCGGCCACGCGCTCCAGATCGAAGTCTTCCCCGACCGGCGCCGAGCCCCCGAAACCCGGAAGGTCGAGCGTCACCACCCGGCGATCGCTAGCGAGCTCCGGAACGACCAGATCCCAGATGTGCCTGTCGGTCGCGATCCCGTGCAGCAGGATCAGCGGGTCCCCCCCACCGACGTCATCCAGAGCAAGCAGCGCGGCCATTCCCGGATCGTATAGTCAGCCAAGATGGCTGAGACCGGCCAGCGTTCGTGATCCGCAGCGCCCAGGAGCGCGACGGCGCCTTCGTCCGCCAGGCGAACCGCTTCCGCGACTGGGTCACCGCCGATCAGCGACGCCAGCGACCGGTACGCCAGTCGTCTGTTCGCGTGACGTCGCCGCGGGCCCGCTGGCCCGCGTCCCCCTGGTCGCCGGAGCCCTGGTACGCAGCGGCCGCGGTGGCGACATCGCGCGGATAGGTGGCGCGCGCGCGCAGCAGAGCGATCCCGGCGGCAGCGAGCGTGACCAACAGGATCAGGAACGTTATTTCGAGGCCGTGGGCGGTTGCAGAGCTCGGGGCCTTGGGGTGCGTGCCGATCGGCGCCTGGGGTAGATAGAAGCCGGCGATCAGGCCGCCGAGACCACCGAATACCAGCGGCGCGAGCGCCTGGGCGAGCGAGCGGACAAACGTCCTGACGCCCTCTGCCCGCCCCCAGAGACCGGCCGGCATGATGTCCAGCCGGGCGGCGTTGAGCGGCGGGTTGGCGGCCGACAGCAGCCCCGCGCCGGCCACATCGAACCACACCGCCGGGGTCAGGTGGTTGGAGAGGAACCCGGGAATCAGCAGCAGCGCCGCGCCGAGATAGCAGATCGCCGGTATCCAGACGCGGCTATTGAGCGCACCGCGGCGCAGGAGCTCGTCGTCCAGCCAGCCGCTGATGAGCGTGCCGACCAGCGCGCCGCCGACCAGCAGCGCGAGCACCAGTTCAGATTCCGCCTGGCTTATGTGGTAGTGCCCGCGCACGAACAGCAGCGCGAACGTCGTCAGCCCAGAGAAGAAGAAGTAGCCGAGTGACGAGCTGACGATCATCAGGACGTTGGTCGGAATCGACAGCACGTAGCGGACCGAGTCGGCCAGGCCGAGCGTGCGTGGGTCCTGGTGCAGGACGAGCTCGGGGTCGGGCTCGGCCCCGAGGCGCTGCGCCGCCTCGCGAGCGAGGTCGTCGCGCGCCGGCCCGTCCAGTTCGTCGTCTCCGAGCCAGTCGCCCTGCGGCCGAGCCCGGGCTCGCGCCGCCGCCTCGACGAGGTCCTCCACCCCGGGCTCGAGGTGGCTCTGGCCACCGCGCAGCGGCTCCGGCACCGTGCGGTAGAGCTCGCGGGCGAGGAAGAAGCCGGGAATCGCCAGCAGCACGAAGGCTGCACGCCAGCCGAATGCGCTGGCGACGCTTCCACAGACGATGAAGCCGACGGCATTGCCGGCGATCTCGCCGCCGAGAATGTAGGCGTAGATCTTGCCGCGCTCCTTGGCGGGGAAGTAGTCGCCGGTCAGGGAGGCGATCGCCGGGCCGGCTGTCGCGACCACCGCCCCGAGCAGCAGACGTGTCAGCAGCAGTGTCGAGTAGCTGCCGGCGAACGCGCTGAGCAGCGACGCGGCGCTCCACAACACGATGCTGGCGGCGAGCATCGGGATGCGCTTGACGCGGTCCACAAACAGCCCCACGGGGATCGTCGCGACCGCACCGACAAGCAGCGCGACGGTGCTCAGCAACCCGATCTGGAAGGTGCTGATTTTCAGCGAACTCTGCAGTTGCGGCGCGATCGCGCCGATCGTGGCCAAATCGGCGCCGTTGAGCGCCAGCACGAGGCCGAACAGCACGATCACCCGCGCCCGCGCGGCACCTCCGACCCTGCGGACGACCTCGCCGCGCACCTGGCGGCTGGTCCATTTCGACCCGCGCACCAGGCCGCGCGCGATCGATGCTCCGACGGAGCGCTCAGCCATTGCGACCGCCTGTCAACACGCTCGCAGTATGGCCGAGCCGGCCACCGCGCGATCCGCTCGAGCGGCGCCTGTCGCGGCGCCGAGGATTCAGCTGCGCTTGCCCAGCAGGCGCCACGCGCTGGGCAGCAGCCCGGCCGCGAGCGCGCACTTGATCGCATCGCCGATCCAGAACGGCAGGAAGCCGAGTGAGATCGCGTTCCCGATCCCGACGTGCAGATCGACCGCGAGCCAGACGACGCCGAAGACGTACATCACGAACTCGCCCACGACCATCGCCGGGATCGCAGAGATCAGACGCCGGTCCGCCCGCAGTTCGGCGAGATAACCGCACACCGCGGCCGCGGCTATGAACCCGAGGATGTAGCCGAAGTTCGCGCCGACGTAGCCGTGTTCGCCGCTGGCGAACCACGGCACGCCGATCAGGCCGGCCACCGCATAGAGGGCGAGCGCTGCGGCGCCACGGCGCCAGCCCAGGGACGTGCCCACGAGCAGTACGGCGAGGGTCTGCCCTGTGAGCGGCACCGGCGTGAAACTCAAGTGGACCGAAAACTGAGCCAAAAGGCCAACGAAACCGGCGCCGGCGACAACCAGCAGCGCGTCGCGCACGCGCTCGCCCGGAAGTGTGTCGCCGAGTACACGCGTTCTCGGGAAGGTGGTGCTGCTGAGTACGGGGTTTGCGTAGTTGCTCATAGGTGGCGCGAGCCTAACATGGTGGATCGGCACTCCGCCACGCGATACCCGACAGTTGTAGGGTCCCGGCGCGTGATCGAGCATCAGCTCAACGGTCTGGTGTCGGGGCGTGAACGCACCTACGGCCGCTTTGTTTCGCGGCCGCAGGTGGTCGATCCGCTCGGGGCTTTCGTCGGGTTTGAACAGCGCCTGCGCCGACTGCGGCTGAAGGAGTGGATCGGATTCACGGTGATCCATCCGGACCTGTATTCCTCGTTGGTCATGCAGGACGCGCACTATCTCGCGAGCTCGGAGATCTATACATTCGATCGTCGTCGGGGTGAGTTGCATGAGCACGCGAGCAACGCCCGTGGCGGCTCGCCGACGCTGCCGCGGGAGCTGTTCGGTAGCGAATGCGCCTATGCCCGGCCGGGCTATGAGCTCGTGTACGCGTTCGGCCCGGAGCTCGGGACGCACCGGATCGTGTTGGATATCGCGGCCTCGCGGCGCGCACCGGCCATCCGTGGCGAGCTCACGCTCGATGGCGCCGCCGCCGCGCCGCCGCTCTCGGTCAGCTCGCGGCTGCCCGGCGGGGCGATGTACACGCACAAGCGGATCTATCCAGCGAGCGGCGCGATCCGGGTTGGTGACTCCGAATTCGTCTTCGAGCCGGCCCGCGACCTGGCGATCCTCGACGAACACAGGTCGTTTCTCCCCTACCAGACCCGCTGGCTTTGGGGCACATTCGCGCACATCGGGCTCGACGGACCCGTCGGTGCGAACTTCATAAGCCGGGCGCGCCGCGCCGCCGACCCTGAGGAGTCCTGCATCTGGACACCTCACGCAGCGGAGCCGCTGGAGGATGTGAGCTTCGCACCGCAGTCCGCCGCCCCGCTCTCCCCGTGGCGCATGTCATCAGCCGACGGCCGCCTTGACGTCGTCTTCGAGCCTGACGGGCGCAAAGACGTCAGGCACCAGTTGCTGCTTGCCGCGATCGACTACTTCCAGCTCTTCGGTCGCTATAGCGGCACGCTGCACAGCGCCGAGCGCACCCACACTTTTCGGGGCCTGCACGGGGTGTGCGAGTGCATGCTCGCGCGGCTTTAGCCGAACCAGCGCTTGATCCGGCTGGTTCCGAACTCGGCTTTCTCAGCTGCCCCCTCCGGCGAGGGACCGATCAGCTCCCCGGATCGCTTGTCGCCGAAGAAGGTGACGTCGACCTTCGCGACCTCGTTGTTGCCGAACTCCAGGTAACAGATCCCGTGCCCGCCGTATTGGGCGGAGGCCGTCGTCCCGCGGATTCGCGCCGTGATGTGCTGCGCGGCGACCGCCGCCTGACCCTCGGCAAACACCCCGGCTCGAGGCGTCCCGACCGCTGCCACGTCACCGACTGCGTAAACGCCGCGAAAGGCCGTCTCGAAGGTGAGACCGTCGATCGGAATCCACCCATCCTTCGTCAGGCCCGCCTCCACCGCAACCGCGGGTGCGCGATGGACCGGAACGGCAAGGAACAGGTCATACGGCATCTCACCGCCGTCTCGCAGCTTGGCGATCTTGTTGGTCGCGTCGAGCTCGTGAACTTCGCGGCGCGGGTGCCACTCGATATCCCGTTGGCTGAACGCCTCCAACAGCGCGTCCGAGGCCGCCGGCGACGGTGGGATCGGCCGCGGGAAGTCGATCACGAGCGCGATTTCCGAGCGCTCGCGCAGTCCGCGGGCAATGAGGTGCTCGTGCAGCAGCAGCGCCGTCTCGCTCGGCGCTGGCGGACACTTGTATGGCGTCGCGAGCACGCCGATGACGACCCGGCCGCCCTCGAACCGATCGAGCACCTCGCGCGCCGCGAATCCTCCCGCCACCGTGTAGAACTCATGCCCGCCCTCCGCGAGGCCAGGCGTCGCTCCCGGGTCGAGGTCGGCTCCGAGCGCCACAACGATCACGTCGCCCGTGAAGTTGCCGGCGTCGGTCTGAACTGTGCGGGACGCAGGGTCGATCGCGCGGATCGCCGTCTGCACGAATCGGACTCCGGGCTTGACGATGCTGGCGTAGGGGTGCCGGACCTCATCGGCGGCCGCCTTGCCGAACATCACATCGAGCTTCGAGAAACCGAATACGAAGCTGTCGTTCTGGTCGATCAGCAGGACGTCGATCGCCTCCCCGAACTCGTCGGACAGGCGCGTCGTGAGCTCCAGACCGCCAAACCCCCCGCCGAGGATGAGAACGCGCGGCCGCGCGGCCGGATCGGCGAGCGACATCACGACGTCGGCTCGGACGTCTGTGAGGTGCCCTCGACCGCCAGACCCGCCTCCGACCACGCCGACAGCCCACCAGTCAGCACCTCGACCTGGCCGAAGCCCATCGTGGTCAGGGTCTCACCGGCGAGCAGTGAGCGCGCGCCTGGGCCCTTCGTGCAGTACAAAAGGATCCGGCCTGACCTGTTACCGGCTAGTGCGGGGTCAGCCCCCGGCGAGGCCGGGTCCGCGCGGAGCTCGAGCAGCCCTCGCGGGATGCAGATCGATCCGGCCACGTGAAGCTCCTGATACTCCCCGGGCTCGCGCACGTCTACGACCGCAGCGAACTCACCCGACTCGAGTGCGGCGGCGGCGTCCGCAGGTGAGATCCCGCGCACTGCTTCCGTCGCGTTGGCAATCATCTCAGACAGTGTCCGGGCCATCGCTCCCCCCTCAGGTATGTGAACCTTGCTCGAGTTCGCGGCGATTCTATTTCGGGCGCCCGGTCGCTGCGCAACCGTTGCTCGGGCCACGCCGCCGCTGGTGGTTGGGGAGCGGGCGGGCTAGCTGAGATTAGGGATCCGGGGTGGACTCTCAGCGCCGGCTCCCATTGCGCCCGG
>Ga0307373_10004899_pt1 | contig 22238 bp, 21 predicted proteins | sample OX2MG_FD_202534 | JGI IMG/M metagenome (GOLD analysis project Ga0307373, IMG submission 202534) | Soil microbial communities from Risofladan, Vaasa, Finland - OX-2 | ecosystem: Environmental > Terrestrial > Soil > Coastal area > Acid sulfate soil | place: Finland: Risofladan, Vaasa | collected... | reverse complement strand
TTCTATCTGGCGAGGCGAACCAGGAATTCGGAAATCTATATGGGCAAAGTACTTCCCTTCCCGGTCGGATATTATCCGCAGCTCGGATTGGGAGATACGGTGTTCACATAAATTTTGGCTGGCAAGCGATGAACTCCATGGTAGTCCCAGAGTTCGAGGTGCAACCAGATACGTTGGGGAAGCTCAATCATATCGGTTTTGTGGTGAACTCGATTGAAGCAGTTGCTGACCACCTCGCAAAGGCCATTGGCTCAAAATGGAACGGGACAGTTATCCATGATCCTTTGCAAGTTGTCAGAGTTTCATTCATTGCTGGCACAAATCCCTTCACGAGTGCAATTGAACTAGTGGAACCCGCTGGACCGAATTCACCCGTGGAGGCGTTCCTGCGGCGCGGAGGTGGTCTCCATCACTTGTGCTATGAAGTCGACGAGCTGGAGGAGCAGCTGAAGCTGAATCGCTCCATCGGCGGTGTGGTGGTCAGGCGCCCTCTTCCCGCAGTGGCCTTCGATGGCCGGCGAATTGCCTGGGTGCTTACCAAGGAAAGGCTGCTGTTGGAGTTTTTGGAAGGCCCCAAGCAGGCGTTATAGTGGTTGTTATCCAATCGGCGCAGCAGGCCCTGGAGCAACAATCGTGGCGACCAAACGCTATCCACCGCTCGCACAGTGAATTTGGCTGGGGGTTAACGACAATAAGGTCATTCGCGGTGCAGAGATACTCCTTCCCTTGCGCTGACATAAGGATATTCGATGAGCGGAAACAATTTCATCATTGCACCTGACGATCGCATATTGATCACCGGCTCGAACGGTTTCATTGGTTCCAGAGTGGTCAATTCGCTTCTTCATGAAGGCTTTAGGAACCTGCGCTGCTTCGTGCGGCCCTCGAGCAACCTCACCTCCCTGCAGAGCGTGCTGCAGAATGCCCCAGATTCCCGGGTCGAAATCATCCAGGGGAATCTGCTGTCGCGAGAGGACTGTGAGAACGCGGCAAAAGATGTGACGGTGATCTTCCACTTGGCAGCCGGCTCAGAGAAGACCTTCCCCGGAGCGTTCATGAACTGTGTTGTGACCACCAGAAATCTGCTGGACGCGGCGACCAAGTTTGGGATACTACGGCGTTTCGTAAACGTGAGCTCGTTTGCGGTTTATTCGAACCGGAGACTCCGTCGAGGGGCCTTGCTTGACGAAACGTGTGAGATAGAGAGCAGGCCCACACAACGGGCGGAGGCCTATACTTTCGCAAAACTCAAACAAGACCAATTGGTCTTGGAATACGCACGGAGGTTCGGGATTCGTTACGTTATCTTGCGGCCCGGGGCAGTCTATGGTCCTGGTGCGCGCCATATCACGGCCAGGGTGGGAATCGATACCTTTGGATTTTTCCTTCATCTGGGCGGGCCCAATCGAATCCCGTTCACCTACGTCGATAATTGCGCGGATGCGATCGTTCGAGCCGGATTGAAGCCGGGAGTTGAAGGGGAAGTCTTCAATATCGTAGACGATGATCTCCCGAATAGCAGGCAGTTCCTGCGGATGTATAAGCGATCTGGGAAGCGCTTTGCGTCTGTTTACGTTCCGTACTGGCTGAACTACACTCTTTGTTGGATCTGGGAAACCTACTCCACGTGGTCCAAGGGCCAGCTGCCTCCGGCTTTTAATCGCCTGCGTTGCGCCACTTATTGGAAGGGCAATAGGTACAGTAATGAAAAATTGAAGGCGCGCGCCGGGTGGAGACCCAGAATTTCGTTTGCGGAAGGCTCGAAGAAATATTTCGAGTACGTTAGGAGTTTGAGTTCGTCATGCTAAAAGTAGCCATCGTCGGATGCGGCAAGATAGCAGATCAGCATGCGGAGGAGATAGCTCATATTTCCGGTTGCGAAATTGTCGGGGTCTGCGACCGGGAGGAGCTGATGGCGAAGCAACTGCAGGAGCGACTGGGTATTTCGGCGCACTTTGCAGAAGTTCGCGAGCTTCTCGACAGGGCAAAACCGGATGTAGTGCACATTACATCTCCGCCACAGAGCCATTACCCGGTTGCTAAGCTGTGTCTTGAGAATGGATGCCACGTTTATATCGAAAAGCCTTTCACTATGGATTTCGACGAAGCGGAAGCGCTGATCGATCTGGCAGACAGCAAAAATCTGAAGCTAACGGTGGGACATAACGCTCAGTTCAGCCATGCGGCCAATCGAATGCGCCACCTGGTCGCGGAAGGCTATCTCGGCGGCCCTCCGGTCCATCTGGAAAGCTATTACTGTTATGACCTCGGGGATCCCGGCTATGCCAAGGCGCTCTTGGGAGACCGCCATCACTGGATCCGACGGCTGCCAGGAGGGTTGCTACAAAACACGATCAGTCACGGCATTAGCAAAGTCGCTGAGTTCCTGAGCGATGAGGATCTTCATGTTGTGGCCTATGGGTTTACCAGCCCTCTCTTGAGGAGCATCGGAGAAACAGAAATCTGTGATGAACTGCGAGTCATCATTCATGATCGAACGACGACAGCCTATTTCACGTTTTCTTCGCAAATGCACCCGTCCCTGCATCAATTGCGAATCTATGGACCAAAGAATGGTTTGATCCTCGATGAGCGCCAGCAGACCGTATTGAAGCTGACAGGCGCCTCTTACAAGAGCTACTTGGAGCAGTTTCTTCCACCCTGGGACTATGCCATGCAATACGCCAGGAACTCTCTGGGGAATATGGGCAAGTTTCTGAAGGCCGACTTTCACCAGGGTTATGGAATGAAGGTGCTCATCCAAGCGTTGTATCGGTCGATTACCGACGGGACAACCGTGCCGATACCGTACGAAGAGATCTTGCGGACGTCACGAATTATGGATCAGATCTTCGCTCAATTGAGCTCTTCGAAAAAGGATGTACGAGCTCTGGCAAGCGCTGTGATGAAAACAGATTCGGGTTTGGTCTAAGCATGCCTGAAGGCTCACCGACCGTGTAGAGGTTGCTCGATTCTTGAAAAATGCGGCGAAGATCAGTCCAGAGGTTCCATGAGCGGCGCACGATTCAAGAGATCCAATGGCAAGTAAATATAAAAATATGAGCTATATCCATAAATCGCCATCATCACCTTCCTTCAAAGGAAAAGGACTCTATGGATACGCACTGGGACCACTTCGAATTAAGGACGTGGAGGTTCTTTATGTGATGTCGGAAACAGGACACGACACTTACCTGGTCAGCCACAAAGTTACTCGGCTTTATTACATCCTGGGTGGAAATGGCCATTTTACGATAGAAGATCACAAGCATGACGTCAGTGCTGGTATGCTCGTTGAAGTCCCTCCGAAAGTAGAATATTCCTATTCTGGTAGAATGACGCTTTTGGTATTCTGCAAACCACGATGGTCCTCCGGCAATGATACCTTTACAAAGTGGAATTCGGATGTGGTTGGCATGGACTCCGAGATTGCTGTGGAGAGGGGATCTTTGTTGAAGCGACTCGTTGGATTGAGGATTTTCGGAAAATCGCCGGTCAACGCCTATCTACGCTTCAATCAGCGAGTTTGGGACGTACTGTCGCCGTCCTTGGTGAACATGAACCCAATTCGCTCGTACGGGCACTTTTTGAACGAATTGGCGCGTATGCGCGGTACTCGGGCTCAAGCTTTCAGCACATTCTTCCTTCGAAATCGACCTCAGCTGGAGCTGCTGGGACGGCTGTTAGAGCACAGAAATCATTCGGAGGTATTGAGGGTGGCGGTAATAGGCTGTAGCGCAGGCGCGGAGGCGTATTCGGTAGCATGGAGAATAAAATCCGCTAGACCTGATTTGCGGGTTGCCTTGAGTGCAATGGATATTTCCAAGGATGCTTTGGAAATTGCGCGTTGCGGCGCTTATCCTGTCAACGCCAAAACGTCTGGTCTGGCAATTCGTGATTGCATGGCAGCGGGGCATTGGTTGGTAAGCCGGCCGGATTCTCCGCTAGTTGGCGCGGAGGTTTTTGAACGCATGACTCCAGGCGAAATGGAGAAATTTTTCGATAGGGCGAGCGACTTCATGAGGGTCAAATCTTGGATTAAGCAAGGGATTGACTGGCAACTGGGGGACGCTAGAGACCCGCACATCTTGGACGCTATTGGCCTTCAGGATGTGGTCGTAGCAAACAACTTTCTTTGCCATATGGGGAACGCGGAGGCGGAGTCGTGTCTCCGTAACATCGCTCGGCTGGTCAAGCCGCAGGGCTACCTTTTCGTTTCAGGGATTGACTTAGATGTCCGGACAAAGGTTGCCCAGGAACTGGGCTGGGAACCCATACAAGATCTGCTTGAGCAAATCCATGAGGGGGATTCTTGTTTGCGTCGCCAGTGGCCCACTCAATACGCTGGCTTGGAGCCTTTGAACAAGAAAAGGCCGGATTGGAAAATTCGCTATGCAGCAGCGTTCAAGTTAGGCGCTGCCACGGCTGCACCATCCGCGCACAGGCCTTTTGAGGATAGCGCCATCTTTCGTACTCAGGCGCTCTAGCCAATGAGCACCGATCGAATTCAACAAAAAATAGCTCTCTTCGGGCTCTTTGGTGCGGGGAACCTAGGCAACGACTGTACGCTGCAGGCGACGTTATACAACCTGCGCAGGTATGTACCGAGCGCCCAAATCAGCTGTATCTGTGCGGGGCCTGAGGAAACGACGTCGAAATACAACATTTCTGCATTTCCCATACGGGAAAGGGCATTGAAGGCGGTAAAGAGTCGTGCCTTGCGACTGCTTCGACGCATCATTGTTGGCATCCCCCTCGAGCTGTATCGATGCGTCACGGCGGTGAAGCGGCTGAAGAACTGCGATATGCTGCTTATGACGGGAACGGGAATGCTGTCAGACATCGGCACACGCCCACTTGGATTGCACTATGACGTATTGAGGTGGTCTGTCGCAGCCAAGCTGTGCCGATGCAAGCTCCTCTTTGTGAGCGTGGGAGTAGGTCCCATCGGCCACCCACTCGGCAAGTTGTTTGTCAAGACAGCGTTGAGATTGGCAGATTACCGTTCGTACCGCGACAGCTCGTCTAAGGAGTATCTCGAAAGGGTCGGCTTTGAGACTAAAAGCGACGCCATCTATCCGGATTTGGCGTTCAGCCTGCCGATCAATGCGGTGTCTGCGGCTCAAAGGCACAACGGACGACAAGCCGTGATCGGCTTAGGTCTGATCACGCATACCCGAACGCGCGTTAGCTCGGGTGGGGATGAAGCGTTCTACCGCGATTACGTTTCGAAAGCTGCCGGCTTTGTGACTTGGCTTATCGAGCGCAATTATAGAGTGCGATTGCTCATCGGTGATGTTGCCTATGACGGGCGGGTAAGGCAGGACCTCAAAGCCATTCTGCAACAAGGTGGATTGAAGTGCGAGCGCGCAGAGATCATCGACGAACCTGCCCGCTGCGTCGATGATCTGTTATCGCAGTTGGCTGCAACCGACCTGGTAGTCGCGAGCCGGTTTCACAATGTGCTGCTGGCCCTAATGCTTAAGAAACCGGTCGTGGCGATTTCATTTCACCAAAAGGTTGATTCGTTGATGGACGGTATGGGATTGGCGGAATTCTGCCAGGATATTGAACACATTGATCTCCTTCGATTGGCGCAGCAATTTACCAAAGCCAGCGAATACGCGCAGGACATCACGCTTCAAATCGGGCGGAAGACAGAAACTTATCGCCAAGCCCTGGAGAGGCAGTACGAACAAATACTTGGCCCTTTACGGCAACCCGTGTAAATAGCTGAACGGAATATAGCCAAGAAAGTCGCCAAAAATCCGTCCCGAATGTCGGTGTTTCAGCACTCCGTTCGGCAGGGTGCCGCAATATTGGCAGTGATCGAGCTTGAAATCCAGAAATCGCTCCTGGCGACATGAGGCGTGCGCGAGTTGGCGCGCGTAGTAAGCATCTGTTCGATTCGCACTGAAACCTACAACTGGTTACGGAGGAACTAATCAGAAATGCTGCAACTTCTCTTGGGACCCGCCGAGCACGAATTGCAAACAGTACTGTGTCTCGGTGCACACTGTGATGATATCGAGATCGGCTGCGGCGGCACCGTGTTGCGCCTGGCCGAACAGCATCCGCACATCCGGGTGCATTGGGTGGTTCTGAGTTCCACGCCGGAGCGTGCCACCGAGGCCCATAACAGTGCTGATCGATTCCTCCGCCGCGTGCGCCATAAGGAAATCATTGTCGAAGAATTCCGCACCAGTTTCTTTCCTTTCCTAGGTGAGCAGATCAAGGAATTCTTCGAAGATCTCAAGAGCCGCATTGCACCGGACTTGGTGCTGACCCACACTCGCCGAGACCTTCACCAGGACCACCGTGTGACTTGCGAGCTCACCTGGAACACGTTTCGTGACCACTTCATTCTCGAATATGAGATCCCGAAGTACGATGGTGACCTCAATGCGCCGAATTTCTTCATGGCGCTTGAGCCCGAGCATTATGATGCCAAGATCGATTCTCTGCTCCAGTGCTTTCCCAGCCAAAGCAGCAAGCATTGGTTCACACGTGAAACCTTTATGGCATTGATGCGTTTGCGCGGCGTTGAATGTAATGCTCCGAGTGGTTATGCCGAGGCGTTTTACTGCCGCAAAGCGCTGATGGCCTCTACGCGGCGGGCTTAAATCCGACTCCGCTCCCTGGAATCACCGAGAACCACCACGCCGTTCAATACGTGGTGCCAAGTTATTGTCGAGAGCAGGCGGTAGAAATTGCTGCTTCGAACGTCTTGCCCCAGGACGCGCTTTGCGCCTCGGTGAATGGCCATCCCGACGGGATTAGGTAAGTGTCTTGTACCAACTTTGCAATTGGAGGCAAACTTTTATGAATACCGGGCTCCCATCGCTCGATGAGCTTCTGACTCAGGATCTCGAATATATTGTAGAAAACCTGCGCGAAGAATTTGGCGGTATCGCGGGTAAAAATCTGCTGATCACAGGAGGCGCAGGCTTTCTCGGCTATTATCTGGTGCAAGCAGCGCTGCATTTCAATAAGCGAAGCAATTCGAACCCTAAAATCCACCTGACCGTGTATGACAATTTCAAGCGCGGCGCGCCCTCCTGGCTGACCGCGTTGCAGAACAATCCCTATCTGAAGGTAGAGCACCGCGATGTAAGCCTGCCACTGCCGGAAAGTGAGCGTGATTTTCAGTTCATCATCCACGCTGCCGGCATCGCCTCTCCGATCTACTACAGGAAGTATCCGCTACAGACGATCGACGCGAACATCTATGGCCTTCGGAATTTGCTGGACTACTGCGTACGCCAGAGCGATCGTGGAAGGCCCGTCGAAGGTCTGCTGTTTTTCTCCTCGAGTGAAATATACGGCGACCCGGTCCCGGGAGCGATCCCGACACCGGAGGACTATCGTGGCAACGTTTCCTGCACCGGACCGCGCGCCTGTTATGACGAATCCAAACGCTTCGGTGAGACCCTATGTGTGACGTTCGCGCGTCAATACGGAGTCCCTGTCAAGATCGCTCGGCCGTTCAATAACTATGGTCCTGGTCTTAAGATTACCGACCGTCGAGTGCTGCCAGACTTTGCGCGCGACGTGCTCAATGGAAATGATATTGTCATGTATTCAGATGGGTCGCCGAAGCGGACTTTCTGTTACAGCGCCGATGCAATCACCGGATATTACAAGGTACTAGTTAAAGGTCACTCAGGCGAAGCTTATAACATAGGAATTGATCGCCCCGAGATCTCCATTGCGGAGGTCGCCGATCGACTCATTGTGTCCGCCCGCGCGCTGTTTGGCTACCGCGGCAAGCTCGTGTGCAAGGCAAGCCCCGAGGCAGACTACCTCGTGGACAATCCCAATCGCCGTTGTCCGGCAATTGGGAAGGCGTGGAGTCATGTTGGCTACAAGCCGAGCATTCTGGTGGATGAGGGTCTGCGTCGTTCGCTCATCTGGTATCACCATAATCGCGAGGCGGAGGAGGCGTAATGAAGGTTTCGGTCGTCGGTACCGGCTATGTCGGCCTGGTGAGCGGCGTTTGTCTGGCAGAGATGGGTCATCACGTTACTTGCGTCGACGTGGACAGCGATAAGGTCGAACGCATCAATCGTGGTGACACGCCAATTCACGAAGAGGGCCTCGCGACTTTACTGCGCCGCCACGTGGGACGGAGGCTTTGCGCAACTACGTGTTTGAGCTCGGCCGTGCGCAACAGCGAGATGACGATCGTAGCGGTGGGTACACCCTTCAACGGAGAGCATATAGACCTCTCGTATATCCGCCACGCAGCCCATGCCATTGGCGAAGCTCTGCGCGGCGTACAAACCTATCATGTCATAGTGGTGAAGAGCACCGTTGTTCCCGGCACAACGGATGATGTGGTTCGACCACTTCTTGAAGAGGCTTCAGGTCGGCGCGCTGGTGTTGACTTTGGCGTCGGCATGAACCCCGAGTTCTTGACCGAAGGTGTTGCGGTGCACGATTTCATGGAGCCCGACCGCATTGTACTGGGTGGAATGGACGAGCGCACTCTCGACATGCTGGCCCGTCTGTACGCCCCGTTCACGAATGTGCCCATCCTGCGTACGAACAACAAGACCGCCGAGATGATGAAGTATGCTGCAAATAGCTTGCTCGCAACGCTCATATCGTTTTCGAATGAAATCGGCAACCTTTGCACGCGCCTCGGTGGGATAGATGCCGCGGAGGTAATGTCTAGTGTGCATCTGGCGCGTTACTTCACCATGCTCCTCAAGGACGGAACCCAAATCATCGCACCTATCACTTCATTCCTATGCGCGGGCTGCGGCTTTGGCGGGAGCTGTTTGCCGAAAGACGTCAAGGCTTTGATTAAGCACGGAGAGTTGATGGGATCGCCGTTATCATTACTGGAAACGGTGATGCAGATCAATCTCAAGCAACCGAGTCGTGTCATCGAAATACTCGAGCAGCATTTCCGATCTCTTCGCGGGCTCAGAGTGAGCATCTTGGGGCTTGCCTTCAGGCCGAACACGGATGATGTCCGCGAATCACCTGCGATTCCTATCATTCGTGCGCTGCTCGAACACGGTGCAATAGTGTCAGCCTATGATCCCGTGGCAGCAGAATCGGCGAAACGACTTCTCCCCTCCGACCAAATCGTCTTTGTCGACAAACTCGAGTCAGCACTCAAGGGTGTTGACGCAACCGTGCTTGTTACGTCATGGGACGAGTTCCGGCGCGTGCCGGAGATACTTGCTGGCATGGAGATGCAGCCGTTGGTCGTCGATGGCCGGCGCATGCTCGATAAGCGCCAGGTATCACGTTACACAGGGATTGGTATGTGAGCTGTGTTTTTCGCCGACGATGGGTGCCCAGCGCATGACTGAAAAGGAGTCGCAGGCCTCAAACCTCGGACTCATTTTCAAGAGGTACGGTTTCAATTCGCTACCGTAGACAATCGCGTTCGACGCGACGTGCGGGAGCGAATCCACAACGCAAAAAGAACGGAGACGCGCGCGGATGATCCTCAAGGAGACAAAGCTAAAAGGCGCATTTGTCGTCGATTTGGAACGCCACCAGGACTCACGTGGCTTCTTCGCGCGAGCCTTCTGTCAACGTGAATTCCAGGAGAAAGGACTAAATCCCGTCATTGCACAAGTCAATTTCGCTTTCAGCCATACCAAAGGGACCCTCCGGGGCATGCATTTTCAATTCCCACCGGCCGGCGAGACAAAACTTGTGCGGTGCACTCGCGGCGCCGTTCTGGACATCATTGTTGACCTGCGCCCGGAAAGCCCTACCTACCTGCAATACGTGGCCGTCGAACTCTGCGAGGAGAACTGCCGGGCTGTCTACGTGCCTGAGCGGTTTGCACATGGGTACCAAGTACTACGAGACGCAACGGACGTGAGCTACCAGGCCGGAGAGTTCTACGCGCCGGGCACGGAAGGAGGCCTTCTGTATGATGATCCTCGGCTGCATTTGAAGTGGCCACTTGCGGTCACCTTTGTTTCGCAAAAGGACCGAGCTTGGAGACCGTTGAACGAACAAGAGCCGGATATCAAGGAACGGATGCGCCTGAACGGACCGGGTTGGCAAGTTGGTGTTGGGACAGGGCGGAACGATCAAATCTGATCGGAGGCACTTGCATGATAATCGTTGACACCGCACTGCAGGCACGCGAAAGGGAGGGACGGCCTATCTGCGTCGCGTTGATAGGGACTGGATTCGTATCCCGCGCGCTTGCGAACCATATTGCCCATACCACGCCGGGCATCCGCGTTGTGGGTGTTTACGACCGGCAACTACAGCACGGGCTTGATCTTTGTCGCTATGCGGAACTCGCCGATGCAGTGTCTGCCCAGACGCAGCAAGAAGTCGACCACGCGATTCGGGAAGGCAAAGTGGTCGTCACGGATGACGCCTTTCTGCTTGCGCGTTCCCTTGAGGTGGGCGCGTTAGTCGACATCACAGGCTCGGTTGAGTTTGGCGCCAACTTGGCTCTCGAGGCATTCCGTCACGGGAAGAACGTTATCTTATTGAACGCCGAGCTGGACGCTACAATCGGGCCAATTTTACAGGTTTACGCCGAGAAGCACGGCTGCGTTCTGTCGGCCTGCGACGGTGACGAACCGGGCGTGCAGATGAACCTTTACCGCTGGGTCAAAGGGCTTGGACTGACGCCTCGGGTCATCGGAAACGTTAAGGGCCTCCAGGATCCGTACCGGAATCCAGCGACTCAAAAAGGGTTTGCCGATAAATGGGGACAAAACCCGACAATGGTAACGAGTTTCGCCGATGGCTCCAAAATCAGCTTCGAGCAGGCGATTGTCGGCAACGCAACCGGTTTCGTGGTTCGCTCACGCGGAATGTCTCGCGGGGCAGAATACAGAGGCGACATCCTGAAGATCGGCAACCTCTACGGTATCGAAGAGCTCCGTAAGCTGGGCGGCATTGTGGATTACATCGTCGGCACGCCATTGAGCAAAGTCTACTGTCTGGCTGAGCATCCCGATCCCAAGCAACAGCACTATCTCAATTACTACAAGATGGGCGATGGTCCGCTGTACGCATTTTTTATTCCTTACCACCTGGTGCATTTCGAGGTGCCGGCCACGATAGCGAGAGTGGTTCTCTTCCGAGATTCGGTCGCGAAGCCGCTCGGAGGACCCGTGGTCGAGGTCTGTGCCGTTGCCAAGCGGGACCTGCGATGTCGGGAGCGACTCGACGACTATGGCATGTACATGACCTATGGGGAAGCAGTGAATGCCGAAGAAATGTGCCACAACCGGTACCTGCCTGAGGGGCTAGTCGAAGGCTGCGTGTTGAAGCGGGACGTTGCCAAGGACTGTGTCGTCACATATGACGACATCATCCTTCCCCCCAACAGGCTTGCAGACCAGCTTCGCGGCGAGCAGTACCGGCATTTCCGCGGAGAAACCTGGTTGACTGAGTTGCTTGCTGTCCAAACTCGATGAGCAGATTCCCTGAACTGAAGATGCATGAAGGAGAGGATCGCCAATGAAAATCGTTCTGTTTTGCGGCGGAATGGGCTTGCGAATCCGTGATGTGGAGAACACTCCCAAGCCGATGGTGCACATCGGATATCGGCCCATCCTGTGGCACGTGATGAAGTACTATGCTCATTTCGGACACAAGGATTTCATTCTCTGCCTGGGACATGGAGGCGACGTCATCAAGAACTATTTCCTAAATTACAGCGAATGCGCTTCCAATGACTTTGTCCTGCATGGCGCTGGCAAGAAGCTCGAGTTACTGAATAGCGATATCCATGATTGGCGGATAACCTTCGTCGATACCGGCATCAACTCGAATATTGGAGAGCGCCTGCGAGCTGTCGCAAAGTACGTTGAAGGTGAAGAAGAATTCCTCGCCAACTATAGTGACGGTCTCACGGATCTCCCTCTTCCACAGCAGTTGGAGCACTTTCACCGGCACGAAAGGATTGCTAGCTTTCTCTGTGTCCGGCCCAACCTTAGCTATCACATTGTTTCCTTAGAGCAGGGTAATGGCAGCCTCGTTACCGGCATCCACCCGATCAATAATGGCGGCGTCCGGATTAATGGGGGCTTCTTCATTTTCAAGAGCAGAATTTTCGACTATATCGGCGACAAAGAGGAACTCGTGATGGAACCATTTCAGAGGCTGGCCGAGCAACAGCAATTAATCGGATACCCATACGACGGATTCTGGGCCAGCATGGATACGTTCAAGGATAGGCAACGGCTCGAGCAACTCGACCAAACTGCTGCCCCTTGGAAGGTTTGGAACCACGCACCCAATCCAAATCGCGTCTGCGAGAATTGGCTACGACCCGCCTCTGAGGTCGTAACCTGCACGCAGAAGCTTTAAAAATGACGGGTATCTGAGGCTTTTCATGACCCTGAAATGGCAATGAAGGACTTGAAAGAAAGAACGATTCGCGGCGGTTTCGCCAAAGTCTGCGCGCAGATCGCAAATTTCGTCCTGCGCTTAGGATCCCTTATGATATTAGCCCGGCTGCTCGATCCGGCTAGTTTTGGGATCGTGGGCATGGCGACCGCTGTCGTAGGTGTCCTACAGCTATTCAAGGATTTCGGTCTTTCTACGGCGGCTGTCCAGCACGCGACCGTTACCGAGAACCAGCATTCGACCCTCTTCTGGATTAATCTTTTAGTCGGCGCGCTGTTAATGTGTATAGCGGTAGCCGCTGCTCCGATCATAGCAGCGCTTTATCGTGAGCCCCGCCTTTTTTGGGTGACGATCGTTTTGGCCACGGGGTTCCTGTTCAATGCTGCAGGAGTTCAGCATTTAGCACTTCTCCAACGCGAAATGCGGTTTACTGCCATCGCGGCGATAGAGACGATTTCTCTTGTAACAAGTACGCTACTTGGAATTGTCGTGGCGCTTGGCGGTTTCGGTTTTTGGGCCCTCGTGGTGACCGCGATTACGAATCCTTTGGTTTCAACGGTCTGTATGTGGCTGATAACGGGGTGGATTCCCGGGCCGCCGCGAAAAAAGGCGGGCACGCGCTCAATGCTTCGGTTTGGTGGCACTATCACTCTGAATGGCATCATAGCCTATGTTGCCTTTAATCTTGAGAAGGTTCTGCTAGGACGCTTTTGGGGCGCAGATGCAATCGGAATGTATGGCAGGGCATATCAGCTCATCAACATTCCCACAGGAAACCTGAATTCAGCTGTGGGCGAAGTCGCTTTCTCAGCCCTATCGCGAGTTCGGGATGACCCCAAGCGTTTCAGGAGGTTATTTATAAAGGGCTACTCTCTGGTTTTGACCCTGACCATTCCCATCACGTTTGTATGTACCCTCTTTGCCAGTGATGTCGTACGCGTCGTCCTTGGGCCGCAATGGATAGCAGCGACACCGATCCTACGCTTGCTGGCCCCAACGATTTTTATCTTTTCGGTCATTTTTCCTTTGGGGTGGCTGCTGTATTCCTTGGGATTAGTGGGAAGAAGCTTGAGGATTGCCCTAGTCTTTGCGCCCATAATGATCGCAGGCTATATACTCGCTTTGCCGTATGGGCCTGAGGGGGTCGCATTCGCCTACTCGGCAGTGATGACGTTGTGGGTCGTTCCGCATGTTCTCTGGTGTTTACACGGCACGGTGGTCCGCCCCCGTGACATTGCCCTCGCGGTGAGCCGACCTTTGGGTGCCAGCCTCGCGGCCGGCGCGCTCGCGCTTGGCGTGCGATTCTTGTGCGGCGAATCGATGTCGGTTGTTGCGCGGCTCCTGATCGAGAGTACCTCCCTTGTGCTTGGCTACTGTTCGATTCTGTTCTTCGCTACAGGGCAAAAGTCTTTTTACTTGGAGCTCGTGCGTGAGTTGAGAAGTTCGTCCGGCAAAGTAAGCAGCTTGGTTTCAGCATCGCAAACTATTGAGCAACGCACAATATAGTGACGCGCCAGGGCGGCAAGATGCCGATTTTGACGTGGGATAACGGTTCGCAGATGTCACTATATTGTGCTGCCTTCAATAGTCGATTCGGTCGAGAGAAACTTAGCTAGCTTGGCTGCGCGGTCGGTGCATGAAGAGCTATACAACAGTAAGTTCCGGGGAGCACAGAAGTGGCAGGCTCAACTCCACAGGTTGATCGGATCAACGCCATTTGGAACGAGCATTTGGAGGTAGCGCGGACGCTTCGCGGACTTGCTAGCTCAGTTTCCACCGCGGTGGACATGATTTGTTCTTCTTTGGCGACTGACGGACAACTGCTTATCGCCGGAAACGGAGGATCGGCGGCCGATGCTCAACACATTGCGGCGGAACTCACAGGTCGCTTCCTGCGCGAACGGCAACCCCTCCGGGCCATCGCCTTGCATGGCAACACATCAGCTCTTACCGCGATTGGAAACGATTACGGATACGAACACGTATTTGCCCGCGAACTCGCCGCGCATGCCCGTCCACGCGATGTGCTGCTCGCAATTTCTACCAGCGGCAACAGTCCCAACATCCTCCGCGCTATCGACGTGGCACGCCAGAAGAGCGTTACCGTAATAGGTCTAGCCGGCGACATCGGCGGCAGAATGCGGGAAATCTGTGATCTCTGTATATGCATTCCCTCCAAATCGACAGCTCGGATTCAGGAAATGCACATCACCATTGGTCATGCAATATGCGAGCTGATTGAGGAAAGGCTCGCCAAAGAATGAAGAAAAGCTTGCCAATCGTTGAAGGTACGCGAAACGGCGATCCGGGCCGCAAGATTGCGGTCGATTGCCGCTTCTTTCTTGGCGACCGCCCCTGCATATGGCACAAGAACACTGGTGTCCTTTGCACTTGTGAGCACTACGAGCGGATTGAACAGCGGCTTCTGATCATCAAGCTCGACGCTATGGGCGATGTGCTGCGGACCACCTGTTTGCTTCCCGCGCTAGCAGAAGCGCACCCAGGAGCTGCGATCACCTGGATTACCCGGCGGGAATCACGTCCTTTACTCGAGGGAAATTCTTATATTACTGAGATTCTTGATTACGGTGAAGACGCGCTGCTGCAATTGCAAGTGCGGGCGTTCGATCGCGCAATTAACCTCGACGCCGGCAAGGCAAGTGCCGCTCTGGCCAGTATGGCGAATGCAAGACAGAAGGACGGGTTTATTCTCGACTCACGAGGCTGCGTGCAGCCCACAAATCCTGCCGCGCGGAAATGGCTCGAAATGGGCATTTTCGACGATTTCAAGCGCCAGAATGCGAACACCTACCAGGACCTGATGCTGGAAATTATCGGCCTTTCGGGAGCACCGCACCACTATGTACTTGAACTCACAGAACAGGAACGCACGCGGGGTCGCGCCCATCTGCAGCGGTTGGGCCTTGATTTGTCGGTTCCAGTGATCGGCCTCAATACCGGAGCCGGACGTCGGTGGCAACTGAAACAGTGGCGCGAAGACGGCTACATCGAACTGATCGAACGTTTGGCGACGGGACGCAGCGTGCAGTTTGTACTGCTTGGAGGGCCGGAGGAACGTGAGCGCCATCGGCGGCTCATATCGCGCTCTCGCGTGCCTCTGGTCGATAGCGGCTGCGATAACCCGGTTCGGCATTTCGCCGCCGTTGTTTCGGCGTGCAACTTGGTTATCGCTGGAGATACCCTAGCTATGCACCTCTCGCTAGCTCTGGGACGTCCTACGGTCGTGCTATTCGGACCGACTAGTGCGGCCGAAATAGAAATGTATGGGCTGGGCGAGAAAATCGTACCTCGGATGGAATGCCTTTCTTGTTATAAGGCCACCTGCGATTTTGTGCCGAACTGTATGGACCTGATCACGGTCGATATGGTCGAAACAGCGGTCGAGCGCAAGCTGTTTTCGATCCAGCCACCTTCAGCGGTCTATCAAACTTAGCGAACATCTAGCTGGCCTGTTGGAAAGCCGAGAATCAGCCGAACGACGAATCGCTGCAGGCGCATGCATGGGATGTCGATGCGAACCTCTTTGGACGAACTTCCAACTAAACAACGTGGACCCGACCATGACGGTGGCGTCACAGGCGCACGTAATATAAGCATGTCTTGTACGTCTCATACAGTCGAAGTGGCTCTGCTCACGGGAGGTGGTGACAAGCCCTACGCCTTTGGTCTTGCGACGACGCTCGTCTCAAGGGGCGCATCAGTGGATCTAATTGGCAGCGACGAGTTAGACTGCCCGGAATTCCACAACAAAACGGGATTGAACTTCCTTAATCTGCGAGGCGATCAACGGCCTAACGCAAACTTCCTAAGAAAAATAACAAGGGTGTCAAAATACTATTCGAAGCTGATCCGCTATGCCGCTACAGCTAGGCCTAGAATCTTTCACATCCTCTGGAACAACAAATTCGAGTCATTCGATCGAACGCTGCTTATGCTTTACTACAGGTTTCTGGGGAAAAGGATCATTCTTACCGTGCATAATGTAAACACAGATAGGCGGGACTACAAAGATACAGTCCTCAATCGGCTCACATTACGAATTCAATACCGGCTTGCCGAACATATCTTTGTTCATACGGAAAAGATGCGGCGCGAACTCGCACAAGAGTTCGGCGTGCAAGCCACCCAGGTCACAGTTGTCCCATTTGGGATTAACAACTCTGTCCCGCACACGTGTCTGAACCAGCTCGAGGCAAGGCAGCGGTTGGGCATCCGCCCTGGCGAAAGGATCATTTTGGTGTTCGGCAACATCGCGCCATACAAAGGAATCGAATACCTGATTACCGCGTTTCAGCAGATTGTGGCAAGGCAGCAGAATTATCGGTTGATCATCGCCGGTAAACCCAAGAATTGCGAGACGTACTGGAATGCAATCCAGGAAGCAATCAGCGAAGACGTGCAAATGGGGCGAGTTTTGTTGAGGCCGGAATTCATTCCAGATGACGAGACCGAAGTTTATTTCAAAGCGGCGGACGTCCTGGCGTTGCCCTATAGATACATCTATCAAAGCGGTGTTTTGTTCCTCGGTTACAGTTTCGGCTTACCCGTTGTCGCGGCCGACGTGGGTTGCCTGAAGGATGAAATCGTTGAGGGGAAGACTGGGTTCGTCTTTAAGCCTGAGGATCCAGTTGATTTGGCGAGGGCCATCGAAAGGTACTTTGCGAGTGATCTATACACAAACTTGAGCATCCGGCGGCAGGAGATACGAGATTACGCGATGGTGCGGCATTCCTGGGAAGTCGTCGGGCCGCTAATAATGAGCCAATATGCCGACTTGCTGCGAATACCTCCTCCTGCGGAATTGCCGAATCGCTAGACGTCGAGGAGTTCTCGTGAGTTTGGTCGCCTTCGTTGGGCCGGAATACGGTAGCGCGAGAAGTCGCGTGGCGTGCAAGGTTCGTAGCGGCTTATTCGCTCGCGGCACTCATGCCTCCATGCAGAGGAGATCAATTTATTCCGGAATTATTACTCCGAGCACTAAATTGATGACACATTTCAGCAGGCGGCGTATTGGACGTGGCGTTCGCGAAAATAATTCTTCACCAAGTTGGGCCTTGCCTGAGTGACCCGAAGGTAAGAACGAACGTTGGTCATCATCTCGTGCACATTCACCGGACGGACGCGGCCGAGTGCGTTGGCCTTCACATTTTGGTTCAGCAATTCGTCTGGATTCAGTTCCGGGCTGTACGACGGCAGGCAGAAAATCCGGATTTGCTCACTGTGCTCTGCCAACCATCGACTCACTGGCCGCGACTTGTGCACGGGGTGACCGTCAACAATCAGAAACACTTTCCTTCTGGTCTTCCGCGTCAATCGCAGGAGACGACGGAGAAAATTCAGAAACACCCGCGCCGTGAAACGCTGACGAAAAATCATGAAGGCCAACCGTCCCCGATTGGTGATCGACGAGATCATCTTGCAGCGGAAACGCTGACCGGTACCGAACACCACCGGCGTCTCCCCGCGACGTCCCCTGGATCGTCCCGCTTGATGGTCCGAGCGTAGCCCCATCTCGTCCAGCCAATGAATTTGGGCCTTAAACTGTCGCGCCAGTTCTCGAATCGCGGGGTATTCTTCCTCCAGCCATTTCCATACCGCTGCCGGATTTTGTTCGTACGCTCGTCGCACCGGCTTCTGCGGAGTCAGACGCCAGGCTCGCAAATAGCGTCCCACCGTCCACACCGAAACGTGCAGATCGAATTTTCGCGATAGCAACTCTTGCACCGCTTCCCTCGTCCACAGTGCAAACGGCCAGTTCAACTGGTCCGGACAACCGCTGATAATGCAGCGCACCGTCGTGGCTGCTTGATGCGGTGCCAATCGCGAAACCGGAGGCCGTCCTCGACGTCGTGCTTTCAGTGCCCGACGTCCTACGCGTTCCACAAGCCCCATCCAGCGGCTCACCGTACCTCGAGCGAGCTACCCCGAAAACCCGAGCCGCCTCGGTTTGCCAAAGACCTTTCTGAACTGCCTCCACGACTCGTCGGCGAAGGTCTTCTTGGGCTTCTGCCGACAGTGAGCGAGCATCCTGTTTTCCCATGCCCGCCGCACTAACACATTACCTGTTATATGTCATCTATATTATGCTCCGAGTAGTAATTGAGCGAATTGCGACTCCCCGACCAAGCCTTCTATAGTCGGCTGCATAGGTTGCTCCATTGGCAATTTTTGCGAATCCGTCGGGAATGTCACGCACCTTGAAAGCCGTCCCACGTGTGCCGCCCATTTTTGAATTGATCGCGCCCAAGTTCGATGCCCATCGCCGTGATGTCAATTTCATCGCCCCTCGGGCAGGGGAACCGGTGAGGGCCGCTCTCGATCATATGGAAATCCTCAGCTATCGAATTTGGCCCCAGTAAATGGCGGTGTGCGACAATTTTTCGCCACGGCAGAAGACAACGCGAAGTTCCGTATGGCCACTTACAAAATTGCGCCTCTGCGCGATCCCCGATGGGAGGATTTCCTAGGCAGTGAGCCTCGCGCATCGATTTTCCACACTACTGCGTGGCTGAAAGCTCTTCGCCGGACGTACGGATACGAGCCAATTGTCTATACGACGTCTCCGCCGGGCACAAAACTCTGGAACGGCGTCGTCTTTTGTCGGGTTAGGAGCTGGTTGACCGGTCGGCGGCTTGTCTCGCTGCCATTTTCAGATCACTGCGAACCGCTGGTCGATGATCCGCAAGAACTGCGAAATATTCTCGGCGCACTTGAGAGGGGAACCGAGCATTCTCAAGCATGGGATTATATTGAAATGCGCCCGCTTCGGCATCACGAAATCAAAACGAGCTTTCACCAATCCATATACGACTACGTGCTTCATCGACTCGATCTTGCTCCAAGCCTGAGCCAGCTTTTCGGAGGCCTGCACAAAGACTCGACGCAAAGAAAGATCCACCGCGCCGAGCGTGAGAAGCTGACTTACGAAGAGGGGCGCACGGAATCACTCCTAGCGAACTTCTATCGGTTGCTCATCGTCACGCGCCGCCGCCGCGGTGTCCCGCCGCAGCCATTGCTGTGGTTTCGCAATCTGATTACGTGTCTCGGAGAAGCGCTGCAAATTCGCGTCGCATTCCAGGGTTCGCGGCCAATCGCAGCCATCCTAACGCTTCGTCATAAAGATACGCTGCTCTACAAGTACGGCTGTTCCGATGCGCGATATCACAACCTGGGCGGGATGCAGCTACTTCTTTGGCACTCCATCCAAGAGGCGAAGAGCGCTGGCTTACGCACATTCGACCTTGGACGCTCGGATTGCGACAATACAGGTCTGACCCGGTTCAAAGACCGCTGGGGAGCGGTTCGTTCGAGGATAACCTATTCGAGGTATACCACGTCGGCTGAGTCGTGGCACAACTACAAGCCGCGGGAGGCGCAGTGGAAGTTGCGAGCCGCTAAACGAATGCTAAGGCATGCTCCGACCAAGCTTCTTTCGATGGCCGGGGAAGTTTTGTACAAGCACATCGGCTAGCGACACCGTAGTTTGCACGGATCGGGATCCAAGGTTAGGAATTAGACGGGTTACGAACGAATGTTCATGCGGGCGTTCCCGTCGCTGGGGATAGTGGTCCATCCTGGGACGAGAAGCGTTTTCATTACAATGGCAAAAAGATGATAGAGCCTCTGACTCACGCCTCATTAGCCCAAGATGTCGCTCCGGAGAGCGACACCACCGCGCGGCTCACGCGCATTTGGCAAGAGATGCTAGGCGTTGAACCGATCAGTCCCGATCAGAACTATTTCGATCTCGGCGGCGACTCAATCTTGGCGGTTCAGCTTTTCATTCGAATCGAACAGGAATTCAACGTCAAATTGCCTCTAGCAACGCTGTTCGACGCGCCCACAATCCAAGAACTTGCTCAGGTACTTCAGCGGGAAGTGTCCGCACTCAGATGGTCGCCGCTCGTGGCTATCCAGCCAAACGGCTCACGTCCCCCATTGTTCTGCATTCATGGCGCCGACGGAAATGTTCTCATCTATCGGAATCTCTCGCGATGCCTCGGTTCTGACCAGCCATTTTATGGCTTGCAAGCGCAGGGACTGGACGGCAGTTGCCCGCCGTTAACACGGATCGAGGACATGGCCGCTCTGTACACGAAAGAGGTTAGGAGGGCGCAGCCGCACGGACCCTATTTCCTGGGCGGCTACTGCATGGGCGGCACGATCGCATTCGAGGTGGCTCAACAGCTTCAGGCCGACGGGGAGCAAATCGCCTTGCTGGCGTTACTCGATACTACAGACTGGTCTAAGATTCCCGCGCCGTCGTTCTGGGGCAAAACGTATCGCGCGACGGAGCGGATCGTCTTTCACGCTGCCAATTTTTTCCGGCTGGATTCCCGAGATAAGGCCAAGTTCTTTTCAGAAAAGGCAAGAGTGCTTCGCAACCGCATCCCTGTGTGGCGAGGTATGTTTCTTGCGAGATTCGATAAACATTCGCGCGCAAAATCCCGCATATCATCACAGATCTGGCGAGCAAACGACCTCGCTTGCGTGAATTACGTCCCGAAATCGTATAGCGGAGTGCTCACAGATTTCCGACCAGTCAAACAGTATAGGATGTATGACCGGCCAAACGCTAAATGGGATCTGCTGGCGCAACGGGGGCATGAGGTTATTGTTCTGTCCGTATATCCCGCTGGCATGCTTCTCAATCCATTCGTTGAAGACCTAGCGGTTGCGCTGAGAAAATGCATAGATGTTGCGATTCGCAACTACCATGTATGTCAGTCCACCCCTTCATGATTGGCGAAGCGCTGGACACGGTTGAGAGCGTGACTCGCGAGAAACACGCGAACGCGACGATTGACGCGCTGACGTCAACTTGGCAACGTGTCCTTGAACGCCGATCAATCTCTCCCGAAGACAACTTTTTTGATCTCGGAGGTAATCCTCCGTTAGCCATCAAATTGTTTGATGAAATCGCCAGGACATGTGGCCGCGAACTGCCGCCTGTAACGATTTACCAAGTACCGACGATCGCGGCTCTGGCTGAGATCCTGGATGCGCCGGCGCCACTGCGGCTTTCCTCCGCCATCTTGTTGAAGCCCGGCACCGAGCAGCCGCCAATCTTCATTGCCCACGGCCTGGGCAGCAGCGTCCTGGAATTTTTCGATCTGATAAAGCACATTCGCACGCCACATCTACTTTATGGACTGCAGGCTAAGGGCACTGATGGTGCCAGCCCACCCCTCACGCGTATCGAGGACATGGCCCAATTCCATATCGATGCAATTAGGAGCGTGCAGCCGCGCGGTCCTTACACCCTGATCGGTTATTCACTCGGAGGTGTGATTGCTTTTGAAATGGCGCGTCGGCTCGTTGCAGGCGGAGAAAAGGTCGCATTGTTGACCATGATCGAGTCTTACCCGCACACCGAGGCACTGGCACTCTGGAAACGCATCCACCTTATCGCCGCGCAACTGCGCTATCGCGTTTCAGATCTCATGCGGTCGTCGATAAATCGGACTGTTGGAGTGCCCTTCAGCCATGTTAGGGAGCGCGCGCGTTTCAGCGATTTTCTAGCATGGACTCGGTATCGCCCACGCTTTTACAACGGCAAGCTCAGGTTCGTACGCGCTGCGGACTCCCCTTATCCGGATCCTGTCGCAACTTGGTCGCACTTCGTGTCCGAGTTCGAAGTCGAAACGGTGCCAGGCGACCATCACACAATCATCTTAAAGCACTTCGAGAGTGCGGGAGCGGTGCTGACCCGTCATTTGAAGGGTGCACTGTGCCAGCGACGAGTGTAGTTTGCATGACCCGCGCTCAAAAGGAATCAGAAATCTTTACATCGGTCCGGCGCAATTTGCCGCAATGAAGTTAAGAAGGAGCAAATCAAATGGTGCGAGACCTAGTAGAAGGAATGA
>Ga0307373_10004896_pt1 | contig 22240 bp, 20 predicted proteins | sample OX2MG_FD_202534 | JGI IMG/M metagenome (GOLD analysis project Ga0307373, IMG submission 202534) | Soil microbial communities from Risofladan, Vaasa, Finland - OX-2 | ecosystem: Environmental > Terrestrial > Soil > Coastal area > Acid sulfate soil | place: Finland: Risofladan, Vaasa | collected... | reverse complement strand
TTCAGCTTCTTCCCATTTTCCGTAGCATTTGCGCTTTGGAATACAGTCAGCATTGTTCTGTTTGGCATCTCCGGGTGGCTGCTGCGACATGAAATTCGAGACGTATTGGTGGCTCGGTCTCAATTCCTCCGCAGATTGCTACTCTTCGCGTTACTAATCCCTATCGGAGAGACGTTGGCATTCGGACAAGATGCCGCGCTTTTGTTGCTGTTCATTGTGCTTGCGCTCAAGTCCGCAAAGGACCGCAGGGATTGGGATGCGGGGATTTGGCTAGGTCTGGCATCGATCAAGTTACATCTGCTGTTAGGCCTATTTTTACTCATTATTCTACGCCGAAAATGGCAGACCGCTTGGAGCGTCGTACTAACGGGAATATTTCTTTTCTGCCTTTCTACGGCCTTGGCCGGACCTGGTTGGGTATTTGCTTGTATTCATGCTCAAGCAAGCGTATCAGACCAGATGGGCTACCTTACGGCCCGTAATGTCCTCGAGTTATCAGGCGTTTACAAACTGAAACTGATCCTCGTGATTCTTATTGCAGGGGTATTGGTATCTCTCTGGCTTGTTCGAAATATGCCATTCGAACGCGCGGCAGCATGGATGATCGTTTCAGCTATTTTCTTCAACTGGCATTCGTTACCTTACGATTACGCATCTGCATTGCCGGCTATCGTGCTTAAAAAGTCTCCCTTGGAGGGAGCAGATGATACGGTTACAAACGGCCGGCGCCGTATACATTCCGAGCCACGGAGTATATATGGCACCTCAGAGCACTAAAACAGCCAGCTGATGTAACGGAAATCTGCGGATGCACCCGCCGGGTTGCGCACTTGGCCAGCAGCAATCGGGCGGTTTGCGCGGGGCGTCGGCAAAATAGGGGTTGCAGAGACGGCCTGCGGCAGGATATGTTGCAGAGCTTGGCCTGAGGGCCACGTTCCACACACCAGCGGACAGAGGAGACGCGCGGACGATGCGAGTGCTTGTGACCGGCGGCGCCGGATATATCGGAAGTCAAACCGCAAAGGCCCTTGCCGAGGCCGGGCACGGCCCGATCGTGCTCGACAACCTCAGCACCGGGCACCGTTCGGCGGTGAAGTGGGGACCTTTTATTGAAGGCGACCTGGGCGACCGCGACCTTGTGGACAAGATTATCCGCGACGATCGCATCGAAGGCGTGCTGCACTTTGCCGCCTGCCTGCTGGTGGGCGAATCGATGACGAACCCGCAGAAATATTTCTGGAACAACGACGTCTCGACGCTGGGACTGCTGGACGCGATGAAGGCGAACGGCGTGCAGAACATCGTCTTCTCCTCTTCCGCGGCCACTTACGGCAATCCGGAAAAAGTTCCCATTCCGGAGGACCATCCTCAAAAGCCGGTGAACCCTTACGGGGAATCGAAGCTTTTTGTGGAGCGGATGCTTCACTGGTACGGCGTCGCTTACGGATTGCGATGGATGGCTCTGCGCTACTTCAACGCGGCGGGAGCCGACCCGGCAGGCGAAATCGGCGAAGAACACAATCCTGAAACGCACCTGCTGCCCCTGGTGGTGCAGGCGGCTCTTAGGCAGCGCGCGGCCGTAGAAATCTACGGCACCGACTATCCCACTCCCGACGGGACCGCCATTCGCGACTTTATCCACGTCACCGACCTTGCAGACGCGCACGTGCGGGCCCTGGAGCATCTGGCCAAGGGCGGAGAGAGCGCGGCGCTGAATCTGGGAACGGGCAAAGGCCATTCCGTGCTGGAAGTTATCGAGGCAGTAGGAAAGCTGGCGAAAAAGGAAGTGCCTGCGAAAAAAGGGCCGCGGCGCGCGGGAGATCCGGCCGTGCTGGTTGCTGACCCCGGCAAAGCCCAGCGCGTGCTGGGATGGCGCCCCCGGCACTCCGACCTCGACACCATCATCCAGAGCGCCTGGGCATGGCACTCTTCGCAGGGTTCCAAAGGCCGCTAGCGGCTATTCCACCGTAACGCTCTTCGCCAGGTTGCGAGGCTTATCCACGTCGCAGCCGCGCAGCACCGCGCAGTGATAGGCAAAAAGCTGAAGCGGAATCACCGTGAGCAAGGGCATCACAGGATCCAGCGTGTGGGGAACCAGGATCACATCGTCTGCAAGCGAACTTAACCTGGTGTTCCCGGGCGTTGCCACGGCGATCACGCGGCCGTCGCGCGCCCGGATTTCCTGGATGTTTGACGCAATCTTTTCATAGGAGCTGTCTTCCGGAACGATGGCCATGGTGGGGAACAACGGATCGATCAAGGCGATGGGCCCGTGCTTCATTTCGCCGGCCGCGTAGCCCTCGGCATGGATGTAAGCAATCTCCTTCAGCTTCAGAGCGCCTTCCAGCGCCACCGGATATTGATATTTCCTGCCAATGTAGAGGAAGTGCTGGGCGTCGACGTATTTCTGGGCCAGCTCCCGGATTTGATTCGATTGCGTCAGAATTTCCCGAATTTGGTCCGGAACTTTTTCGAGCGCCCGGATCAGGTTGAAACCTTCCTCATAGGAAAGGTCGCGGCTGCGGCCGATGAGCAGAGCCATCAGGGTGAGGATGGTCACCTGGGAAAGAAAAGACTTGGTTGAAGCGACGCCGATTTCAACCCCCGCATGGCAATAAACTCCTGCATGGGTTTCGCGGGCGATCGAGCTCCCGACGACATTGACAAGGCCCAGCACCAGGGCTCCCTTGCGTTTGGCCTCGCGCAGCGCAGCCAGGGTATCGGCCGTTTCACCGGACTGGCTGATGGCCAGAACCACGGTGTTCTGGCGTAGGTTCAATTTCCGGTAGCGGAACTCCGAGGCAAGCTCCACTTCCACCGTCAAATCCGTCAGCGCTTCAAAAACGTACCGGCCCAGCAGTCCCGCGTAATAACTTGTGCCGCAACTCACGATGATCAGGTGGCGAGCCTGCTCCAGGCGATCCAGAACCGATTCGAGGCCGCCCAGCTTGGCAACGCCTTCGGAATGGTTCAGCCGGCCGCGAATGGCGTTTTCAACCGTTTCGGGCTGCTCAAAAATTTCTTTGAGCATAAAGTGCGGAAACTCGCCAAGGTCATGCGATCCCATGTCGACGTCAATCGCCGTGACGCTGCGATCAACCCGCCGGTTCTGCAGGGTGCTGATAAAAAACTTCCCCGGCTCAAGCCGGGCGACTTCATTGTCTTCAAGATAGACCACCTGGTCGGTGTGCTGAGCAATGGCGGAAGGATCCGAAGCCGCCAGGGATTCGCCGTCGCCGATCCCTAAAACAATCGGGCTGCCTCGCCTGGCAAGAATGATTTGATGAGGGTTTGAAACATGCAGAACCGCGATTCCGTAGGTGCCTTCCACCTGAAGCAGCGCCTTCTTGACGGCGGCTTCAAGATCGCCCTGGTAGGCGCTTTCAACAAGGTGGGCAAGAATTTCCGTGTCCGTCTCGGAAGTGAAAACGTGCCCTTCGCCCGAAAGTTTCTTCTTGAGCTGCAAGTAATTCTCAATGATGCCGTTGTGGACCAGGAAGATCTGCCCGGAACAATCCGAGTGCGGATGGGCGTTCGCTTCGGTGGGTTTCCCATGGGTCGCCCAGCGCGTATGGGCGATACCAATCGACCCCTCGGGCTTTTCCTGCCAGACCTTTTGCTCAAGGGCCGCAACTTTGCCCACGGCCTTTGCAACATAGGGGCGCGGGCCAAGAATGGCAATTCCGCTTGAGTCGTAGCCCCTGTATTCAAGCCGCTTGAGGCCGTCAATAAGAACCCGGCTGGCATCCTGGTGGCCAACGTAGGCGACGATTCCACACATCGAAGCTCCTTTTCCGGCAAGGCCAACCGGATTCCACGGGCGCCGAAAAAACTTCTCGCCTTAAATCGCGGCCCCCGACGGCCGGCCAGTAAGCAAGCCAAGTCCGTTTGGTGCCGGGCCGAACAACAAGCAGCTTCCAGACCGGCTGGCCCGGCGTCGCTAGAGCGCAAATGATAACCCAACTCAAGTGTAGACCTAAAAACCTGAGGCCTCGAAAAAAATGCCTGAATCTTTGCAACCCTTGGGATGTTTTTTCCGTCTAATTAAACAATTCAACTCTGTGACTACCTGGGGAAGTGGGTGCTGCAGACTTACTTAATATAATCGCCCACTTCCTCCTTCCCTTTCGAGATCGCAGGCGGTTGTTTGCTTCTCGCGGCGTTCCGCGCTGTCCGGACCTTCTCAAATGTTTTGAATCCTTCGAGATGGGCCCGCGCGCGGCGGCTATCCGGGGCGAGTTTCCGTCAAGCGGAGCTTGACGCGCGCTCCCCGCCCGTGTTTGCGCGTCAGCCAGTCTTCCAAATCTTCTTGCAGCGCCTTCAGGTCCACTCGGAATCCCACCTCCAGCAGACCATCCGCCACCGGCAAGGCGTCATCAAAGGCGGTCCGTCCGGTGAAGCTTCTCATGCAGAAATTGTCCAGCCAACCCACCGGGCACTCTCGCACCTGGCCCGGCCGTAGAATCTCAACGTGAATTTTTCTGGCAAACATGCTGAGCGCCAACCTCGATCGCTTCCCTTCCATGCCGCGCGAATTCATCCTGGAAGCCCGCGGACGCCCCGGCCGCTAGCCGCGCAAGAAGGAAAACCAACTTTTTTTCTTGGGCGCGCTCCTGGGACCAAGGGGTTGAGGCGGAGGAGGAAAGGGCTCTCCATTCACCACGGCGGAAGGATTCTTCTTCAGCAATAAATCAGCCGTTTCTTTTCCCTTGGCCGCGGCAACTTTTTCGTAGCAAGCGGAAAGCCCCGGCGGCCGGTGAACCAGGTCGTGGGCGTCGGAAGCGAAAAAGTGGATCAGGTTGCGGTCAAGCCATTCCTCTGAAAGTGCCTGGGCCTTTGTCCCAAAGCCCCCCAGATAGGATTTGGCCGTGACTTGAACCAGGCAGCCGCGCGTTGCCCAGTGAAAAAGCAACTCCGGCTTGGCCTGGAAGGTGGAATTCCTCTCCGGATGAGTCAGAATGGGAATGAAGCCGGCAACCTCGATTTCATAGAACACGTTGTCCATCTGTTCAGGGACAAAATGCTCGCCGAATTCCACCAGAAGATAAGAGCTGTTGTTGATCGTAAAGCTCGAGCCGTCCGCCGTGAGTTTCTGGATGTTGTCGTAAGAGAGATGGAAATCGCAGCCGAGCAGAAGCTTTGGAGTCTCACCGACGGCAGCCTGAAGCTCCCGTAGTTTGGCCCGATTCACTTCCGGATCGAAGACGTACTTGTAGTTGCAGTGGGGCGTCGCCACCAGGCAGGTGGTTCCGTCCTTGCCGGCCATTTTACACATGGCCACGGCGACCTCAAAGCTCTTGGCCCCGTCGTCAACGCCGGGCAGCGGATGGCAGTGAATATCAATCAAACAGGTTCTTCCCCTCAGGAGCCGCGAGAGCCGCTCCTCAAAAATTCTTGAATCCTCTGCTGAAGCATGCCCCTCGCGGGACCATGCCTAGTTTAACGCTTTATCCCGGCCACCGGTCAAGGCAACCGCAGCAACGCCGTGCAAAAAGCAGGTAGGCTTCTTGTGACGGCACCGCCATCCGGCCAAACATCGAAGGATGAAGGGACAAAAAGTAGAGTTCCACAATCTGCAGAAATCGGGATTTCCATGAATCGCAAATACAAAAAGCAATATAAAAAGCCCAGCCAAATCAATACTTGATTATACAATTAACCAAAAAGTACTTGTACTAATAGGTTGAAGAATCAATGCTTAAGGCCGCACGAAAAATTTCCAGGCGCAGTGCGAATCTTTGGACTCACTCGTGCTATATGAATACCAGAGTTCGTCCGAGTTAGCCCTCAGAAGTTTGAGGGTCTACCGGAACGTAGCTCAGAGATTAGACCCAAGACCCGACGCTTGGAGGGGGAATGACATTCCCCCTCTTTTTTTTGTGTACCTTTTTTCCCGTCCTTTTCATAAACTCCTTGTTTCAATCTCTGCCTCGCTGTTTTGGGCGCGAGGCTGGCGGATAGAATCCCAAAGTCTTTGTTGCTTTAAAAGCGCTTGACTGCGGAATTTCCATTCGCTCCATTGCCCCAAAAGCATCCTTCGATTAGGATAGAAGTCTCCTAAGCTGATGCCATATATTTCCATCGACCGGTTCATCAAGCGCAAGGTGCAATCCGTACAAGATTTCACCTATTTGCTCACAGCCGCAGTCTGGAACCTTTTCAGTTCTCCCCGCTACATCGCCGACACGCTGGTTCAGATGGATATCATTGGGGTAGGATCGCTGCCCATCGTCTTGCTGACCGGATTCTTCACGGGCGGCGTTCTCGCGCTGCAGACTTATCGCACTCTCAGCACATTCGGCGAAGTCGCGATCCTGGGGCAAGTGGTCTCGCTATCGGTAGTAAGGGAGTTGGGTCCCGTGCTCACCTCCCTGATGGTGGCGGGAAGGAACAGTTCCGGCATTGCGTCAGAGATCGGGTCGATGCTGGTCAGCGAGCAGGTTGACGCCATGCGGGCTCTCGGAACGGACCCGGTCCGCAAGTTGGTGACTCCGCGCCTTTACGCGACGGTCATCACGCTGCCATTGTTAACGGTCCTTTCCGACTTTTGCGGGATGCTGGGGGGATTTTTTGTCAGCTACTACTCGGTCCATCTGTCATCGGTCGAGTACTGGACCTACGCCTATCAGGCCCTGACTTTCCAGGATGTCACGCAGGGATTGCTCAAGCCTTTCTTGTTTGCGGTCATTATCGCGTTGGTGGGATGTTACTTTGGGCTGAGCACCCGGGGCGGCACCGAGGGCGTGGGCCGCTCGACCACCCAGGCCGTGGTTGTGGCTTCGGTCCTGATTCTGGTGGTTGACTTTTTCGTCACCAAGTTCCTGATTGCGATTCATTTCTTTTGAGGCCCTTTTGAAAATTGCCCGGGGAACTGGCGCCAGGCCATGCCGAGGGAGGGGTTGCCCGTTCCAGGCAGCTTCGCGCGCCCAGCATCCGAGAGTTGACGTTTCGCATGAATTCAACACCCGTCATCGAACTCAAGAACGTCTGGCTTTTCTTTGACGAAAAGACCGCCCTGTCGGACGTCTCTTTCAAAGTGGAACGGGGCGAGACGCTGATTCTGTTGGGAGCCACGGGATCGGGCAAATCCGTCACCCTCAAGCTGGCCCTGGGCCTGATCAAGGCCGACGACGGCAAAGTGCTGGTGGAGGGGCGGGACGTGGGTCCGGTCCCGGAAACCGATCTGCACCTGATTCGCCAGGGAATGGGAATCGTCTTCCAGGAGGGCGCGCTGTTCGATTCGCTCTCCGTATACGAAAACGTCGCCTACCAGTTGCGGGAAGAAGGCCTCCGGGACGAGAACTCGATTGAAAGCCGCGCCCGCGAGGTTCTGAGCTTTGTGGAGTTGGAGTCCGCAATCGAAAAGATGCCTTCGGAATTGTCCGGAGGGATGCGACGCCGGGTTTCCATCGCTCGCGCCATTGTAAACGCCCCCCCCATTATGCTTTATGACTCTCCCACCGCAGGTCTCGACCCCGTGACCGCCCAAACCATTAATCACCTGATCCTCAAGCTGCGGGACGTGAACGGAGTGACTTCGATCGTGGTGACGCACCGGCTCCAGGATGCTTATTGGCTGGCCAAGTTCGCGTATTCCGCTGAAACCCAAATGCTGGTTCCGGTTGGCGACGATGGGAACAAGGGATCGAGGGTGCTGACGCGCTTTCTGGTGCTTCGCGACGGGGCGGTTTATTTTCACGGCACACTGCATGAAATCATTTCCACCCGGGACCCTTATCTTCGGCAGTTCCTGCGCTGAGGTCGCGGGCGCCAGCGGGTTGGACTAAAATAAATTGTCGGGATTAATTCTGGAAGGGAGGAAACATGCCTCAACCCAAACAAATCACCTGGGCTCAACTCCGCGTGGGCGCTCTGGTCATTGCGGGTCTCGTTGTCCTGGCTGTAGGCATTTTTTTTATCAGCGGCCAAGTGGGCTTCCTGACCCGGCAATATGCGCTCACGACCTATTTTTCCAGCGCCAGCAGTTTGCGGGATGGCGCCCAGGTGCGTCTGGCTGGTATCGCAGTGGGCAATGTGGAACACATCCGCATTTCCAAGTACACCGAGCCCGGCAAAGCGGTTGAAATTGACATGAAGGTCGCCAGCAAATACCAGGACCAGATTCGAACGGATTCCGTGGCAACGATTGAAACCATCGGACTGCTGGGTGAAAGTTACGTCGACATAACCCGCGGCGGGCCTGGCCATCCTCCCCTTCAGGATGGGGGAGTCGTTCAAAGCCACGAAGAGGCGGACATCAAGGCGATCGTCCAGAACGCTAACGACGTGGTTTCAAACCTGAGGGTTTTGAGCGCCAAATTGAATGATATTACCGGCCAGATTCAGCACGGCCAGGGCTCCATCGGCAAGCTGATCTACGAGGAGGCTTTTTATAATCGGCTGAATAAAACCGCCAACGAGGCGCAGGCGCTGATGACCCGCGTGGAACAGGGACACGGAACCCTTGGCAAGCTTCTCAACGATGACACGCTCTATAACCGCGCCATCTCGACCGTCGACAAACTCAATCAGGTGGTGGACCAAGTCCAGCACGGAAACGGCAGTGCGGCGAAATTCATTAACGATCCTTCCGTCTATAACAACCTGAACCAGGCGGCCGAGCACGCCAACACTTTGATGGCGAACATCAACGAGGGCAAAGGAACGCTGGGAAAGCTGGCCAAAGATCCCGAACTCTACAATCGGCTGAATGAGACCGTCCAGCACGTGGATGTGATCACGGCCCGCATCGACCGCGGCGAGGGAACGCTCGGCAAACTCTCCACCGACCCCACGATGTACAACAATCTGGCGACCAGCACCCAATCCCTCAAGCAATTCCTGGACGAGTTTAAAAAGAATCCAAAGAAATACCTGACCCTGCGCCTCCACATCTTTTAGCGGGAGGCCTCGAACGAAAGCGCCGCCCGCATCTGGCGCGGAACGGGCGCGGTGCGATAACATAAGAGAACGCTGTTCTCGACAGGCGCTGAAGGGTCCCGGTGGTTTATGAAAACGCGGAATCTGGGAAGGCCAAGCTCGATTCTGGGATCGCGGGTCTCCCCGCGCGCGAAAAGTCCAAAGGAGTGGTATGCCGGCAATCTATCTTAGACGTGCAGCGGGCTTTCTTTTAGTCGCGGGCCTGGCGGGCCTGCTTGCCCCCATGGCGCGCGGAGCGCAAAAGAACACCAGTGAGGCAGAATTTTTGGTTGCCCGCCACGAGATCCAGGACCCCTTTTTCGGGCGGTCGGTTGTGATGATGATGCCTGCCACAAACAATGCCTTAATTGTGGGCCTCATCATCAACAAGCCCACGCGCATAACGCTTGGCAAATTGTTCCCCGACAGTCCGGAGCTACAGAGCCACACCGAGCCCGCCTACTTTGGCGGCCCCGTGGATATCCGGATTCCCAGCGCCGTTTTCCACTCGCCGACGGCCCCCGAGCAGGCGTTGCGATTGTACGGCGACGTTTACCTGACTTTCGATGCGGAGCTGATCGCCAAGGCTTTCCAAAAGTCGCAGCAGGCGTCGCTCCCGCGCCTGTTCCTGGGCCGCGCCCAGTGGTCTCCCGGCCAGCTCCAAAATGAGATCCAAAAAGGAGCGTGGTACCGCATCCAGGCGGCGGGCAATCTGATCTTCAGCTCGAACCCCAAGCAACTGTGGCGCACGCTGCACGACCGTGCCGCACCGAGCAAATACATCCGGTATCGCCTGCCCGCAGTCCAAGCGCCGGCGCCCCCCGGGAAAACTCCCGTTTACCAAATCAGTGATCTGCTATGAACGAACAAGCTGAAAGGCTACAAGCTCCCTTTCTGAAGCAGGCGTGGTCGAAACTCTCGACCACGCTTGAGATGATCAAGTTTGAGCATTCAGTCTTTGCCCTGCCCTTTGCTTTGACCGGAGCGATGCTGGCGGTGGGAGGCTGGCCGTCCTGGCGCCAGGTCCTCTGGATCGTCGTCGCCATGGTGGGGGCCCGCAGCGCGGCGATGGCCTTTAACCGCATTGCCGACCGCAAATTTGACGCCCGCAATCCCCGCACCCAGGCGCGCGCCCTGCCCGCCGGCCGCCTGAGCATGCGCTTTGCCGTAGCTTTCACGATTGCCTCCTGCGGGCTGCTGGTTCTGGCCGCGTGGGAGCTGAATCCGCTGGCCTTTAAGCTCTCGCCCGTGGCCCTGGCTCTTCTGCTGCTTTACTCCTACACCAAGCGCTTTACGTTGCTTTCCCACATCGTTCTGGGGGCGTGCCTGGGATTGTCTCCCGTGGCCGCATGGATCGCCCTGCGGGGCGACGTCAGCGCCAGCGTGATCCTGCTGGGAGCGGCTGTGACGCTGTGGGTGGCGGGCTTCGACATGATCTACGCCTGCCAGGACGTCGCTTTTGACCACGACGCGGGGCTGCACTCAATCCCCAAGCGGTTTGGAGTGGCGGCCGCGCTTTATGCCTCCGCGGCTCTTCATGTACTGATGCTGGGGCTGCTGGTGGTGGTGGCCGAGATGTCCGGCCTGGGCTGGATTGCCCTGGGCGGACTGGTTGCCGTCACGGCGCTGCTGGCCTATGAGCACCTGCTGGTCAAGCCCTCGGACCTTTCCCGCCTGAACGCCGCCTTCTTTACCATCAACGGGTACATCAGCATCCTGTTCTTTCTCACCTGGGCTGCCAACATCCTGATGCGCTGAAAACGCACAATTTCAGGGAATATCCAGCGACGAGAGAGGGACATGCGACGGCAGCGCCACATGAGCCAAGCCTACACAGCTTGTGCCGTATGCCTTTGGTGCGCCGGAACCTAGAAATCACGGCGCAAAAAGTATGCCTTGGCACCAACCCTCCTGCGGAAACTTTCAGCCGCCGATAGTATTAACAATGATGCAGCAGATGGAGTTAAAATACTCTGTATTTGGCAAGCCTATGGCCACGTTAATAATGCCGGGAAGTCCGAAAGCAAGGGGGTACGATCCCATCCCCTCCGTATGGGACGGCGAGGATAGTGAACTGCTCGAAAAAATGCTTGCTCTTTACCCTCGCAGGCGCCCCCGCAGGATTCTCGATGCTACTGTAAATGGCGGGCGATTTTGGCGGGGCAGCAAGCGTCCGGTCATTGGAATCGATATCGATGCCAGACATGCGCCATCCATTGTCGCGGACAACACAGCCACCCCCTTTCGAGAAGGTTTTTTTGACGTGGTGGTTTATGATCCCCCACATATCCCCAACCAAGGCTCTGACAAGCAAAAGGACTTTCATGACCGTTTCGGCCTGGGTGGAAAATCTCCCAAAGAAAATGGGTACACCTTTGCCCATACCTACCCGCCCTTTGTGAACGAAGCCTATCGCGTGCTAAAGAACGAGGGCATCCTGTTCTGCAAGATCACCGATTACGTGCATCACCATCGCTACCAATGGGCTCATGTCGAATTCGTTCAGGCAGCCAAAGAGGCAGGATTTCAACCGTGCGATTGCATTGTCAAAATCCGCAAAGGCCCCATCATTGACCCGAAGTGGAAGGTCGCCCACCACAGCCGTAGGCAGCATTGTTACTGGCTGGTATTTCGGAAGTCTAGAAAATGCGAGTGAAAAGCTACCGGCGCACCTCCCAAGTTTCGAGGAGTGCGCAGTGCTGAACCCCGAAGCTTCTTACCGAACATTTCCCATCTGAAGCGTCAAAATGGACCCGGAATATCCTCTGCCCCTGCTCCATGACATCCGCCCCAAGGCTTTGTCTGCCCCCTCGGTGGCCGACTGGATCAAGGTTTGCACCGGCGATTAACCGCAGCTTTTCCACGGGGATCTCAACAAGCTGGTAGCGGATGAGATGCGGTTCCCACACGGCTCTAAACATGAGGATGACATCGTACCTCGAAAGATGCTCAATGACACGTGCAATGAGCACCCGAGCTTCCCACGGCTCCCGCTCGGTTGTGCAAAGCTTAGTAATTGTGATCTGGACGGGTTTTGTGCTATCGCCCGTCTCGGTCTTGAGGGAAATCCTCGTGTTTTCCACCAGCAGGTCGTGCCGGGGCTGCTTCCTTCCTCCGGGCTCGATAACCGTCACGGGTTTCTTGATTCTCCGGAACGCCTCCTCGACCAGCGCTTCAAAATAGATTCCTTGCGGTGGCGTTTGTGGGTAAATCGACTGGTGAATTCCGATGAGACCCCGCAGAGTTACGACGAAGTCGGGAGTGAAAATGTGGCCGTAGCGGATTGTCATAGCGGGAGGATTTTAACAGGCCGTGTGAAAAGTCAAAAGTATTAAATGTGTCGCAGTCATAGTATCTAAACCAGAGACTTTGTTCCCGGGGGCCTTATCCCACCCGGTCCTATCGAACCCACGGAGGACAAGGCAAGCCACGGCATGTATCTTTGCCATCGTTAAAGCAAGACCTAGTCCGATGGGCAGAGGACGTTTTGGGGGCCCGTTCCACGCCAACTGAGAAGATTCCGGAAAGTGAAAAGGTCACGCAGGGGAAAAAGCTGCGAGCGGGTCCGAATCGTTCCCTTGGGAATACCTTTTGAATTATTGCGTCCGGTAGGGAGTGGCCATCTCACGAAAGACCAGGGAATCAAAGATGGCAAGGACATGCTTGCGGTAGCTCAAGATGCGTTCGACGACGGGCTTGGAATTGGGATCGTGCTTGGCCTGGCGCTCCCAGCGCTCAAGTACGTGCGGCGGCACGTCGATATCCGCCCGCAGCTTCTGGAGCGGCTCGCCGCGCAGGAACAGTCCATAGAAGAAGGCCGCCTCCTGCCGGGGTTCGCCGAGAATAGGGTCGTCCAAATGCATCGCCATCGAGCACCCAAAGAAATTCTATGACAAAACCTCGTGGCAAATCCACTTCTTCAGGCCACCTTGTCCAACTGCAAAAACCTATCTTAAACCCATTGTCAAGGCGTGAGGACGATTTTCCACGCTGCGTTTCAGGGCCGGCAGAAAGGATAACCGCTCTCTTCGGCGGGCATGCGGACGCCCAACGGATTGCAACCAGCGGCGACCGGACGTAAAATAGGGTTTCTGTCGAGAATTCCGGAGTATTGGAGACCAAACCTTTGATGTTGAATCTACGCCTGGAAGATATGGAGCTCCAACCGATCGCCGAGAAGGTCCTGGCGGGCGAGCGGCTTGATTTCCAGGACGGCGTAACGCTCTATCAGTCGAACGATCTGCTGGCGATCGGCTACCTGGCCCATCACGTGCGCGAGAAGCTGCACGGAAAGCGGACGCACTTCAACGTCAACCGCCACATCAACCCGACCAACGTCTGCGTGGCCAGTTGCAAGTTGTGCGCTTTTGGGCGCAAGCCGGACGCTCCGGGAGCGTACACGATGGCTCTTGGGCAGGCGTTCCAAACTGCAGGGGAAAACTGGACCGAGGCCATTACGGAATTCCACATTGTCGGTGGCCTTCACCCGGATCTGCCCTTCCAGTATTACGTCGATCTGCTGCGCGGGTTGAAGCAGCGCTTTCCCTCGGTCCACCTAAAGGCCTTTACGGCTGTCGAGATCGCCTATTACGCCCACATGACAAGGCTTTCCGTCAGGGAAATCCTGGAAAAATTTAAGGAAGCAGGGCTCGGGTCGCTGCCCGGCGGCGGCGCGGAGATTTTTGCTCCGGCGGTGCGGCGCGTCATCTGCGACCATAAGATAGGCGCCCATATGTGGCTTAAAATCCACCGGACGGCCCACGAACTGGGATTGCACTCCACCGCGACCATGCTTTACGGGCACATCGAGTCAGCCGAAGACCGCGTGGACCATCTGGTGCAGCTCCGCGATCTCCAGGACCAGACGCACGGCTTCCAAACCTTTATCCCGCTGGCCTTCCATCCCGCCAACACGGAACTCGGCAAGCTCATCGAGCATACCGAAACCACAGGGTTTATGGATCTCAAGAACATCGCCGTGGCGCGCCTGATGCTCGACAACTTCCCGCACATCAAAGCTTACTGGATTATGCTGACGCCGCGCGTGGCCCAGATCGCGCTGCGCTTTGGTGCCGACGATATTGACGGCACCGTGGCGGAAGAGAAAATCTACCATGACGCCGGGGCCAAAACTCCCCAGGTGATGACACGCCAGGAAATCATGCGCCTGATCAGAGAGGCTGGCTTTGAACCCTTCGAGCGCGATACTCTCTATCGCCCGGTGAGCCGCACCGAAACCAGCGTAAGCGTGCAAGTTTAGACGCACATTCCTCAGGAATCAGCGGCAAAGAGCTTCCTACCCTTCTTCGTGAGGCCGAAACTTCACTACAAGCTCGTAAGCCAACCAGGCATACATAGGCAAGTACTCCAAAATCAATATGATAGGGGAATTCTTGTAAAGCCCTCCGGCGGCGTAGGAAATGACGGGAGAATAACCCAAAACACAGGTTACGGTAACCAGAAGCAGCGGCAGGCTGGGGACAAAACACAAGAATGGGACAATCCAGGTGAAATACCAGGGGAAGGCGTTCGGTGATAAAAAGAGCAGCCCCGCCAGAGTGACGAGCCCCGCATGGAAAGGCTCCAGGCGCGCTTTGAGAACGTAAAAAACCAGCCCTAGCAAGAACACGCCAGCCACCAGCTCGGCTTGCGGCTTGGAATTCCCTGCCAGGCGAAGCAGCCGGAACAGACTGTCGTTGTTTTCCCACCCCGCCGCAAAATCCGAAAGCCCCCGGAACAGGTGCGCGCGCGCCCGCAGGAAGGGCACGTAGCCGAGCAAAGCCAGCCCGCCAAAAATGCCGGCGTAAGACCATCGGGAACGCTTCAGAAACGCGGGCAAAAGGAAGAGCGGGAACAGCTTGGACAGGAACGATAGGGACAGAAAGGCGATTGACAGAGGGCCGCGACGCTTTATAATGAAGATGATTGATGCCAGAAGCAGCACAAGGGCCAGCGAGTCATTGTGCCCGGACACGGCAAAGGAAATAAGGATTGCCGGATTCCAGGCATAAACGAGAACTTGTTGGAGAGGTTGCCGGGTTGCGGCCAGAAGGAACAGGATAAGCGCGACAATTGCCAGGTCCAAGGCGGTGAACAATCGCTTATATCCGGCAATGGTTCCAACCGAAGCATAAGCCGCTTCCGTAAGCGGCGGATAAAGGGTTGGGATGGTCCTTCCGGTTTTGATCGGGTGATCGGAGTTTTCAGCCCAACGGAGCCCTGGCATTGCGGGATAAACACCGTAGGGATTGATCCCAGCGCGCACAATGCGCCCTTCCCACTGGTAGCGGTATACATCGTTTGAAAGAGTAGGGCTGAGCGATAAAAAGAAAAGCCTGAAAACAACCGACGCGCCAAGAATGACGAGGAGGCCCGCCGGGCCGCACTTGTACCTTTGAACAACATAAACAGCCGCAAGGTATAAGGTTCCGGCCAGCAGCATCAGGGCGATGAACTCCGGCACGTAGTTTTCAAGGGGCTGGTGGCGGGCGATGAATTTGAAGATGGCCCCCATCGCCACGGCAATCAACAAAAGGCCGAAAGCAGCCACCGGACTGGGCGAGGATGGCGTTTTTTGCATCTTTAGGTAGGGCGACTTAGCGCGCCGTGCAATGAAGCGATTCCCTTTTCGAGTCAGCTTCCGTTAAGAGATGGTTTTGAGGTTCTATGATTCACTTGCTGCTGGGCATGCTGTTGGTTCCAACGAACCCCATCGCCCATTATGTCTACTTGATCTTTCATAAAGATCCCTTCCGAGGCATCTACCAGCCGAACGCCTTCGATCTCTCGATCGAGATTCCTTACTTTGCGATTCTCGTAATCCTGTCCGCTTACGGAATCCACCGCTATTGTCTCACTTATCTCTACCTGAAAAACCGCCACAAGGCGCCGAAACCGAAAAATTCTTTCGGGCAACTGCCCCGCATCACGGTGCAGTTGCCCATCTACAATGAGCGTTACGTTGTTGAACGGCTCATCGAAGCCGCGGTCCGCCTGGATTATCCCCGGGACCTGCTGGAAATCCAGGTCCTCGACGATTCGACCGATGACACCCGCATGCTCTGCTCGCAACTGGTGGGCGAGTACGCTAGCGCAGGCTATCCCGTCAAATATTACCATCGCGAGAACCGCGAGGGCTTCAAGGCCGGCGCTCTGGCCGAAGGCTTGAAACAGGCGACAGGCGAATTGATTGCCATTTTCGACGCCGATTTCGTTCCGCCACCCCCCATCCTGATGCAGATGGTCCACTACTTTACCGATCCGCAGGTGGGGATGGTCCAGGGGCGATGGACATGGATCAATCGTGATTATTCGATACTGACGGAAGTCGAATCCATCATGCTGGACGGCCACTTTGTGGTGGAGCATGGCGGCAGGAGCTTCTCCGGGCGTTTCTTCAACTTTAACGGCACCGCGGGCATGTGGCGGCGCGCCGCAATCGACGACGCCGGCGGCTGGGAGCATGACACCCTAACCGAAGACACCGACTTGAGTTACCGGGCGCAACTGAAGGGATGGAAGTTCGTTTATGACCCGAACGCCGTGTGCCCCTCAGAACTGCCCGTGGAAATGAACAGCTTTAAGACCCAGCAGGCGCGCTGGGCCAAGGGGCTGATCCAGGTTGCCAAGAAAATGCTTCCGGTCGTCTGGCGGAGCGACGAACCGCTCTATATCAAAATGGAAGCCACGTTCCACCTGACTTCCAACATTGCTTATCCGCTGATGATCCTCTTCTCGCTGATTCTTTTGCCGGCCATCATCGTCCGTTTCTATCAGGGCTGGTTCCAGATGCTTTACCTTGATCTCCCACTCTTTATTGCTTCCACCTGCACAGTATCGGGCTTCTACGTTGTATCGCAGCGGGTGCTCTATCCCCGCGGCTGGTGGAAGCGGATGATCTACCTGCCCTTCCTCATGGCCACGGGCATCGGGCTCTCCGTCACGAACGGCAAAGCCGTGATCGAGGCGCTGTTGGGCATCAAATCTTCCTTCGTTCGCACACCCAAATATCGTGTGGAACGGGATGAAGAAGGGTGGGAAAGAAAAGAATATGTTCGACGCCGGACGGGCTGGATTCCGGCGGTTGAGCTGGTGCTGGCGGGCTACTTCGCCTACACCACCGCCTATTCGCTCTCCGTCCAGAACTATCTTGTGGCGCCGTTCCTGGTGCTGTTTCTGGTGGGTTACAGTTACATGGGGACCATGTCGCTTTTGCAAACGCCTCTGCGGCGACTTTGGTTCAACCTGCCCGCCTTCATCCGGGTTCGCGCCAGGAGAGTTTCACCCGCTACCTAGCCGGAAATCCGTCTGACAGCATCAGACGGCACTCGTCATCAGGATTCCCAGCCTGCCAACTCTGTTGAGCAGGCCTATGTTCCTTCCCTTCAACGGAAGGTGTTTGTGCGTTGCGGCATCGAGCGGTTTCTCATACCATAGTCATCGTCAATCCCTTGATCGGGAAATCCAAGGATTTTGGCAAAAACTCATGAGCGAAAAGAAACTTGCCGGCAAGGTCGCCGTCATCACAGGAGCCAGCCAGGGTTTAGGCAAGTCCATGGCGTTGGCGCTTGGCGGCGCGGGCGTGGGCATCGCACTCGTATCACGCAGAACCGAGCAATTGCAGGAAGTGGAAAAAGAGATCAAGAGCACGGGCGGCGAAGCCCGCGTCTTCCAGACGGACGTTTCAAAAGAGGATCAGGTGCGCAAGCTCGAACACGACGTGATCGAAGCATTCGGCAGGGTTCACATTCTGATCAACAACGTGGGCATCAATCTTCGCAAGCCTCTGGTCGATTTCACCCTGGAGGAATGGCGCCACGTGCAGGATACCAACCTGACGAGCGTTTTCCTCATGTGCCGGTCCTTCCTGCCCTACATGAAAGGAAACGACTACGGGCGCGTCATTAACATGGCCTCGATTATGAGTTGGATTTCGCTGCCCGGGCGCTCGGCGTATTCAGCAAGCAAGGCGGCGCTGCTGGGCCTGACGCGGGCGTTGGCGCTGGAGCTCGCGGCGGACGGCATCACGGTGAACTGCATCAGCCCCGGCCCCTTCGCCACCGAGATGAATGCTCCGATGCTGAAAAATCTGGAGCTCAATGAGCAATTCATTTCGAAAATTCCACTCGGCCGGTGGGGGCGCGCGGAAGAAATCGGGCAGCTTGCCCTCTACCTCTGCTCTGAGGACGCAGGCTTCATCACGGGCACGGACATTCTGATCGACGGCGGATGGACGGCGCAATAGACCCGCCGAACGGAGCGGTCATTTTCAACGAAGATGAGGCAAGTCCGCCTATGAAACCTTCAGTGTGGCAATCAACCCTGGAACAGTTTCGCGATCAGGTGGCAAGCCGCCAGCCTGTCCCAGCCAGCGGGTGTGTTTCAGCGGTCATCGCGAATCTGGCGCTCAATCTTCTGATCAAAGTGCTGGAAATCACCCAACACAAAAAAGGGTTCGAAGGCGAGGCTGAAAAGCTTCGGGCGCTGATGAATGACGCGAAGACTCTCTCCGCACAGCTTGCCGAATATGCCGATGAGGACGTCGCAGCCTTCAACGCCTATCTCGACAGCGCCCGGCTGCCCAAATCGAATGACGAGGAACGAGCGCAGCGCAAACAGGCCGTGGCCGTGGCGCTCCAGCAAGCCATCCAGACGCCGTTCCAGGCGGCGAACTCGGCTGCTTCCGGCATGGGGCTGTGCTTTCGCGCGGCCGGTCTGGTTCCACAATCCTTGATTGCTGATCTTGGATCGGCGGCCGCCCTGCTGGCCGGCGCCGCCCGGGCATTCATTATGAGCGCCGAATTCAACATCCGGCAACTGGCGGAAGACTCAAGCGGTTATCGTAAGGTCAGCGCGCAACTGCAGGATTTGGAGCGTGAGGTATCGGAGAAAGAGAATTCGATGCGCAAGCAAACCGCCTCCCTTCTGGCAAAGGGAAGGATCTAACCGTCAGATGGCTCGCGAGGTTACCCGGCCCCACCCGACGTTCAGCCCCGTTGCTTTCGCTTTACTTGGGAAGTCACAAGCTCGATCAGGCCGTACACGGCCACGCAAACCCACAAGTCAACCACGGTTCCAAGGTCGGGACGGAAAGAGTGATGCTGCGCCACAGGTGGAAGGTAGCGTTCAATCACGAAATAAACCACGTTGCCAACAATAATGGCAATCAGATATTTTAACCAGCGCGCTGATCTTCTGCTCATATCCTCTGTGACGGCCAACAAATGCGCGTGCAGGAGAGTAAATTCAGTTGTGGCGGCTGGCTCCACATCGAACAAGTTGCAGACAGCGCCGATTTCTCCCGACTCGTTGTAAGATGAACACCAGGTTCCAATGCCATCTTTCCAACTGCAGTTGACAACGGAAGTCAAGTATCTAAAAGGTGTTGGTCCAGCCCGAGCCGAGTTGCTGGCCTCACGTGGAATTCGCACCGTTGAAGACCTCCTTTACTATACGCCCTTCCGCTATGAGGATAGAACTCACTTGACTGCTATTAGCAACCTGATACCGGGCCAGATGGCCACCATTTTGGCCAAAGTTCTCACCTGCGGTTTAATCAGGACGCGCCGGGGCTTGTCCATTTATGAGGTGGCGGCTACAGACGCGAGCGGCGTCGCCCGGCCCCGGATGATCCGCTGCAAATGGTTTAACGGCGGATACCTCGAGAGAGACAAAGTTTTTTGCGCCGGTCAGCAAGTTTTCTTTTATGGCAAGGCGGAGCAGGACCCCTACGGCACAGGAAACCTGCAAATGATCCAGCCGCAATTTGAGATTGTTCCCGAAAACGACGATGGAGAAAAAGAATCGTTAGAAGTCGGCCGCGTCGTCCCGATCTACGAATCGATAGGCCGAATCGGGCCCCGCGTCCTGAGACGCCTGCTGCGCTCAGCCCTGGAATCACTGGGCGCCCAGATTCCTGAGACCTTGCCGCCCTCGGTAAGAATCAAGAACCGGCTGGTGGACCGCTCGACAGCTTTCCATCTAAGCCATTTCCCGGACGGCGAACAGTCCATCGAGGATCTTTCGCGTTTTCGAACTTCTTCGCAAATCCGGCTGATTTTCGAAGAATTCTTTAACCTCAGCGCCGGCTTGGCCTTAAAGCGCCACAAAACCAAAGCCGTTCAGGGGATCGAGTTCCGGGTGACGGAAGAGGTGCGCCGCAACATCAAAACCATCCTTCCTTTTCATCCCACCAAGGCGCAAAAACGCGTTTTGAAAGAGATTGTGGACGACATGCGCTTACCCCATCCCATGAACCGTCTATTGCAGGGTGACGTAGGCTCCGGCAAAACCATCGTGGCGGTTCAGGCCGCCTTGCTGGCCATAGCGAATGGATACCAGGTGGCTCTTATGGCTCCCACGGAAATCCTGGCCACACAGCATTACCTTTCCGTTCGCCAGTTGCTTGAACCCCTGCCCTACACTGTCGATTTGCTGATCAGCGGACGCAAGGCGAGTGACAAGAAGAGCCTGAAGGCGAGCATCTCGCGCGGCGAAACCTCCCTGGTGGTTGGAACCCATGCCTTGATTGAATCAGACGTGGAATTTGCAAAGCTGGGGCTTGTTGTCGTCGATGAGCAGCATCGCTTTGGCGTCCTGCAGCGGTATCAACTGATCCGCAAGGGGCCGCAGCCGGACGTCCTGGTGATGACCGCCACGCCTATTCCTCGCACGCTGGCGCTGACGCTTTATGGGGATCTCGACTTCTCCGTGATCGATGAGCTTCCGCCCAACCGCTCTCCGATTACGACGCACTTGGTTGAGGAATCCGCCCGCAGCCAAGCCTTCGAATTTGTTCGCGACAAGGTCCTGTCGGGCCAGCAGGCCTATGTGGTCTATCCCATCATTGAGGAATCCAGCAAGCTCGACCTGCGGCCTGCCGTCAAAATGTTTGAGCATCTCTCGGTTAACGTCTTCCCGGAATTCAAGGTGGGGCTGCTGCACGGACGACTCAAGAGCAGTGAAAAAGAGGACGTCATGCTGCGCTTTAAGCAGGGGGAAATCCAGATCCTGGTTTCAACCACCGTCGTTGAAGTAGGAGTGGATGTGCCCAACGCCACCCTCATGCTGATTGAGCACGCCGAACGCTTTGGCCTGGCGCAACTCCATCAGTTGCGCGGACGCATCGGGCGCGGAAGCAAAAAATCTCATTGCCTGTTGCTCGCCGCAGACCCGCGCAGCTCCGAATCCGACCAGCGGCTCCGCACCATGGCGGAAACTACGGATGGCTTCAAGATTTCGGAAATCGATTTAAAGCTTCGCGGCCCGGGGGAATTTTTCGGCACTCGGCAATGGGGCATTCCCGCTTTTCGAATCGCCAACGTGCTGAGAGACCAGGAGATTCTGGAGTGGGCCAAAAACGAGGCGGCCGAGTTTGCCGAGCGCCCGGCGTCATCCGCAGAGTTCCAGGCCTACGTGAAATTCTTGCGCCAAGAATGGTCCAGGCGTTACGGCCTTGCCGGCGTCGCTTAAAGATGCGGCCCGGCGCCGCTCTGTGCTTTAATAGTTGTTCGGACACATGCGAATTATTGCAGGCACAAATCGCGGACATAAGCTCGACACGCTCAAAGGCACAAAGCTCCGCCCCACGTCGGAGCAGATGAGGGAGACGCTCTTTGATGTTCTCGGCCCAAGCGTGCGGGGCTCCACCTTCATGGACGCCTACGCAGGCTCCGGCGCGATCGGGCTGGAAGCCTTGAGCCGCGGCGCCGACGAGGTGGTTTTTATCGAGCATCATCGGGCAGCAAGCAAGATGATTCGCAAAAATCTCGACGCCCTCGACATCCAAGGGAACTTCCGGCTGATAACCTGCAAAGTCCTGAAGGCCTTTGAAAAACTGGCCGAGGAAGGCGCCAGCTTCGACTTCGCGTTCCTCGACCCGCCCTTCGAGGAAATCAGAGAGTATCACCACAGCCTGCGCCAATTGGGCCGCTCAAGCCTGATCCGGCCAAGTTCGCTGGTGATTGCGGAACACTCGCGCCATCAAATCCTGGAGGAGCGCTACGCCCAACTCACGCGCGTTCGCATCATTCGCCACGGCGACGTGCAATTCACCTTTTATCAGTTGGCATAATTCATGGTTTTGCGCCACCCGGCAGCGCGTTCCGATTCGGACTGCTTTTTGAAATCGCAGGCTTGTGAGGTTTCTTGACCGCGCAGGCTTGAATCGCCTAAACTTGCTGATGGACTTGGAAACCTTCTTAACCGCAAAGATTTCAATCGTGTGGCGGGGTAGCTCAGTGGTAGAGCGAGGGTCTCATAATCCCTAGGTCGGGAGTTCGATCCTCCCCCCCGCTACCAACTATTTCAACAACTTCCGGCG
>Ga0307373_10004892_pt1 | contig 22248 bp, 27 predicted proteins | sample OX2MG_FD_202534 | JGI IMG/M metagenome (GOLD analysis project Ga0307373, IMG submission 202534) | Soil microbial communities from Risofladan, Vaasa, Finland - OX-2 | ecosystem: Environmental > Terrestrial > Soil > Coastal area > Acid sulfate soil | place: Finland: Risofladan, Vaasa | collected... | reverse complement strand
TTCGACTCCGCCCTGCTGGGCGCCGCCGGGAGCAGCTTCACCGCGAAAGGAGGTGCCGCGGCGATCTTCGGTGCCGTCGCCCGGAAAGGCGAATGGGCGCTGGTGATCAAGCTGGAGTCCGGAGCTGCGACCGGACTGCCCCAGATCGCGGCCCAGGCGCTGCAACAACTCGATCTTCTCGACGCCGCGTTGCCCGCGAGCCTGTCCCGACTGATCGACGGCCCGCTCCGCAATTGGGCGGGCACCCCGATTGGAGAGATCCAGACTCGGTTTCGTTTGTGATCCCGGCCCCAGCGAGGTTGTGCGACCGAGCAGGACGTCACCTGCGCGCTACCCATTCGAGATCAATCCCGGTAGGGGTGCCTGCTACCCTCGGGAGGTCTTGAGCGCGACTGTGGAACGCCGCCGCCCGACCGTGCACGATGCCCAGGAAGTCCTGCGTCGCCACGGGAAACGGTTCCCCACCTTCCTCAGCGTCGGGTTGGTCGGACTGGTGGTCACCTTCGTCGGCACGGTGATCCTTTACCACCACGTTTTCCTGCCTCTCTGGCTGGCATCGGGGATCTCAATTCAGCTGGCCATCCTGACCACCTACACCCTCAACTCCCTGGTCACCTGGCGGGACCGGCGCGGCGGCCCGCAGCGCCGACGCTTCCTGACCTTCGAAGCGGTCAGCCTGGTGGGCCTAGGGATCAACGAAGCGGTGCTGCTGACCTGCGTCTCCCGGTTCCACCTGTATTACCTGGTGGCGCTCGTGTTTGGCAGCGCGGTCGCGGCGGTCTGGAACTATCTCGTCAACCACAATCTGACCTTCTCCGACGCACCGTTGGAGGACTGAGCGGAGTTCTTCCGCTAGTCGCGGGCCGCCCGGGCGGCCACTTGCGGCAATTCCCAGCGGTGGCCTAACAGCGCCATCCCAGATTCGCGATGGTCCGCGCTATGGACCCGAAACGGCCTCACCCGCTCCAGCCGCTTGTAGTGCTGGCCGGTGGCGATCTCACTGATCTCCACGGTCACGCGGTAAAAACCCTCCAGGAAGGGCACCCCGGGAAGCGAGAGCCGAACCACTCCCTGTCGCGGCAGCGCGGTGTCGCCGGTCTCCAGATCATCGGTCGGAACGGTGATGATCGGTGCTCCGTCGGCGCGGAGGAAAGTGACGCTGAAGCGGGCGCCGCGAAGCGGTTCCGGCGATTCATAGGCGATCGAGATAGTCAAGGAGTCGCCGGTGTTGAGCACCGAGGTTGAGCCGCCGGGGCCGCCCAGATCGACCGCGGTGATTCTTACCCCAAGGCGTCCGGGTGAGGTATCGACCTCGGTAGACTCGACGACCTCAAGTTCCTCCTCTTCGCGGCGGTTCACTTCGGCCAAATAAGCTGCGACCACCGCATCAACGCCGCCGGTCATGCGCGCGAGCCCGTGATCCATCCACACGCACCGGTCGCAGACGGCCCGCACCGAATCCAAGGCATGGGACACGAAGACCAGCGTGCGCCCTTCGGCCCGCAGCGTGTTGATCCGCTCCATGCAACGACGCTGAAATGCTTCATCCCCCACCGCCAAGACCTCGTCGACGACCAGAATGTCCGGATCCAAGTTGACGGCAATGGCAAAACCCAGCCGCGTATACATGCCAGAGCTGTACGTTTTCACCGGGTTATCGATGAATTGCTCCAGCTCCGCGAACTCCACGATTTCGTCCATGATCGACTTGATGTAGCGTCGCGGTAGCCCCAGGATGGCGCCGTTGAGATAAACGTTCTCGCGCCCCGTGAAGTCCGGGTGGAAACCGGCACCCACCTCCAGCAAGGACGCGAGTCGCCCTCTGACCGAGATCGTGCCCTTGTCCTGGACCAGGATTCCCGCCACGCACTTGAGGAGCGTCGACTTGCCCGAGCCGTTCTCGCCGATGATGCCAAGCGACTCTCCCTCGGGCACATCGACGCTGACGTCGCGGACCGCCCAAAACTCCTCATAGCGCCCGCGGCGGCGGGCGACCAGGGACTGTTTGAGCGTGGTATTCCGCTCGTGATATATCCGGAAACGCTTGCTAACGTTGGCAATCTGGACGACGGCCTCAGACATCAGACCTCCTCCGCGAACCGTCGCCGGAGCCGACGGAACACGCGAAGGCCAATCCAAATCGAAAGGGCTGAGAACACCACCGAATAGCCGAGCCCGTGCCAATGTTGAGGCCAGCGATTGAAGACGAACACATCCTGGAAGCCGAGGACCACCCAGGTCATCGGGTTGATATAAATCACTGCGTGCGCCGCGTCCCCCTCCAATCCATGCCCGGAGAACTTGGTCTGGACTAGCGCCAACGGATAGATCACCGGGGTGATGTAGAACCAGATCAAGGTACCCAGGTTGACCAGGTAGGAAAGGTCACGCAGGTAGACATTGCCCGCCGCCAGCACCAGCCCGAGGCCGAGTGAGAGCGCGAAGGTGACCGCCACCAGCAAGGGCACCGCCAGGACCGGCAAGCCCACTCCCTTGTGGGCCAGGAACATGAAGGGAATCATCAGCAAGAGGCTGATGGCGAAGTTGACCAGGGCGGCGATCACCGACGAGATGCTGAGCAGCACCCAAGGGAACGCCACCTTGCGAACCAGGCTTCCATTGGCGACGATGCTGCTGGTGGCCATGATCAGCGCCTGCGAAAAAAAGGTCCAGGTCAAAAGTCCGGAGAGGATGAAGACAGTGGCCGATCCGCCGGGGTAGTGGACCTTGAGGAACTTGCCAAATACCAAGGAGTACACGAGCATGAAGATGAGTGGATTGAGGAGCGTCCACCCCACCCCGAGCACCGAACCTCGATAGCGGGATTTGACATCGCGACGAACCAGTTCCAGCAAGAGCTCGAGCCGACCCGCGATCGGTCCGGCGTGGGGAGCACGCGGACGCTGAGGACGGCTCCTCTCCGGGAGCAGTTCGGTGCTAGCCACTTCGGGCGAGTCTAGCAGGCGGCCGGAATCACTTTTCCGACTTCCAGATCGGCGCCCGCGACTTCAGCTCGTCGATGATGAAGCCACAGGCGTCGAGCGCCTGGCGGCGGTGGGCCGCCCCGACCACCACCGCCACCGAGCCGACACCGGACGGCACCGGCCCGGTGCGGTGGCGCACCCTGGCCTCGGTCGCCCCGAACTTGCGGCAGGCCTCGGAGCAGATCTGGGCCAATACCGGTTCCGCCATCTCCGGATAGGCCTCGTAGAGCAGCTGGTCGACTGCCCTCCCCTGGTCCGGGTCACGCACCAGCCCGAGGAAGGTGGCGATGGCGCCGATGCCGCGGCGTTCCACCGCGGCCGACATCGCCTCCAGGTCGATCGGGTCCGGGCCCACCCGGACCTCGATCTCGGGCTCCGGGCTCGACGAGCCACCGGAGACGGGGGGGATAAACGCCAGCTCATCTCCTGGGGTGATGGCGGTGCCCCATTCGACGTACTGCAGATTGCGGGCCGGTCGAATCGAGTCCCGCCACGAATCCAAGAGAGGAAACCGCTGGCAAAGCTGGGACCAGCAGTCGTCCATTGAGGTCGGCTCGAGGAGTTGCAGCTCCACCTCGGCAGTACCCGCCAGTTCGCGTAGCGAAGCGAACAGGCGCACCCGCACGGTGAAGTTAGCCACCTGCCGAGCCTAGCAAGCCGCCCCCGCTAGCGGCGGAAGATGTCATGGCTCGGATCGCGGAGCAGCGGTGCCGATCCTTCCTCCGGCCCGCTCCAGCTCAGCCCCCGGACCACCGCCACCGGCAAGCCGTCCACCTTGCCCATCAAGAGCTCCCCCAAGGAGGCGATCTCGTCGGCCGAGCCGATGGTCGAGGCGTGCAACTCGTAGCCTTGGGAGTCCTGCAGGCCCCGGTGGTCGCTCAGCGCGGGAATCCCCGCTACCCCGATGGCCACGTTCACCGAGCCCTCCCGAAAGGGCCGACCGAAGGTGTCGGAGATGATCACCCCGAGGGGCCCGCCGCCGGCGAGCGGCACCCACTGCTGGCGGAGAAGCTGGGCGGAACCGTCCGGGTCCAAGGGCAGACAGGTGATGGTCTCGCCGCCGCCCACATTGCTGCGGTCTACCCCGGAGTTGGCGCAGACGAGCCCCTGCCGGGTCTCCGTGATCAGCACCCCCGACTCGGCCCGAACCACCCGGCGGCTCTCCCGCAAAATCGCCTCCACCAGCTGCGGTTCCTGCCCGAGCTGGGCCGCCAGGGTCAGCGCCTCCCGCCCGGGGGTGAAGTCCGAAAGGGGGAACACCCGGCCCTCAGCCTTGGAGACGACCTTGTGGGTCACCACCACCACGTCCCAGGGCTGCAGGCCTCCCGAACGGTCGATCGCCTCGGACACCACCCGGCCGAGGGGCTGGCCAGCTCCGACCTCGGGGATGCCGGCCACCGCCCACGCGGTGAGGGGGCCCGCAGCTCGAACCAGTGGCCGCCCCGGGTCCGGATCAGGCACCAAGCGGAGACTCCCTCAGCGACGGTCCGCGCTCGAGAAGGGCGACCTCTTTCGCCCAGGCAACGATCGGATGGGCACCCTCGCCGAGCCAAGGGGTGGGGGGCGCCAGATCCTCGGGGCGGTCGATGTCCCAGGCCAGCCGGGGCAGGTCGAGAACGGAGAATCGGAGCCCCAACCGTTCGGCGATCTCCCGGTGGTGGCGGAGGGAGTCCGCCCCGAAAAAGAAGGGGTCCCGGTCAGCAGGGTTGAGCAGCAGCCCGTTGGTGCCCGAACCGGCCCGGTCGGGGATGAGTGCCAGCGAGTCGGCGGCCAAGCCTGCCGCGACCCGCCAGAGCAGGCGCAGATCCGAGGTCTCCACCAGGGGCAGGTCGGCCGCCACCGTGGCCAGGGTGGTGGCGCCTCTCTCCAGGCACCAGGCCTGCCCGGCGCGCACCGCGGCGCTCTGCCCTCCCCCCTCGTCGGGAATGGTGGCCAAGCCCAGCCGAGCGCAGAGCCCGATGATCTCGGGATCCTCCCCGACCACCACCACCCGCGATGGTGCCCAGCCCTCGGCCGCGCAGCGAACCATCCGGCAGGCGAGGGAGCGGCTGACCAGCTGCCGAACCTGATCAGGAAGCTGGGAGGCAAGCCGCTGCTTGGAACCGATCGAACGCTTGACCGGGATCACCAGAAAGGTCCCGGTGCCGTCGGCCTCCGACGCGTCCTGGGCGATCACCCGACCAAGGCGGAAGTGACCGGGGCGATGGAGGCAGCCGCCAGCACGGCGCTGGCCAGCTGCTCACGGGCGGCCTGATCGACCATCAGGGTGTCGGTCAGGTGGGGTCTGATCCCCTGAGCAGCCACCGCAGCGGCCAGCTCGGCATCCTGGCGGTCCATCACCAGGTCAGAGATCAGGTCGGCGTAGATCGCCGCTATCCCGAGCGCGCTGGGGTCCACCCCCAGACTCTCCAGCATGGGGACGGCGGGGCCCTTGACGGCGGCTCCCGCCACGATCGGGCTCACGGCGATCACCTGGGGCGCGGCCACCAGTTCGGCTCGCAGCCCTGGTACCGCCAGAATTGGGCCGATCGAGATCACCGGGTTGCTTGGTGCGATCACCACCAGGTCGGCACCTCGGATCGCCTCTCTGACCCCCGGAGCGGGCTGGGACCGCTCGATCCCGCGGTACTCGATCTTGCGGATGACCGGTCGGCAGGCGTCCCGGACCAGGTACTCCTGGATGTGCAGGTCCCGACCGTCCGCGGTGAGCACTCGGGTCTCGACCGGCTGATCGGTCATCGGCAGCAGCGAGAACCCCAGCTGCAGCTGCTCGGCCAGCCGGCTGGTCACCTGGGAGAGCGTTCGCCCCCGCCGGAGCTGCTCAGTGCGCCAGATGTGGGTCGCCAGGTCCCGATCCCCGAGCTGGAACCAGGTCTCGTCCCCGAGTCGCCGGAATTGTTCGGCGGCCCCAAAGGTCTCACCCCGGAGCCCCCAGCCCCGCTCCCAGTCCCCGAGACCCGCGAGCGAGTAGCTCACCGTGTCGAGGTCGGGGCTGACGTGCAACCCGTGGACTTTGCAGTCATCGCCGGTATTGCCGATCACGGTCAGCTCGGCGTGGGGTGCCACCGCCACCAGACCGGCCAGGAACCTGGCCGCCCCCACCCCTCCGGCCAGCACCACCAGTCGCAGCGGGCCCGGTCCGGAGGCATTCCCGACCCGCGCCATTTTGCGCCCCAGCCCCTGCTCGCTCACCGCGGTCTCTCGACCCGCTCGTTCCGGGGTCGGAGAAGATCCCGCGCCATCTGCTAGCTCAGGCGACCGAGAGCGCCCGGAAGGTTAGCCCGGCGAACAGCAGTGAGCCCAGCCCCAGATAGACCGCCTCGTGGCGTCCGCCGCCGCGGGCGCTGAGTCCCCAGGCTACCGGCAGGACCACGGCGCTGAGCACCCCGTACATGACATGCAGCAGCAGGTTGCTGGGGCGATGACCTTGGGCCAGCAGCAGCAGACCGAGCAGATCCTGGATCAGCACCAGCGCCCAACAGAGGATCAGGAAGGCCCGCACCCCTGCCGACGGCTGGCCCTGGCGGCGCAGGTCGATGAAGCACCAGACGGCCCCCACCAGCCCCAGCAGAATCAGGACCAGAGCGAATTTCTGGTGCAGGCTCAGGATCAAGCCGGCCGCACCCGGTTCGGGATCAGCTCAGCCGGCGCTGCAGGACTTGGCCGCTCCCGCGTCGTCCCCGGCATCGAAGGACGATCCACAAGAGCAGGTCTTGACAGCGTTGGGATTGTGAACGGTGAAGCCACCACCCATGAGGCTGTCGACGTAGTCGATCTCCGCCCCCTCCAGGTAGGTGGCGCTGTAGGGGTCCACGAACACCTTGACCCCGCTGTGCTCGACCACCTCGTCGTCCGCGGCGGGCTGATCGTCGAAGCCCATGCCATAGCTGAATCCGGAGCATCCACCCGGGCTGACATAGACGCGCAGCCCCATGGTCGGATGCTCCTGCTCGTCAAGCAGGTTCTTCAGTTGCGAGAGGGCTTGTTCGGAGACGGTGATCATGCGCTGGGTCCCTTCCTCAGGATCGGTAAGTGTTCCGCCTAGTTCATCCTATCTGATCTGACCGCTTTGCAGCAGCGGGTCGCCTCGGACGCGGTCAACTTCCGCCCTGGCGGTCTCACAACCGGGGCTCGGCCCCAGGACAGTCTCCGACCCCCACTCGGCCCGGTGCTTCCCGAGGTCAGGACGCTTCTCGATCCGGTCCGGCCCCCTGCCTGGGGAAGCTGAGAACCCCCGCCACCTCCCCTCAGGCGCGTCGACGCGGCTCCCGCCAACCCGGCCCACCAGATCCGCGTCAGGGGCCTGATCGGGCCCGCCCGGGTCGGCTATCAGACCTTCCGGTACTGCGGTTTCCAGCTGCCGTCGTCAGCGCGCTGGAAGTCCTGGAATACCCCCGAGGCCTCCTCCACCATGATCTCCCCGATCCGGCCGAAGATCAGGCGCAGCTCCTCCTCGGCGCCGGGATCCGTGCGCATCTCGACCACATGCCGCAGGGTCCGCAGGTTCATGGTCATGATCAGGTCGGTGCTGAGGCCGATCGGGGCCAGCCGGCGGAGCGCCGAGGTGACCTCCTTCTTGACATGAAAGGGGATGCCCTGCTCGTCGAGACGGAGCGCCTTGGCAGCTCCCACCTGGAACTCCTCCAACTTCTCCACCAGCTCGATGCACTGCTGCCGCAGCGGCTCCAGCGCCGGCGGCACTCGGAAGCCGAGGTCGACCAGCCGGACGTAGCGCAGGCTCTCCTGGCTGTAGGCGGCGCCCGCCCGGTGGCGCACGATCTCGTGGGTCGCGACCCGGCTCACGTTGCGCAGCGCGAAGGTGTAGTTGGCGTGCTCCAGGACGCTCCCATGGGCGCTGCTGAGGATGTTCTCCAGGTACGCCCGGGGGTCGGTCCGCACCCGTCTGACGTTGGGGTTGAGTCCGGGCTCCCAGCTGCGATAGCAGGCTCGCCCGCAGAATTCGGCCAGCAGCTCGCCCTGGTTGGGGTTCCCGCCGGTCTCTTCCAGGCGCCGGTCCAGCCACGACCCTCCGCCCACCTCGTCCAGGTATCCCCGCATCGCCTCCAGGTCGACGACCGGTCGAGCGATCAGGAAGATGCTGGGAGCGGTCTCATGCATCGGACTTGGCCCCGCGCTGCCCCCGGGCCGGCCCCGGCCTCCGCCGTGCGGCTCCGCGCCGGGAGGAGCTCAGCCGAGCGACTCCAGCATCGGTTCGACCTCGGTCCTGATGCAGGTAAAGCTGGGGACATCCCGGGCGGTGAAGGAGGAGGCCTCGGTGTCGCGGAGAACCTGAACGCAGTCCAGGAAGTCGGCCGCGCTGTCGGTCTCAAAGGCGACGACAAACTCTTGGTCGTCGAGGCCAAAGGAGTAGGTGGTGTTGATCTTGACGCTCGGGAACTGGTGCCCGACCCGGATGTGCTCCTCCATCATCCGCTGCCGCTCGTCGGGAGGCAGGGCCCACCAGGCTCTGGTCTTGACGAATGGATAGACGAAGAGGAAACGGCGACTTCCTGGAGCCAGGACCAGCCGGTCTGCGCCCTTGCCGGTGTTGGGGTGGTCGACGTCGACGTACAGGGAGCGCTTGGTCATCGAGGTGTAGCTGTGAGAGCAGGTGAGGTATCCCGCCAGGGCGGTGCGATTGATATCCGCGAAGAGCGTCTGGAGCCGCTCGGACTCCTCGCTCACCGCCCAGATCATGAAATCGACGTCGCCCCGGGTGCCCACCAGGGTGTAGGTGCGGACCAGGAGTCGGGAGCTGTGTTCGACCAGCACCTGGGCCAGCTCCGCTCGCTGCTGGGCCCGCTCCTCCCGAAGCAGGCGACGCCACTCCGGCATGACCCGGTAGAAGGCGAAGCGGACCAGTTGGCGTGGGGCTGGCTTGGTCGCGTCCCGAACCAGCACCGGACCCACCTGGGGGCGGCGGCTCGATTTGACGGCGGTGGTTTCGGTCATCGCGGGCTGGCTCCCATCTGGTAGTTAGCGCACACCTTCGCTGGATACTGGCACCGTATGCCCGCAGTCGCCGCATACGAAGACCCGGCCCCGCCGGACAACCTCGCGGCCCCCACTGAGGATCACCGACTGGTCGGGCCCGTCCACCAGCTTCCACGCCGTGGTGCGTTGGCGGCAATGATCGCAGGTGTCAGGAGGGGGGTTGTGGAGCACCTTCAGGCAGCTGTCCCGCCGGCCAGATAGTCGAGCGTCGCTCGCGTCATCACCTCGGCGCCAATCGGCAGGCAAGCCTCGTCGATGTCGAAGTCCGGGTGATGGTGGGGGGCGGTGATCCCGGTCGATTCATTGCCCGCCCCCAACAGAAAGTAGCAACCGGGAACTCGGCGGAGGAAGAGCCCCACATCGTCACCGACGGTGAGCGGTTCGGGCTCGACCAGCTCGAACCCGGAAGACTCCCGGACCGCCTCCCGGACCACCTCCGCCATGACCGGGTCGCAGACTACCGGTGGGCACCCGGCTCCCCTGGTCATCGTGGCGCTCGCCCCAAATGCTCCGGCGATTCCGGAAGCGACTTCGCCAATGCGTCGGAGCAGCCGCTCCCGGTCCTCCTCCGTGAACGCCCGGACCGTGCCGGCGAGCTGGGCGGTCTCCGGGATGATGTTGAAGGCCTGGCCCGCCTGGATGGTGCCCACCGTCACCACCGTGGAGCTGTAGGGCGAGGTCTCCCGCGACACCAGGGTCTGCAGCGCCAGCACGATCAGGCTGGCGATGGGGATGGGATCCAGCGCCTGGTGCGGCAGGGCCCCGTGGCCACCCCGGCCACGGATCTCGACCCCGAACTCGTCGGCGGAGGCGAAGATGGCTCCGTCTCGAACCCCTACCCGTCCCACCTGCTGGCCACTCCAGAGGTGCAGTCCGAGGGCGGCCCCGACCGGGGGAAAATCCATCACCCCGGCGGCGATCATCCGCTCGGCTCCGCCGGCGGTTTCCTCGGCGGGCTGAAAGATGACCCGGACCAGGCCGCCAAACTGGCCCCGGTGGCTCGCCAAAAGCTGGGCGGTCGCCAGGGCGATCGCGATGTGGCCATCATGGCCGCAGGCGTGCATCGCTCCCGGGATCTGCGATCGGTACGGCCGCGCCTCCCCCCGCTCCTGGATGGGCAGGGCGTCGGTATCCGCCCGGATCAGGAGCACCCTCTCTCCCGACCCCTCACCGGCGATGTCCACGGTCACCGCCGTTCCGTCCAGCAGCAGCTTGGGGTTCAGCCCCAGGGCCTCGAGCCGCCCAGCGATGTAGTTGGAGGTCTGCTTCTCGTGGCCGGCCAGCTCGGGGTGGCGATGGAGGTGGCGGCGGTCGGCCACCAGCTGGGGAGCCAAGGCCTGCGATTCGGCGTGGAGGTCGTAGCTGGTCACTGGGCGGCTCTCCTCGGTCTGGCCGGCGCTCCCTGGCCCGAGCGTTGCCAGCGCTGCAGGGTCTGGGCCAGATGGCTGTTGGCGACACAGCTGGTGGCGCCCGCCGCTCGGGCCCGGGAGCTCAGTTGGGCCATCTCAGTATGGGGGCCGAAGCAGATCACCTCGACCGCGGGCCAGGTCGCAGCCGTTCGACCGAGCCAGCTGAGCCGCTGCTCCCAATTCCGATTGAGATCGACCAGCAGGAGATCGAACTCCTCATCGAGCTCGTCGCCGGCGACCGTCTCCACCTTGGCAGGACCGATCACCAGAGCCGCCTCCACCCGGGAGCGGACCAGGAGATCCTGGGTCAGCAGACCCACCCGGCGCGGGGATCCGCCGTCAGAGGAGCTCAACTGGATCCCCCTCTCTGATCTGCCCGGGTAGCTGCACCCGGCAGTAGACGCCGACCAGCTCCTGGTGAGCCTGGACCAGGTGGCGCAGCAGCTGGGGCCAGTTCGCCCAGCTGTCCGGATCACGGGTGGTGATCGAGCAGCGGGCGCAGGCACTTGTCACCTCGAGAATGGCCCCGCCACAGCGCAGGGACCGGCCCACCAGCTGGGGCTCCTGGTGGGCCGCCAGGCCATCTCCCTGGAGGTAAAAGTTGGCGCGGAACCTCCGGCGGTCGACGTAGGCCCCCAGTTCCTGGGAAAGAGCTTCCACCGTCGCCAGGTGGATCAGCAAGATCGGCGAATCGTCGAAAGCCCCGGCGGGCGTCGGCCGCAGCTCCAACTCCCGCCGGCAGACCCGGCTGAGCCCCCTCCGCACCGCCTCGTCATCCCAGGGGCTGCGTTCCAGCTCCGGGCCCTCGACCCAGGCCGCATCGGAGCTGAGGCTCGCCCGGAAGCGCAGTAAACCGGCCACGTCGCGAGCGCTCAGGGGCTTCTGGGGCCGGTCTGGCGCGAGCTCGAAGGCAGCCAGCCGTCGGTCTCCGGGAACCCCCTGAGTGCCCGCCTCGACCTCGCCGATCCGCTCGCCGGCCATCGACTTGACCGGGTAGCGCCAGAGCTCGGCCACTTCCATGGGGCTAAGGCTAGCGGCGCGAGGGTGGTCGTCAGGCCGGAGGTACAATCGCCCGATGAGCCCTCGAGTTCTGGCCACTCGCGACGCGATCGAGGAGATCAGGGCCTGGCAGGATCGGGATGCCAAGCCGGACACCGTCTTCCGGATCGACGTCCGACTCGGCGGTTGCCGCGGCTTCAAGCTCTTCTTCGATCTGGAGGAACAAGCCCAGGACGATGACGTCCTCACCGTGTTCGACGGGGTCAGGGTGGTGGTTCAGGAGGACGGCCTGCCGCTGATCGACGGCTCGGTTCTCGACTTCGAGGACAGCTATCGCGGCCGGGGCTTCCGGCTGGCCAACCCGAACGCCCGCAACGCCTGCGGCTGTGGCACCTCCTTCATGGCGGACTATCCCAGCGGGGCCTCCAGCAGCCTGGACGGCGGCGAGGACCAGATCGTCGCCGGAGCCGGATTCACCGGCTGACCAGTCGAGTCCGACTAGGATTCTTCCTCCCGCTGAGGCAGGTGCCGGGAGACTGCCCGCCAGGCTCGCAGTAGCCGCACTCGGCTCTCTCGGCCCGGCCGAGGAGCGTAGAGGATCCCCAGGATCACCCCCAGCATTACCCCCCGCCTCAGCCCGCGCACGTAGCGCCGGGTGGGGGTGAGGATCTCCTCGTCGACGGCGTCCGTGAAGGCTCGGATCCGCTCCTGGGGAGTGCGCTCGTCGACTGCCATCAGTTCTGGTGGTCGATCCCGGGAACGGCCGGCGGGACCGCTTTCTCCCCGCGACCCACCAGCTCCACGAAGCGCTCGGTGGCGCCCTGAGCGACCGGCTGGACTGCCCGAGCGACCCCACCGGCAGCTTGGCTGGCCCGATCCAACGTTGGCTGGGCGATCTGCCAGCCCTGCTGAACCTTCTCGCTGACCCGCTGCGAGCGCTCTCGGGTGTCGGTGAATTTCTGCGCGATCCGCTGGCGAGTCTCGCTGCCCGCCCGGGGAGCCGTCAGGACCCCGATCGCCAGTCCGAGCGCCAATCCGTGGCCGAGTCCTTTGGCATATCCCACTGCGTGCTCCTCCCTGAGCGGCTGCCGTCTCCGCTATCAAAGCACGATGGCCCGGGATCTGAGCGCATCCTGATCGCTCTTGCCTGCGCAGCCCCAAAAGGGAGGCGCCAGCGCCAAAGGTCAGGGAATCGGGCGACGGCGGTCGTCGGTCTCGACCACCCCGGTACCGTGGGTGCAGACTCGGTCGGCCCAGCCCAGATAGTTCTGGACAATCCGGACCGCAGAGGGAACCATCGAGCGTCGCCGGGCCTCCGCGGTATCAGCGTGCACCGAGAGCGCGGCGTGCACGGCGACCACGTGACGATTGAACTCGTCGTGGGCGATTCGCGCTTCGCTGAGGGGAGTCCAGAGCTCTTGCGGAAAACCCAGCGCGCGCATCGCGCGCTGGGCATCTCTCACATCAAAGAGGCAGGTCTTCCGCCGCCCATCGTGCAGGAACCCGCACTGCCATGGATCGTAAAGCGAGTTACGGGCAGCAGGAAGGTCCGGATGAAGTCGGCGGAAGGGGCGCTGGACCGGCGGCTTGCCGACGGCCTGCGCCACCATCAGGCGGCGCGGACGCGCCCCGCCCGAGGACCCCTGGTGCTAGCCTCGATCTCGAATTCCACCTGTGAACCCCTCGTGAGCGACTCAAAGGCTCCGCCTTCCACGCTGGAACGGTGGAAGAAGTACTCCACCCCATCCTCGGCGGCCAAGAATCCGAATCCACGCTCGTTGATCGACTTGATTGTTCCGATCGGCATCTGCAATCTCCCGTGCCGCAGCGCGGCCCTCCTCGCGAGCCTTATCGATCGGCCGGCTCGCGAGGCTAGCGGCGGCGAACGGTCCATCACAAACGGCGAAGGACGATCCCAGGGTACCACAGGCGGCGAAGGCTCGGGCCCGGCGAGGGGTGACGGGCCCCGGACGTGGACATGGTCTCCGGCTTCCCGAGCCCGCTCCGTCGGGACCAAAATCACAGCCAGAGCATTCGCCGTATGGCAGCGGTCGGCAGCTCACCTAGGATGAGGCGATGGACACCGAAGAACCGGTCTCCAGCGCCCTGGCCGACCAGGCTGCGCCGGCTCTCCCCAAGCCCTCCAGCACATCTCCCGGCCGACGTCGTCCCGCGCCTCGGCGGGCCAGCGCGCCCGGGGTGGGATTGGCCTTTGACGTGGCCTCGGCTGCGCTCACGGCGCAGCTGGGCGATGTCGACGGGCTGAACACCCGGCTGGGCGGGGTGGTCGCCGGCGCGCTGGCCCTGGCCGGGATCACCGCGCTCGCCAAGGAGACCGTGCCCTGGCGGGCGGCCATCGCCGCGGTGGTGGTGCTGGCGGTGGCGCTTTCGGCGTGGGCATCTCGGGCCTCCAAGTGGAGCACCGCGCCCGATCCGAGTTGGCTGGCCCAGTTCGCGGGCGACGACCCGGATTTCATGAAGGAGGTCGCCCTCCCGGGCGTGCTCCGGGCGCTCGAGCGCAATCGGGTTCAGATCCAGCGCAAGGGCCAGTTGCTGAACTGGGCCGCGGTCTGTCTGGTCGCCGCGGGAGTTGTGCTGCTGTTGGGCCGGATCGTGGCTGGGTAAACTCAAGTCGTGGCAACTCAGGTCAACCTCGAGCCGGTGGCGGCCGGAGCCGCCAGGTCCCGCCTACATCGTCCGGTTGGCCGCGCCCAGGCCCGCTCGGGCCTGCTGTCGCCGAGCTACCAGCCGATGTGGTCGTTGGCGGACCAGTCGATCGAGACGGTGGATAAAGGGATTCGAATCCTGCCCTCAGGATTCACCGGCCAGCGAGCTCGGCACCGCTGATCGGGGTGAACGCCGCCTGAGACCAGATTCCGGACGAGTGGCGGCGTCCCTGGGCGCTCGGGAACCAGGTGCCACCGATGCGGCGCTCCGGACAATTTAAAGGAGTTCCGTCATGGCGGAAGCAGTGATCGTGGCGGCGGGTCGTTCTCCCATCGGCCGGGCGGGCAAGGGCTCTTTGGTCGACTTCCGGCCCGACGACCTGGGCGCCTTCATCCTGAGTCAGGTGCTGGCGCGCCTGCCCCAGCTCGAGCGCACTCAGATCGAGGACGTCATCTGTGGCTGCGGGCTGCCCGGGGGCGAGTCGGGATTCAACCTGGGTCGGGCGATCAGCATCCTAGCCGGGGTCAACGCGCCCGGGACCACCCTGACCAGGTACTGCAGCTCGTCACTTCAGACCACCCGCATGGCGGCTCACGCGATCCGGGCCGGCGAGGGGGACGTGTTCGCCTCGGTCGGAGTCGAGACGGTGAGCCGCTTCGGTAACGGCACCTCGGACCCCCCGGAGGCCCGCAACCCGCGCCTGCTGGCCGGCAACCCTGAGGGCTTTCCCGATCTCTACCTGCCGATGGGGCTCACGGCGGAGAACGTGGCCGAGCGCGAGGGCATCACCAGAGAGGAGATGGACCAGTTCGCCGCCCGCAGTCAGAATCGAGCGGTCGCCGCCCAGACGGACGGATTCTTCGCCCGGGAGATCATCCCGGTCACGACTCCGGACGGCCGGATCATCGACCGGGACGACGGGCCCCGGCCCAACACGACCGCTGAGGTCCTGTCCACCCTCAAGCCCGTGTTCAAAGAGGACGGCCGGGTCACCGCCGGCAATGCTTGCCCGCTGAACGACGGCGCCGCCGCGATCATCGTCATGTCCCTGGAGCGAGCCCGCGAACTGGGAATCACCCCCCTGGCCCGGATCGTGGGCACCGCGGTGGCGGCCCTGGAGCCGGAGTACATGGGGCTGGGCCCGATCCCGGCCACTCAGAAGCTCTTCGCCCGCACCGGGATGAGCCTGGCCGACATCGACATCGTCGAGATTAACGAGGCGTTTGCCGCCCAGGTGATCCCGTCAGCTCGAGGTATCGGCCTGGACCCGATGGAGGACCGGCTCAATCCGTTCGGCGGCTCGATCGCCCTCGGTCATCCGTTCGGCATGACCGGGGCCAGGATCACCTGCACCTTGCTCAATGGACTCCAGACCAGAGATCAGACGGTCGGCTTGGAGACCATGTGCGTCGGCGGTGGGATGGGGATGGCGATGATCCTGGAGCGGATGTCCTAGGACGGGCGCTCCCGGCGTCCGAACCCGGCGGCGAAGGCTGCCAGCAGGCACGCCACCAGGCCGAATCCCATCGCCAACACCTGCAGGGTCAGGTGGTCGGCCCCCTGGGTCCAGGAGAGTGCCAGCGCGACGAGGAATAGCCCGAGCGCGCCACCCGACAGGGCCGCCCGGCGCCCCCCGATCCGTCTCAGCACCGGGCCAGCGTAGCTGGTCCACCAGACCCGGCACCGAGCTCCCGCAGACCGGAAAGAAGCTCGCCACTGGGTGCACCCGGAGGTCGGCACCGAGCGACCAACCTGATCGGACCGATCAGGCGATATCCCGGGGCACCGTTGTCTTCCAGGCCACCAGTCCGAGTCCGGCGGCAACCCCCGCGACGAGCGCCGCGGCGGCGAGGAAGGGCAGCGAGGCGACGCCGTGGCCGAAGGCGGTAGCCCCGGTAAGCGATCGGGCCGCGGTGTAGGGGAAGTAGGGGGCGCCGGTGGGGAAGAGTGCTCCCAGGCTAGGCTCGGCTACCAATCCCCAGAGCAGCACCCCCACGATCGCAGCCAGCTGTGAACGGATCAGCGACCCCACCGCCGCCCCGGCCGCCGCCAGCAGTCCGCAAGCGAGCGTCGCCCCTGCCCCGTCCTGAATCATCGTCGCCACGGGAAGCTGAAGGGTGAAGCCTTTGGCGGCCAGAAAGAGCAGGACCGCTCCATCGGTAACCAGGCTGGCCAGTAGGCCAAAGGTCAGCCCGAACGCGGCCGCCACGATCGCCTTGGCCGCGAGTACGCGAGCGCGATCCGGAATGGCGAGCAGGGTGGACGTCGCCGTGCCATGGCGGAACTCGCCGCTGCTGATGGTCACCCCCATCACCAGAGCCAGCAACAAGGCAAATTCGGTGGAGGTGACGATCAGGGTCTGACCCGATGCTCCGCTCAGTGGGGGCACCACGATGCGGCGGCCGCCCGCACCGGAGCGAGAGTATTCGAGCAGGACCACCAGCAGGGTCACCAGGGCGGCGCTCGCCAGAAGTCCGAACGGCATCCGGATGGTGCGGATCTTGAGCAGCTCGGCCCGGAGCGCGCGTCCCATCAGGCCTCCTCCCGGCCGCCGGCCGGATTGGTCAGTCCGATAAAGACGTCCTCCAGGCTGGACGCGTCCGAGGTCAGCTCGAAAAGGGGGATCCCGAGCCCGGCCGCCGCCAGACCGACATCCTCGGCACGGACGCCGGTCACCTCGAGCCGGTCATCGCCCGCCGCACGGCAGACCGCCCCTTGGGCCGTCAACGCGTCCCTTAGCTCCTGGGATCGCGGCGTCCTGACCCGGACCACGCTGCGGGCATCTTGGGTCAGCTGGTCGAGGGTCGCCTGAGTCACCAGTCGGCCATGATCCAGGATGCAAACGCTATTCACGGTCTGGGCGATCTCGGCCAGGATATGGCTGGAGATCAAGACAGCGCGGCCCTCCGCGGCGAGGCCCACCAGGAGTTCGCGCAGCCAGCGCACGCCCTCAGGGTCCAGTCCATTGGCCGGTTCATCGAGGATCAGAATTCCCGGATCCCCCAGCAGCGCCGCGGCCAGGCCGAGTCGCTGGCGCATGCCCAAGGAGAAGCCTCCGACCCGGCGATCTGCGGCGTCGGTAAGTCCGACGCGATCGAGCACCGCCTCGACTCGGGACCGCTCCAGCCCGCCCGCTACCGCTTGCACGCGCAGGTGGTCTCGCGCCGTTCGCGACGGGTAGAAGCCGGATGCCTCGAGGACCGCGCCCACATGGCGCAGCGGGTCGGTGAGTTGGTGGTAGCTTTGCCCATCGATCGTGGCGGTCCCGGCGCTCGGCTCCACCAGTCCCAGGAGCATCCGCATGGTGGTGGTCTTGCCGGCGCCGTTGGGGCCGAGGAAACCGAGGACGGTTCCGCCCTCGACCGCGAAGCTCAAGCCATCGACAGCGAGGACCGGGCCGAACCGCTTGGTCAGACCGCTGACTTCGATCGCGCTCATGGGCACGCCTGACGATCGAGGAACCGATCCAACTCGGACCCTACCCTATCAACTCCCGCGCTATCGGGGTCACTGTTGCTGCTGCTCCTGCTGCCAATGCATCGCCGCGGTGCGGTCGACCACCTGCACCTGCTGGTGCGACAGCCTGGTGATGTGGACACTCACCTCTGGGGGTGAGCTCTGGGCTGGACCGTAGAAGAGTCCGTGGTGAGGGGCGACGTCCCCGTAGTCCCGGCCGACGGCGAGACGGAGGTGCTCGGCTCCGACGTACTTCCCCTGGGTAGGGTCCAGCCCAACCCAACGGCCGTCGGCGCCGCACACCTCCACCCAGGCATGGGACTGACCCTCGAACACCGACTCCTCGCCGGTCGGGCCTAGATATCCACTCACGTACCGGGCCGGCCACCCGGCCCCCCGGGCCAGCGCGAGGAAGAGGTGGGTGAAATCCTGGCACACTCCGGCGCCCCCCTGGAGGAGATCTTCGATGCTCGACTCGACGGTGGTGGCGCCCCGGACATACCGGAACTCGGTGCGGATGCGCTGAGCCGTGGCGAGAACCGCGTCGAAGCTGCGGTCCTCCCCGTTCCACTCCCGCCAAATCCGACTCGTGGAGTCTTCCAGCGGAACCCGCGGGCTGGGCACGGCATACTCCAGCCGAGCGTCCCCGGCGAGCACGTCGGCCGACCATTCCGGCAGCCGTCTTTTGCGGGGCTCGACGTTCTCCACGACCAGGTCGGCGAGCAGGTCCAGCACCCGATGCGGCACGGCGATGTCCACCCGATGCACGTAGTTCCCGAAGTAGTCGACCCGACTCCGCGGAACCGCTCCCGGAGTGGTCACCAAGGAGAAGGACAGGGTGCGCTGGGCCCCCCGGTCGCGGGGGCGCAGGCGCACCTCGTTGTAGGAGAGCGCGACATTCTCCGAATACCGCAGGGTGGTGCGGTGGGTGACCGCGAAGGTCAGCGACTCAGTACCCAAGTGTCCTTGCTCCCCCCTCCTTGCGACGAATTCACCACCAGCTCGTCGGAGTTTGCCGCCACCCTGGTCAGACCGCCTGGGAAGATCCAGGGACGCTCATCGAGGAGAACGAAGGGGCGGAGATCGACTGCCCGGGCATCCAGTCGGCCATCGGAGCTCAGGCAGACCGCGCGGCTCAGTTCGACCTCCTCCTGGGCCAGCCACTGGCGGGGATCCGCCCGAATCTTCTCCACCATCACTGGCCGCTCGGCCTCACTCATCAGCCGGCCGAAATGGATGCCATAGCCACCGCTGGCGTCGACCGGCTTCAGCACCATCGCCTGAATATTGGTCACCACATGCTCCAGCTGAACCGGGTCAAAAAGATCAAAGGTAGGGACGTTGTCGAAGAGCGGCTCCTCACCCAGGTAGTAACGGATCATCGCCGGTACGTACGGGTAGATCGCCTTGTCGTCGGCAACCCCGGTCCCCGGAGCGTTGGCGATGGCCACATTCCCGCGGTGCCAGGCCTCGATGATTCCCGGGGCGCCCAGCAGGGAATCGCGTCGGAACACCAAGGGATCGAGCCATTCGCAGGTCACGCGTGAGTAGATGACGTCGACGCGATGAACCTCTCCTGCGCTGTCGAGCCGGTAGACCTCGTCCTCCGCCACGATCAATTGGTGGCCCTCGACCAGGGTTGCGCCGATCCGTTCGGCGAGCATTCGGTGCTCGTAGTAAGCGGCGTTGTACGGTCCCGGAGTCAGCACGACAATTTCCGCTTCCCAAGGGCGCGGGGCGATCCGCTGGAGAATGTCGGAGAGCCGCCTGGTGTACTCGTCGATGGGGAGCACGTTCACGCTGTCGAACCACTGGGGCGCCAGACTCTCCAGCGCTGAGCGGGCCTCAAGCGCGTACGCGACTCCGCTCGGCACCCGGACGTTGTCCTCGAGCACGCGGAACTTGCCCCCGACGCGCACCACGTCGATACCAGCGATGTGGCACCAAGTGGCGCGCGGGGGACGTACCCCCACGATGTCACGGAGGTAACCACTGCTGCTATACACCAGGCGCGCCGGCACGACCCCGTTGCGCAGGGCGCGCTGCGAGCCGTAGCAGTCGGAGACGAAATGATCCAGCGCCATCGCGCGCTGCGACATGGCGCGGTGAATGGTCCGCCACTCAGCCTGGCTGAGAACCCGAGGAATGGGATCGAAGGGGAAAATCGGGGCACTTCCCGCCGCCGGGACTCCGAAGGTGATACCGCGCTCCAGGAACCAGGCCTCGGTGGCCCGGGCGACCATCGCCAGCCCGGCCGGGTCGGCGGCGATGGCATTGAGGACGCCGCGGTAGGGCTTGCGGGCGCCCCCTTTCGCGTCAACGCACTCATCAGCGGCTGCCGGGAGGGCCGGGTGGGCCTCGATCATGACTTGGACAGTACTCGGATGCCACCAGTGGTAGTCCGTCCTCACCGCCCAAAAGCGCTATTCGCTCCTTGGGGACTTCCACCGTGGCTCGGACGACATCACGGTCGGCTGATTCCTGATCAGGGCCCCAGAACAGCTGTACCCCTTCCGCGGTCGCCTCCGGTTAGACTGCAAGTTGTGCCCGTCTCTGCCGCTGCTCGACGGCGGCTTCGCGTCGGGTGCGAATTCCTCCATGTGCTGGAATGGCCGGTGACCGCGGTGCTCCAGGTCGAGCCCTTTCCCGGGTCGTCAACGCTGCTTACCTCCCTCCTGGAGACAGATCCCGTCGTGCCGATTGACGGTTACGCCGACTTCTACGGCAACTTGTGCCGCCGCTTCCTCCTCGGTCCAGGTCGGACCCGGATCCGGTACCAGGCCGAAGTTGAAGTTGACGCTGGGGTCGACGACGCCGATCTAACAGCGCTCCAGCACTCGATGGTCGACCTCCCCAGCGATGTCCTCCATTTCACCCTACCCAGCCGTTTCTGCGAATCCGACACCCTCAGCACCACCGCATGGCGACTCTTCGGCGATATCCCAGCGGGTTGGCAACGGGTGCAGTCGGTCATGGATTGGGTCCATGACAACATCACCTTCACCGAGGGCAGCAGTGGTCCCGCGACGACCGCGACGGAGACTTATCTGCAGCGCCGCGGGGTGTGCCGCGATTTCGCCCAGCTGGGAGTCACCTTCCTGCGCGCCCTGAACATCCCCGCCCGCTACTGCTTCGGCTACCTGCCCGACATCGACGTGCTCCCCGCGGCGGGGCCGATGGACTTCGCGGGATGGCTCGAGGCATATCTCGGAGGTCGGTGGTACACCTTCGACCCCCGCAACAACGCCCGGCGCACCGGCCGGGTGATTATCGGACGCGGCCGCGACGCGCTCGATGTGGCCATGCTGACGACTTACGGGCTGGCGCCCCTTGCCGCCATGCGGGTGGCCGCCGAGCCCATCGAGTTGGCGCCTTGGTCGAGCGCCAACCCCCCAGTGCTGGGCGCGTTTCAGGAATCGGTACCATGAAGCTTCCTCTCGAATCGGAGCACGACGACTTTGAGGAACAGCTCGCCCGCACCGGAGGCATCAAAGCCGATGCAGTCGACTGGTCCACGGTACGGCGCAGCTCCTATCTGATCCAGCAGCGCATCGGCTACCGGTATGAGGGTCCGGTCCGCCAACTCCGTCAGCGGTTAGTGGTGCAGCCCCGCGAGCACCACGGCGACCAGCGGCTCCTGGAGCGCCACCTTCGTGTGCTGCACGCGGAGCCGCGGGGCGTCAGTGACACCATCGACGGATTCGGAAATCATGTGGTCGACATCACCATCCCGGTGGTTGCCGAGGAGGTCGCCTTCGTCTGCTGGAGCGTCGTTGAGCGCGACGCCTGGCACGGTCCGCACCTCGCCGCGAGATCCTGGTCGCGGGACCCCAGACTGCTCACGCCCACCCGGCTGACCGCCGTCGACAGCGGTCTCCGCGCTCTCGCCGATGAACTGGGCGCGACCGGCCTCGAAAATGCGGAGCTCGCCGAGGCGGTCTGTGATCGCGTCCACCAGGTGATGCGCTATCAGTACGACCTCACCGGGATCGGAACCACCGCGGTTGAGGCATTTGCCCAGCGCGCCGGCGTCTGCCAAGACTTTGCCCATGTCATGCTCGCGATCACCCGCGCGCTGGGGTTGCCCTCCCGCTACGTCTCCGGGCAGCTCCTGGGGATTGGCGGATCTCACGCCTGGGTCGAAGTTCTCGTTCCCCATGACGCTGGCTCCGCCGAGGTCATCTCCCTTGATCCCACCCATAACCGCCGTACCGACATGACCTACTTGACCGTCGCGGTCGGTCGCGACTATTTCGACGTGGCCCCTTTTTCCGGCAGCTACCATGCACCCTATTTGGGCCGTCTCTCAACGCTCAAGCGGGTCTCAGTGATCAGCGTCGACGGAGAACCACAGATCGCAACTTCCGCCTGACGGCCATCGCCACGCTCGGAGAAAAACCAGCTTCGAGCGAGCCCGGCCGTGGCTCCCGCGTTGGGCGAGATACGATCAGGGATCGGCGCGGCGTAATCACGCGGTCTCCGCTCAGGAATATTGCTTCGAGCGTGGTGCGCACCCAGTGGTCCCCCGCGTTGCCACCTCCGACGTCAGGCTCCGCTGCGGCTGGTCGGGTCGACAGCGAAGAGGCGCCGGCCCGCCCACAGCGAGACGTACACCAGACTGACCAGGACAGGGACTTCAATGAGCGGGCCAACCACGCCAGCCAGGGCCTCGCCCGAGGTCGCTCCGAAGGTGCCGATGGCAACCGCGATGGCCAGTTCGAAGTTGTTGCCGGCAGCGG
>Ga0307373_10004891_pt1 | contig 22258 bp, 35 predicted proteins | sample OX2MG_FD_202534 | JGI IMG/M metagenome (GOLD analysis project Ga0307373, IMG submission 202534) | Soil microbial communities from Risofladan, Vaasa, Finland - OX-2 | ecosystem: Environmental > Terrestrial > Soil > Coastal area > Acid sulfate soil | place: Finland: Risofladan, Vaasa | collected... | reverse complement strand
GATTATTTCCACTCCGGTTCCCCTGGCTGTATCCGGTGGGGTAAGGACAGCTGCCTGGGATGGAAGGATTGGGTGAGGATTGCCAGGGGCCAGGAAATGGTCCAGGGAAGGCTGGTGGGCTTTCAGGCGGACCCCCAAATCAGCTGGCCGGAAAGCAGGAAGGCGGTCGTGGGGTTTCGTTCCCTCCGGTCACCCCAGGTTCCGTTCCTCAACAAGGGGGTCAGGCCCGACCTGCCCCCCGGTCTGTTACCGGCAGCCCTTGATTATTATGGCAGGAGGATACCCCAAAGAAGCCCCTATTTTATCGGTATTTCTGCACGTTAATGCTAGCGGGATTCCAGGACGGCTGCTCCCGGCCGAAGGCCGGCAGCGGTGGCCTGCAGGGTGATTTTCCCAGGCTGATCGGTGGTCCTGATCACGACTAGGCACATCCCATGAAAGGCTTTGCGCTGACTGGCCCGGAAGGGTTCCAGGCTGATTTCATTGCCATTGTCCACCCCGGCGATCGTCCCCGGACCGGTTACCTTGAAATGGATGAGATTTTCCGCATCCGGCACCAAGACCCCATGGGCATCCTCGACCTTCACGGTCAAAAAGGACAGATCGGTTCCCCCGCAATGTAATATGCTTCGGTCCGGGATCAGCTGGATCAGGTTCGCCCTGCCGGCGGTGCTCACCGTATCGGAGGCGACCATCTTCCCGTCCCGGTAACCCAGGGCTACCAGCCGGCCGGGAGAAAAGGGGATTCTCCAGGCCAGGTGCATCTGATCCCTGGTCAGGAAACTGCGGACCCCGCAAGGTTTGCCATTCAGGAAAAGGGATACCCGGTCACAATTGGTGTACGCCCAAATATCAATGGGTTGACCGGGTTTCCAGTTCCAGTGAGGCAACAGGTGCACCATGGGCTTACTGGTCCACTGGCTCTGATAAAAATAATAGGCATCTTTCGGAAATCCGCAAAGGTCGATGAATCCGAAATAGGAACTGTGTGCCGGATAGGTGTATGGCGTAGGTTCGCCCAGGTAATCGAAACCGGTCCAGATAAACATTCCCGCCATGAAGTCCCGGTTCCGGATGGCCCTCCAGCCTTCCTCAGCGGAAGATCCCCAGGTTGCCCAGCAATTATCATAGGAAGAACATTCCATATCAGGGGTCTTCAGGGTATATTTATCCGCAGGCATGTGGTAGACACCCCGGGTAGAGAGGGCCGAAGTGGTCTCACTGCCGAAGAACAGGCGGTGAGGATACTGGGCTTTCTGCTGGTCATATTCACTGATGGAATAATTGATCCCCACGATGTCCAGGGCTGCTGCGAACCCGTTGAGATCCGCAGCCGATACGACATTGCAGGCGCTGGTGACCAGCCGGGTGGTATCCAGGGATTTTACGATCCCGGATAGCTCCCGGGCAATCTGTCCCCCGTCTTCTGCACCCTGCTCAGGGATTTCATTGCCGATGCTCCAAAGGATTACCGATGGGTGGTTGCGGTCCCTGCGCACCATATCCTGAAGGTCTTTTTTATGCCATTGGTCAAAATAGAGGTGATAATCGTATTTCACCTTGGGCAGTTCCCAGCAATCAAATGCTTCATCCATGACGAGGATTCCCATCCGGTCGCAGAAATCCAGCAATTCCGGAGCAGGAGGGTTATGGCTGGTGCGGATCGCATTGACTCCGGCTGCCTGCAGGAGCTGAAGCTGACGTTGAAGGGCCCGGTCATTCAGGGCAGCGCCCAGGCAACCCAGGTCATGATGGTCACATACTCCCCTGATCTTCAAAGGCTTTCCATTCAGGAAAAAACCCTTATCCGGATCAAAATGGATGGTTCTGATGCCGAAGGGAGTGCAATACCTGTCCAGCAGGAATTTACCCGAGTATATATCCGTTCGCAGGGTATAGATGGCCGGATGATCCGTGCTCCAGAGTACCGGTCCGGATACGGGAATGAGGGAACTGACCACCAGGCTGGTATCCGGAGGCAGGGTAGCCCTGGACCTGAAACTGTCCACCGCCCTGCCCCCAGGGTCTAGTACGGTATTGACCAGGGTAACCATGGCCCGCTGATCGCTGTCACTGCGGATCGTGATGGCTGCTTTTACCAGGGCCTGTTCAGGCCCAGCCACCGGGGTGGTGACATAACTGCCCCAGTTGGCCACATGGATGGATGAAGTGCGGATCAGCCAGACATGCCGGTATATCCCTGAACCTGAATACCAGCGGGAATTTGGCTGCAGGGAGTTATCCACCCGGACTGCCAGGACATTCGCGCTATCCCGGTACAGGTATGGGGTCAGATCGTAGATGAAGCTGCTGTACCCGTAGGGACGGTTCCCCAGGAAATGCCCGTTGATCCATACTTCGCTGTTCATATACACGCCGTCAAATTCGATACTTAGCCGAGTAGCGGTGTCGAGGCTTGTTTGGAAAGTCTTCCGGTACCAGCCAATACCTCCGGGCAGGGCCCCGCCACCGTAACCGGCGGGATTATCCGGGGAAAAATGACCTTCTATGCTCCAGTCATGGGGGAGATTGAGTTGACGCCAGCCCTTATCCGGATAAGCCGGTTGCTGGGCTCCGGGCAGATCCCCGAGATGGAATTTCCATCCGGTATCAAAATTCAGCTTCCGCTGGGCAGAAACCGGGGGATTCAGAGACAGGATACACAGGGACAGTATAATCACTGCTGAGCGGGGACGAAAGTCCATGGGAGGGAGATTGCGGGATAAAAACTGGCATAAAGATAAGCGGCAGTCGGGATTTCCTGAGGAAATTTCCCGGAACAGGGCCGGGGCGGTACAGCCCGGGAAGGGGACTGAGGAGGATAATTTATCCCCGTCAATGCTTTGCAATCTCAAATTATCCGCTTACCTTTGCCCTCCCAAATCCAAAAATGTGCGGGTGGCGAAGAACAGGGAAAAAACAGGAGGAAGCAAGGTGGGCGGATTGGAAATCAGGGCAGAGCACACTTTTGAATTATGTCCCAGAGAATCAGAATAAAACTTAAGTCCTACGATCACAACCTGGTGGACAAATCGGCTGAAAAGATCGTGAAAACGGTCCGCAGCACCGGCGCCGTCGTGACCGGACCGATTCCTTTGCCTACGGAGAAGAAGATTTTCACGGTGCTTCGTTCCCCGCATGTGAATAAGAAGGCCCGGGAACAATTCCAGCTGGCCACCCATAAGCGGCTCCTGGATATTTACACGTCTTCTTCCAGGACGGTGGATGCGCTGTCCAAGCTGGATCTGCCTTCGGGAGTCGAAGTGGAGATCAAGGCCTGACCAACGCCGGATTTTTCCCCGGAAGAGATCGGTTCCCGTAAATACCGGCATTGCCGGGACATGGGTAAAACATACCAATCCTGAGGATAGCCCGAACACCCTCAGGCGCTTGGTTAAAATAAAGCAAGATGAAAGGCATCATTGGTAAGAAGATCGGCATGACCAGTATTTTTGAGCCGAACGGTAAACAGACCGCCTGTACGATCATAGAAGCGGGTCCCTGCGTGGTTACCCAGGTTAAAACCATCAGCAGCGATGGGTACAATGCCCTCCAGATCGCCTTCGGCGAAAAAAAAGAAAAGCATACCACACTCCCCCTCCGGCAGCATTTCGCAAAAGCATCCACTACTCCAAAACAATTTATCCGGGAAATTCCGGATCCTTCCACCGGGCAGGCGCTTGGGGAACTGGTCACCTGTGCCATTTTCCAGGAAGGGGAATTGGTGGATGTGGTGGGTACATCCAAGGGAAAGGGATTTCAGGGGGTGGTGAAACGGCATGGGTTCAGCGGGGTAGGTGAATCCACCCATGGACAGCATGACCGCTCCCGGGCACCCGGTTCTGTAGGAGGTTCTTCCTATCCTTCTCGCGTTTTCAAGGGAATGCGCATGGCTGGCAGGATGGGCGCTGAACGAGTTAAGGTGAGGGGCCTGAGGATCGTCCGTATTTTTCCGGAAAAACATTATATCCTGGTCAGCGGATCCGTTCCCGGCCATAATGGTTCAATTCTCATAATCCAGAACTGATATGCAAGTCGATATTCTCAGCAGCGAGGGCAAGGCAACGGGAAGGAACATTGAGCTCCCTGATCATATATTCGGTGCGGAGCCCAATGACCATGTGATCTATCTGGCCGTCAAGCATTACCTGGCATCCCTGCACCAGGGCACACACAAGGTAAAAACCAGGATGGAGGTCAAGGGTTCATCCCGGAAACTGCATAAGCAGAAAGGCACCGGAGGATCCAGGAAGGGGAATATCCGTAATCCCCTTTATAAGGGCGGCGGAACGGTTTTTGGCCCCAAACCGCATAAATATGATTTTAAGCTCAATAAGAAAGTCAGGGACCTGGCCCGGGTTTCCGCCTTGTCCTACAAGGGAAAGCAAGGCAATATCCGGGTGGTCGAAGATATAAAGCCCGGTGTGCCACATACCAAAACTTGTATCAGCCTGCTGGAAAACATGGAAATAGACCTTGCCTCCAGGAAGGTTTTATTTGTGTCAGCGGAATATACGGAGAACCTGCATTTATCCCTGCGCAACCTGTCCAGTGTGCATGGCATTGTCCTCAGTGACATGAACACCTATGATATCATGAATGCCCATTACCTGGTATTCACGGAAAGTGCAGCCCGGATAATGGCGGGAGAGGAACCGGTCACCGAACAAACCACGGAGGCCGCGGGAGTGTAAACATGATCAACAGTAAGAAAGCGGAAAGCCAATGAATTTGTCAGATGTGTTAATCCGGCCGGTAGTCACAGAAAAGATCAACCGGCAGACCGAAAAATTCGGACGCTATTATTTCATTGTGGACCGCCGGGCCAACAAGTTGGAAATAAAACGGGCGGTGGAGCAGTTTTACGGCGTGTCCGTGAAAGGGGTGAATACGATTACCGCGCCCGCAAAGATCAAGACTAAGTTTACCAAGGCCGGGGTTATTACCGGCAAAAAGCCAGCCCGTAAAAAGGCAGTCGTAACCCTGTCCAAAGGAGAGACCATAGATCTTTTCGGAAATGCTTAATGCCCTAACCCTGAAAACAGCAGACAATGGCCCTGAAAAAATATAAGCCGGTCACACCCGGTACCCGCTGGCGCATCGGCAATGCATTTGCCGAGATTACCCAGGACATACCGGAAAAAAGCCTGCTGGAGCCTGCAAAAGGTTCGGGTGGAAGGAATGCCCAGGGCAGAAGATCCATGCGATATATCGGCGGGGGACATAAAAAACAATACCGGGTCATTGATTTCAAGCGGGATAAGGAAGGAGTCTCCGCCACGGTAAAATCGGTGGAATATGATCCGAACCGCAGTGCGTTCATTGCCCTGCTTTTTTATGCGGACGGGGAAAAGCGGTATATCCTTGCTCCCCAGGGCCTGCTGCCGGGCACGGGGGTGGTCAGCGGTCCGCAGGTTGCGCCGGAAGTGGGCAATGCCCTGTTGCTCAAGCACATGCCCCTGGGTACGGTCGTCCATAACATTGAATTGCAGCCGGGGAAGGGAGGAGCCATTGCCCGGAGTGCAGGGACCTATGCCCAGCTAACCAACAAAGAAGATAAATATGTGGTGCTCAAGATGCCTTCCGGTGAACTGCGCAAGGTGCTGGGAACCTGCATGGCGACGGTCGGCACCGTTTCCAATTCCGATCATGCCCTCCAGTCCATGGGCAAGGCAGGCCGGAACCGCTGGAGGGGGATCAGGCCGAGGACCCGGGGCGTGGCGATGAATCCGGTGGATCATCCCATGGGAGGCGGGGAAGGAAAAGCCTCCGGGGGTCATCCCAGATCAAGGCGGGGGATTGTGGCCAAGGGACTGAAGACGCGCAAGCACCATAAGGGATCAGATAAGCTGATCATCAGCCGTAAAAACGTTAAAAAAGGGTAACCCCTACACACCAAGTATAAACCAAGCCAATGGCCCGTTCCGTAAAAAAAGGTCCTTACGTAGACTATAAACTCGAGACCAAAGTGCTCAGGATTAACGAAGGGAGCGCCAAGAAATCGGTGATCAAAACCTGGTCAAGGAGAAGTACGATCACTCCGGATTTTGTCGGCCACACCTTTGCCGTGCACAACGGGAATAAATTTATCCCGGTATATGTGACGGAATTCATGGTTGGCCATAAACTGGGGGAATTTGCACCGACGCGTAATTTCAGGGGACATTCCAGCAAGAGGGTGGAAACAACCTGATCAGGCAGATAAAACGAATTAACTAATCATCCATGGAAGCAGTTGCCAAATTAAGGAACCAACCGACCTCGCCCAGGAAAATGCGCTTGCTGGCGGATTTGATCCGGGGCCTGGATGTGGACAAGGCGCTCAATATCCTGCATTTTCATCCCAAACACCCGAGCGTGCCTTTGGAAAAACTGGTGCTGTCCGCCATTGACAACTGGAAACAGAAAAACGAAAATGACCGGGTCGAGGATGCGGGGTTATACATTAAAGTGATCTTTGTCGACGGAGGCAGGATGCTGAAACGCATGCGGCCGGCCCCGCAGGGAAGGGGGTACCGGATCCGCAAAAGAAGCAATCATGTCACCATCATTGTAGACAGCCGTACCACATTGATCACTGAACCGGAAGCACCGGCTGCACAGGCTGCAGTCATCCCGGTGGAAGCGAAATTGACCGAAGAAGGCAATCCTGCCATGCCAGTTCAGGGCGGGGAAGAAAAAAAGAAGGGCAAAAAGGTAAATCAACTTAAATAAGCATGGGTCAGAAAACCAATCCTATCGGCAACAGGCTGGGGATCATCAGGGGCTGGGACTCTAACTGGTTTGGCGGGAAAAAAGATTTTGCCATCAAGCTGATTGAGGACCACAAGATCAGGACTTATCTCAATGCCCGGATTAACAAGGGCGGGATATCCCGTATCGTCATTGAGCGAACCCTGAACAAACTCATCATCACGATCCACACGTCCAAACCGGGGATCATCATTGGCAAGGGGGGGGGTGAGGTGGACCGGATCAAGGAAGAGCTCAAAAAGCTAACCGGGAAGGAAGATGTGCAGATCAATATCCTGGAGATCAGAAGACCGGAAGTGGATGCCAATATTGTGGCAGAAACCGTAGCCCGGCAGATCGAAAGCAGGATCAACTACAAAAGGGCCATTAAAATGTCCATCGCAACAGCCATGCGGATGGGGGCGGAGGGAATTAAGGTGAAGGTCAGTGGCCGGCTGGGTGGCGCTGAAATTGCCCGGAGTGAAGAAATCAAGCAAGGCAGGACACCCCTGCATACCTGGAGGATGGATATTGATTACGCGTCGATCTTCGCCCAGACCGTATATGGAAAGATCGGCGTAAAAGTATGGATCTGCAAAGGCGAGATCCTCGGCAAGAGGGACCTGAATCCAAATATGCTGGGGGGCAAGGAAACCGGGGAGCGGACCCATCACGGGGAACGCCGCCCGCCCGAGCGGGAAAGGGGGGAAAGAAGGAATGAGCGTTCCGGTGAACGGTCTGGCGAACGCCGGGGCGGCGGAGGCAGAAGGCACTGAGCAGCACAGATGATTCAGCAGGGTTAACCGGAAAAAGAATTTATTATGCTACAACCCAAGAAGACCAAGCACCGCAAGATGCAGAAGGGTCGCATCAGGGGAAATACCAAGCGCGGATCAACCCTGGCCTTCGGCAGTTTTGGCCTGAAAGCCATGGAACCGGTCTGGCTGACTGACCGGCAGATCGAAGCTGCAAGGGTGGCCTTTACCCGGGAAATGAAGCGTGAGGGCAGTGTCTGGATTCGAATCTTTCCGGATAAACCCATCACTAAAAAACCCTTGGAAGTCAGGATGGGAAAGGGAAAGGGAGCGCCGGACCATTGGGCAGCAGTCGTGAAACCCGGCAGGATATTATTTGAAGCAGACGGAGTCCCGCTGAAAGTAGCCAAACTGGCCCTGGAGCTGGCAGCACAGAAACTTCCGATCCGCACCCGTTTCGTCGTCCGCGCAGATTATGCCGCGGAAGTCATTGAACATGTATAAAACTGCCTCGTATGCCTAAGGAAAGCATTGACCTGAAGAGCCTCAGCGAACAGGACCTGAAAACCAGGATCACGGAGAGTTCCCAGCAGTTGAAACGGGTCCGTTTCAGCCATGCCATGACCCCGGTGGAAAATCCAATGACCCTGCGTGCGCAGCGCCGCGATATTGCCCGGCTGAAGACTGAATTGAGAAAAAGGGAACTGGGACTCGGATAACCCCATAAAAATTGGATCATGGAAGAAAGAAATATTAGGAAAACAAGGATCGGGGTGGTCTCCGGTAACCGGATGCAGAAAACCATCACCGTCAAGGTGGAAAGGCGGGTGAAGCACCCCATTTATGGGAAGTTCGTCAAAAAAACGACCAAGTTCACCGCGCATGATGAAAAGAATGAATGCCAGCCTGGGGATCTGGTCAGGATCATGGAAACCCGTCCCCTGAGCAAGACCAAAAGGTGGAGACTGGTGGAAATCATAGAGAAAGTCAAGTAAATTATGATACAGCAAGAGAGCAGGCTGAACGTTGCGGATAACAGCGGGGCAAAGGAAGTCCTTTGCATCCGGGTACTGGGGAATTCCGGGCAGGATTATGCAAAAATCGGAGATACCATTGTGGTGACCGTAAAGGATGCCATACCGTCCGGGGGCATCAAAAAGGGTACCGTGACCAAGGCGGTCATTGTTCGCACACGCAATAAGCTTCGCCGCAAAGATGGATCGTATATCCGGTTTGATGACAATGCAGTGGTGCTGCTCAACCAGGCGGATGAACCCCGGGGTACCCGGATATTCGGACCGGTCGCCAGGGAACTCAGGGACCGTGGATATATGAAGATAATTTCACTTGCTCCTGAAGTATTATAACCGTATCTTTGCAGCCCGTTTTCCGGGGGTGAAAAACCCGGAGAACCAGGACTGCAGCCAAGTATCAGTGCATGAAAACAAGGTTTAAAAAAAAGGTGAAAATCAGGAAGGGCGACCTGGTGGCTGTCATCACGGGACGTTACCGCAACCGGACCAAGCCGCGTAAGGTGCTGGAAGTAATCCAGGATCCGGAAAAGGACCGGGTGAGGCTGCTCGTGGAGGGGGTCAATATGGCCACCAAACATACCAAGCCCTCCGCCCGCAATGCCAAGGGAGGGATCATCCGGATTGAAGCGCCGATTGATATTTCCAATGTCATGCTCTGGGACAGCGGGGCTGGAGCTCCGACCCGGATCAGCCGGCAGAGAAAGGATGGGAAGGGAGTGCGGATATCCAAAAAATCCGGGGAGGTAATCAAGTAATGGAAAAGGAAAAATATATACCCAGGCTGCAGACAACCTACCATAAGGAGGTGATTCCTGCGCTGATGAAACAGTTCGGATACAAGAACGTCATGCAGGTGCCCAGGCTGAGCAAGATCGCCCTGAACCAGGGAGTCAGCGGAGCGGTAAATGATAAAAAACTGATTGATACGGCCATCGAGGAAATGACCAGGATTTCCGGCCAGAAAGCGGTATCCACCCTTTCCAAGAAGGATATTTCCAACTTTAAGCTCCGTAAGCATATGCCTATCGGCACCCGGGTCACCCTGCGGGGAGTGAAGATGTATGAGTTCCTGGATCGCCTGGTTTCCGTGGTGCTTCCCAGGGTGAGGGATTTCCGGGGAGTCAGTGACAAATCATTTGACGGAAGGGGGAATTATTCCATGGGGATCACCGAACAGATCATTTTCCCCGAAATAGATATTGATAAGATCAGCCGGGTGAGCGGGATGGACATCACCCTGGTCACTACGGCGAAAACAGACCTGGAGGCGCAGGCCCTGCTCAAACAACTGGGCATGCCATTCCGGGAAACAAAGAAGGAAACTGAATTGGCGCAGGAAGAAATTAAGGTTCGCCAGGTAAACCAGTAAAATCAAGGATATCCCTTATTATGGCAAAAGAATCGGTTAAGGCAAGGCAAAGGAAACGGGTCATCATAGTGGCCAGGTATGCAGTCAGGCGGGCTGCGCTGAAGGCAGCCGGTGATTACGCCGCCCTGGACAAACTGCCCAGGAATGCATCCCCGGTCCGGTTGAAGAACCGCTGCCAGCTCACCGGCCGTCCCAGGGGGTATATCCGGTATTTTGGGATTTCCAGATCAGTATTCCGGGATATGGCCCTGAACGGAAAGATACCCGGTGTGCGAAAGGCAAGCTGGTAATGGGGAGATCGGAAAAATAAATTCAGACATCCAACAACACTGACATTTTACAGACATTATACAGATATTATGGTTACAGATCCGATTGCTGATTTTCTGACCCGGATCAGGAATGCCCAACGGGCGGGGCACCGCATCGTGGAGATTCCTGCTTCCAATCTCAAAAAACGCATCACAGAGATTTTGTACGAAAAGGGATATATCCTGAAGTATAAATTTGAAGATGACCCCAAACAGGGCATCATCCGGATTGCCCTGAAATATGATAACCAGACCAAGGAACCCGCTATTAAGACCCTGGAAAGGATCAGCAGACCCGGATTGCGGCAGTACGCCAGGCCCACCGAATTCCGCAGAGTGAAAAATGGCCTGGGCATCGCTATCCTGTCCACCTCCAGGGGGGTGATGAGTGATAAGGAAGCCAGCGTCCAGCATGTCGGCGGAGAAGTGCTCTGCCATATTTATTAATGGAAATCATGGAATGTTTAAATAACTGGATATGTCCCGGATAGGTAAAAGCCCGGTCAAGATTCCCGGAGGAGTAACGGTGGTGGTATCCCCGCACAATGAAGTTTCCGTGAAGGGTCCCCGGGGGGAACTGAAAAGGATGGTTGACCGGGATATTCATGTGGAAGTGAAGGAAGGGTCTATTTTGTTCAACCGGCCCACGGACCAGATCCGGCACCGGGCCCTCCATGGACTGTACCGGGCCCTCGTGGCCAATATGGTCAAAGGGGTCACCGATGGTTTTTCCAAACAGTTGGAACTGGTGGGCGTAGGGTATAAGGCATCCAACCAGGGTCAGTTGCTGGATCTCTCCCTCGGGTTTTCGCATAATATCATTTTTGAAATACCCAGGGAACTGAAAGTAAAAACCGAAACAGAAAAAGGGCAGAATCCGAAGATCACCCTGGAAGGTTCGGATAACCAGCTGCTCGGACAGGTGGCTGCCAAGATCCGCAGCCTGCGCAAACCTGAGCCGTACAAAGGCAAGGGAGTGCGATATGTGAATGAAATTGTGCGCAAAAAAGCGGGCAAGACTGCCGGGAAATAAGGAATCCTTCGGAGGCTGACCGATCAAATCAATGACCATGGAAAGTAAGTGGCAAAAAAGACAGAAAATCAGGTATCGGATCCGCAAAAAAATATCCGGGATACCCTCCATACCCCGCTTATCCGTTTTCCGCAGCAACAACGATATTTATGCACAGCTCATAGATGATGAGCATGGACATACCCTGGCTGCCTCATCTTCCAGGGACAAGGAGATCAATGGACAGAAAGCCAATAAGGTGGAAAAGTCGAAGCTGGTGGGAAAATCCATTGCTGCCAGTGCCTTGGCACTCGGTATCCGGGATTGTGTATTTGACCGGGGTGGTAATTTGTATCATGGCCGGGTGAAGGCCCTGGCTGACAGTGCCCGGGAAGGAGGGCTTCAGTTTTAAATCCACACAACGTACACTAAACAGGCATCATGGCAAAATATCCGATGGTCAGGGTCAAAGCAGGCGATCTGGAACTGAAAGAGAAAGTGGTTTCCATCAACCGGGTGACCAAAACCACCAAGGGAGGAAGGACATTCAGTTTTTCTGCCCTCGTCGTGGTGGGTAATGAAAACGGGGTTGTCGGGCATGGCCTGGGGAAAGCCAAGGAAGTGCAGGAAGCCATCACCAAGGGGATTGATGATGCCAAGAAAAACCTGATCCGTGTTCCTGTGATGCGAGGCACCATTCCCCATGACCAGCTGGCCAGGGAAGGTGCCGCCAAGGTGCTCATCAAACCCGCTGCACATGGTACAGGCGTGATTGCCGGGGGATCGATGAGGGCCGTCCTGGAAAGTGCCGGAGTAACCGATGTGCTGGCCAAGTCCCTGGGTTCTGCGAACCCGCATAATGTAGTGAAGGCCACTTTCAAAGCACTCAGCCTGTTGCGTGAACCCGTGCAGGTGGCCAGGACCAGGAATTTATCCCTGAAAAAGGTTTTCCAGGGATAGCAAGTAAACCGAGACGCAATGGATAAGATAAAAATAACCCTGGTGAAAAGTGGCATAGACCGGTCCCTGCGGCAGAAACGAACCCTGGTGGCCCTGGGGCTGAATAAACTGCATGCCACAGTGGAACTGGAAGCAACTCCCCAGATCCGGGGCATGGTCAGCAAAGTGCTGCACCTGGTCAAAGTGGAAAACCCATAATGCTACACCCATGAACCTGCATAATTTACAACCTGCCAAGGGATCTGTCAAAAAGCCGAAACGCCTGGGAAGGGGGGAAGCTTCCGGAAAGGGAGGAACCTCCACCAAGGGGAACAAAGGCCATCAGTCCCGCAGTGGATTCAAGAATAAGAAGGGCCATGAAGGCGGCCAGATGCCCATTCAGCGCCGGTTACCCAAAAGAGGTTTTAAAAACCCGGGCCGCCAGGAATACCGGATCTTTAACCTGGGTGCCCTGGAACTGCTGGCTGAAAATTACGGATTGGAGGAAATATCGCAGGAGACCCTGTTCAGCAAGGGCCTGATCAGGAAAGCAGATAAAGTGAAGATCCTTGCCGGCGGAGATCTGAAACGCAGGCTGCCTTTCCGGATCAATGCGATCAGCGCTGCTGCCAAGCAAGCCATTGAGGCGGCTGGGGGAACTGTGGAGATCCTCCAGGATCATTCCCGGCCCGTGCCGGCATAACCCATGTGATTGGCTTAAATCAGGATGACGTGAAGAAAATCATTGAGACCTTTCGCAATATCTGGAGTATCGATGACCTGCGCAGGCGGATCCTGCTTACCCTGGGAATGATCCTGGTCTATCGTGTCGGCTCCTTCATTACCCTTCCGGGAATCAACCCCACGAAGCTTTCCATGGGCGGAACCCAGAACGGGCTGCTTGGACTTTTCAATATGTTTGCAGGCGGATCCTTCGGCCGGGCTTCCATTTTTGCCCTGGGGATCATGCCTTATATCTCCGCTTCCATTGCAATGCAGTTGTTGACGATTGCCGTTCCGCAATTTGCCAAGATGCAGAAGGAAGGGGAAAGCGGCAGGCGTAAAATCAACCAGTATACCCGCCTGCTGACCGTGGCTGTGACTGCCCTGCAATCCCTGGCCTATGTCAGTTATCTGCGGACCCAGGCCGCCACGGCGATAATCCCCCAGTTTGGATTTCTGTTCTTTACCGTGTCCACCGTCATCGTCCTGACCGCAGGCACTCTTTTTGTCATGTGGCTGGGCGAGAAGATCACGGACAAGGGTATCGGTAACGGCACCTCGATCATCATCGAAGTCGGTATACTGGCCAACCTCCCCAATGCGCTATGGTTTGAGTTCACCTCAAAATCCACTTCTGGCGGGGGTGGACTGCTGATCTTTTTAATTGAAATAGCTTTTCTGATCCTGATCATCATGGGACTGGTCCTGCTGGTCCAGGGAACCAGGAAGATTCCGGTCAATTATGCCAAGCGGATCATCGGCAACAAGCAGTATGGCGGGGTCAGGCAGTTCCTTCCCCTGAAAGTCAATGCGGCGGGGGTCATGCCGATCATATTTGCCCAGGCTATCATGTTCATTCCACCTGCTTTCATGGGATTTGCCGGCGGAGGTAAATCAAGCTCAGGCTTCATGCGGGCATTCAGCGATTATACCACGGTGCCCTATAATCTGGCTTTTTTTGTGCTTTGCGTGGTCTTCACATATTTTTATACTGCCCTCATTTTTAACCCGACCCAGATGGCCGATGAGATGAAACGTAACAATGGGTTCATCCCGGGCATCAAACCGGGTAAGGCCACCGGAGAATATATCGGGGCCATCATGGACCGGATCACTTTGCCGGGGGCGTTTTGCCTGGCCCTGGTGGGCATCATGCCGGGATTTGCCCATGCCCTGAATATTAACCAGGCTTTTGCCCGGTTCTTCGGAGGCACCTCCCTGCTGATCATCGTCGGGGTCATACTCGATACCCTGCAGCAGATCGAAAGCCAGCTGCTGATGCGGCATTATGACGGCCTGATGAAAACCGGCCGGATCGAAGGACGTACCGCAGGGGTCGCCAGCGGCATGTAAGTTATATATGATCTCCTATAAGACTCCCGACGAAATAGCCCGTATCCGGAAAAGTGCCACCCTCGTCTCTGCCGCCCTGGCTGAAGTGGCTGCATTTCTCAGGCCGGGGATCACCACCGCCTCCATTGATCAGCTCGCCGAAAATTTTATCCTGGGCCATAGCGCCATTCCCTCTTTCAAGGATTACCAGGGTTTTCCCTGCGCCACCTGCATTTCTGTGAATGAAGCCGTGGTGCATGGCATTCCAGGCAATTACCAGCTCCGGGACAGGGATATTGTATCGGTAGATGTCGGGGTTTACCTGAACGGGTACCATGGGGACAGCGCCTATACTTTTGCGATCGGGGACGTGCCTGAAGCGGTGCTGAAGCTGATGGGAGACACCAAGCGTTCCCTGTATGCCGGCATAGCCATGGCCAGGGCCGGAAACCGGGTGGGAGATATTTCCTATGCCATCCAGCAATTTACCGAGATTGACCGCGGTTACGGAGTGGTCCGGGACCTGGTTGGGCATGGGCTGGGTAAAAAACTGCATGAGGATCCGCAGGTGCCCAATTTCGGCAGGCGGGGTACGGGACCCAAACTGAAAGAAGGTTTGGTGATCGCTATTGAACCCATGATCAATCTGGGCACCAGGGAAGTTTCTTACCAGAAGGATGGCTGGACCGTGGTTACCCGGGATGGACAGCCTTCAGCCCATTATGAGCATACGGTCCTCATCCGTCAGGGGGAAGCAGAGATCCTATCCTCATTCAGGGAAACGGAAGCAGCGGAAATCGCCAATACTGCGCTTAATCACCATTACTGAGCGCTAAATATATTTTATTTATTTTTCATTTGAAATTTGATAATTCCGGGATAATTATTGTATCTTTGCAGTCCCTAAAAATTTATGGCTAAACAGGCGCTAATCAAGCAGGATGGAACCATTTTAGAGGCTTTATCCAATGCCATGTTTCGCGTAAAATTGGAAAACGGCCATGAGATCCTGGCCACCATTTCAGGAAAAATGAGGATGAACTATATCCGGATTCTTCCGGGGGATAAGGTAGGCGTGGAGATCAGCCCCTATGACCTTTCCAGGGGCAGAATCATATTCAGGTATAAATAAAACCACCAGTATGAGAGTCAGGGCTTCGATCAAGAAAAGGAGTGCAGATTGCAAAATTGTCCGCAGGAAGGGCAAACTGTATATTATCAACAAAAAAAATCCCCGGTTCAAACAGCGTCAGGGATAGACTGACCATGGATCTGGTTATCGCATGCAAACTTCAATTTTAATCTGATATGGCGCGAATAGCTGGTATTGACCTGCCTAAGCAAAAAAGAGGGGAGATCGGACTGACCTACATATTCGGGATCGGTCTTTCCACCGCCAGATACATCCTGGGAAAGGCTGGCATCGACCTGAATAAGAAAGTGAATGATTGGAACGATGATGAGCTCAATAAGATCCGTAACATCATCACCAATGAGATCAAGGTGGAAGGGGCCCTGCGTTCGGAAGTGCAAATGAATATCAAGCGGCTTCTGGATATTTCCTGCTACAGGGGCATCCGGCACCGCAAAGGACTGCCGCTGCGCGGACAACGCACCCGCACCAATAGCCGGACCCGCAAAGGCAAGCGTAAAACAGTAGCCGGGAAGAAAAAAGCACCTAAGAAATAGCATTTTGGCCGGCGTCCCCTAAGGGAACCCGGCCTATTAAATATTCAATCACCAAAGGCAGTACCGGACCACCATGGCAAAAACAGCGACAACCACAGCCCCCAAGACCGTCACCCGAAAGAGAACTGTCCGGGTGGACAATTACGGGGATGTCCATATTTCCGCGAGTTTCAATAACATCATCATCAGCATCACCAATAAGCGGGGACAGATCATTGCCGCTTCCTCTGCAGGGAAAATGGGATTCAAGGGATCCAAGAAAAACACCCCGTATGCGGCCCAGCAGGCAGCCATGGATGCAGCCCGGGTAGCGGTAGATGCAGGCTTGAAAAGGGCAGATGTATTTGTCAAAGGCCCCGGCGCGGGAAGGGAAAGTGCAATAAGGGCAATATCCAATTCAGGTATTGAAGTCAATATGATCAAGGATGTGACGCCGCTCCCCCACAATGGATGCCGGCCGCCGAAGAAAAGAAGGGTTTAAGGGGATGGACGACCGGCAAACGGACCGGCCGTTGCTCCTTCATTTGGGTGCAGGATTCAGTTTCGGATTTTTTCATAATCCTGCACTGTAACTAAAAAATCTGAACATTATTTATGGCAAGGTACATCGGACCCAAGACCAAAATTTCCAGGATCTTCGGGGAGCCCATTCTGGGCAATGGAAAATACCTGGGCAAACAAAGCAATCCTCCTGGTCAGCATGGTGCCGCCCGCAAGCGGAAGCAACTGGGCGAATATGCCGTACAGCTCAGGGAAAAACAAAAAGCAAAATACACTTACGGAGTGCTGGAAAAACAATTCCGTAAAACATTTGATGAGGCTGCCAGGCGGAAGGGAGTGACAGGGGAGACCCTGATCAAGCTCCTGGAGGCACGCCTGGACAATACAGTTTTCCGAATGGGGATTTCTCCTTCCAGGAGCGGAGCCAGGCAGCTGGTATCCCATAAGCACATCACGGTGAACGGGGATGTGGTCAATATACCCTCTTTCCAGCTAAAGCCCGGGGATATCATTGGCCTGAAGCCCCAGAGTGCATCCAATACCAGCATCACCAGTAATCTCCGGGGAAAGAACCAGAAGTTCAACTGGCTGGACTGGAATGAAAAGGAACTGAAGGGAGTTTTTATCAGCTATCCGGAGCGTGAAAGTGTACCTGAAAACATCCGGGAACAATTAATTGTGGAATTATATTCTAAATAATCATCCTGCCTGATCCCATTCGCAAATACACACTTAAATAATATATTCACATGGCCATATTAAATTTTCAGAAACCGGATAAGATCGTTCTTCAGAAATCCACGGATTTTGAAGCGCAGTTTGAATTCCGACCCCTCGAACCGGGATATGGGGTAACCATCGGCAATGCCCTTCGCCGGGTCCTGTTATCTTCCCTGGAGGGGTATGCCATAGTAGGGATCAAGATTGAAGGGGCCGACCATGAATTCGCCACCCTAAAAGGCATCACCGAAGATGTCACGGAAATTGTCCTTAACCTGAAACAGGTCCGGTTCAAGAAACTGGTGGAAGGGGAGATTACTGCAGAGAAGATCCAGATCGCCATCAAGGGGAAGACTGACTTCCGTGCAGAAATGATCGAAAAGGCCACCAGCTCTTTCCAGATCATGAATCCGGAATTGCTGATCTGCACCCTGGATACCTCGGCCAGGCTGGACATGGAGATCACCATCGGCAAGGGTCGGGGTTATGTGCCTGCGGAGGAAAATAAAAATAAGGACGCCGTGTTTGGATTCATTCCCATTGACTCGATCTTCACCCCTATCCGGAACGTGAAATATACCATTGAGAATACCCGTGTGGAACAGAAGACCGATTATGAGAAACTGATCATGGAGGTCATCACCGATGGCACCATACATCCGGAGGAAGCGGTGAAGCAGGCTTCCCGGATCCTGATCCAGCACCTGATGATCATTACCGATGAAAATATCAGCTTTGATTCCCGGGACGCGGAAAAGGAAGATGTGGTCGATGAGCAAACCCTTCAGCTCCGCAAGATCCTCAAGACCCCGCTGGAGGACCTGGACCTCAGCGTACGGGCATTCAATTGCCTGAAAGCAGCCAAGATCAATTCGCTCAGCGAACTGGTGCAGTATGAACAGGAAGAGTTAATGAAATTCCGGAACTTCGGACAGAAATCACTCAGCGAAATCGAGCAGATGCTTGCTGAACGGGGACTGCATTTCGGGATGGACCTTTCCAAGCTCCGGCTTGAGGAGGATTAATCCCCGGAAATGCGAATATCCTACGACTGGAAGCAGTTGGGGTGGGTGAAAAACCCTAAAGGGAGTTCCAAATAAAAATGTCCAATCATGCGTCACGGCGTAAAATTAAACCGCTTAGGAAGAAAGTCCGCACACCGGAAGGCCCTGCTGTCCAACCTGGCCTGTGAACTGATCAGCCATAAAAGGATTTTCACCACCCTGGCCAAAGCCAGGTCATTGCGGGTGTATATCGAACCTTTGCTGACCAGGTCTAAAAAGGATACAACCCATGACCGCCGGATAATATTCGGATACCTGCAGGACAAACAAGCGGTGAAGGAGCTTTTTGAAACCGTCAGCGGACGCATCGCGACAAGGCCGGGAGGATATACCCGGATCATCAAGATGGGTACCCGGCTGGGAGATAATGCAGAGACTGCCCTGATCGAGCTGGTAGATTTCAATGAGCTGTACACCAAGACGGAAAAAACAAAGGAAACCGGCAAGCATACCCGCAGGAGCAGCGGGACCGGAAGGAAAAAAACGGAAAAAATCCCTGCGGCCACGGCGGTGCCAGCGGCTACTGCACAATCTGCAGCTCCGGCTTCGGCAGAAACAGAGGAAAAGAAAGAAGCATGAACCCCATAAACGACATGTTGTTAAAAAAGACAAAGCCGGATGCTTTGTCTTTTTTATTTTTGCATAACCCCCATCCCGGACAATCGCCCGAACTATGAGCCAGATCAGAACATCCCGCATGGCAGTCCTCCTGCTGGAAGACGGAACCTACTATGAAGGAAAATCTTTCGGGAAAACCGGTACTTCGGCGGGGGAGATTTGTTTCAATACCGGCATGACAGGGTACCAGGAAGTATTCACGGACCCTTCCTATACAGGTCAGGTACTGGTCATGAACAATTGTTATATCGGCAATTATGGAGTCAGGGAACAGGAAGTGGAATCGGCTTGCATCCGGATCAGGGGATTGATCTGTAAGAATATCTCCCAACAGTATTCCCGGCCGATGGCCAGCGGTTCACTGGAAAAATACCTGCTGGATAATGGGCTGGTAGCCATTTACGGAATAGATACCCGGGCCCTGGTTTCCCATATCCGCAGCAAGGGAGCCATGAACTGCATCATTTCCGCTGAAAATACGGATAAGGAATGGCTTCGCAGGGAATTGGATGAAGTGCCTTCCATGGCCGGTCTGGAGTTATCATCCCGGGTGTCCACATTGACCAGGTATGACCTGGGGGATCCCGCTGCGGATATCCGGATCGCCGTGCTGGATTATGGGATCAAGCGGAATATCCTGGAATGTTTGATCCAAAGAGGTTGTTTTGTCCGGGTCTATCCGGCGAAAACCAGTTTCGGGGAAATGGAGCAATTCAGGCCCGACGGTTATTTTATCTCCAATGGCCCGGGAGATCCTGCGGCCATGGATTATGCCATCCAAACCGTCCGGGAGATCCAGGATGCCGGGAAGCCCTTATTTGGAATATGCCTCGGACACCAGCTGCTGGCCCTGGCTAATGGAGTCCCCACATTCAAAATGCACCATGGTCACCGGGGCCTCAATCATCCGGTCCGCAACCTGATCAGCGGGAAAAGTGAGATCACTACGCAAAACCATGGGTTCGGGATCGACCCGAAGGCAGTTGCGGAATCCCAGAACCTGCAGATCACCCATATCAACCTCAATGACCAGTCCATCGAGGGCATACGCGTCAGGGGTAAAAAAGCTTTTTCTGTCCAGTACCACCCCGAGTCTACCCCCGGACCCTTTGATTCCAGGTACCTTTTTGATGAATTCATTGCCCTGATCCGTTCATGAACCTCAGACCGGGAATCTGCGGATGATTTTTTTATTGGGGGCCCATTTACGGGTAACTGAAATTTTTTATTACGACAGGGACAGCCCCCGGAATATTCGGACAACGAACAGGATGGTCCAGGTTGACCTGATCAGGACCGATAGTCTTTCAAAAAGGCCGGCATCGCCTCCGTGATGCATCGCATTCCCGAACTGGGCAAGCATGATCATCATGAGCACGGCACTGCTGATGGAATAGGCGATCCACCCCTTCCACTTTTTTAAACCATAAAACCGCCGGGCAAATAAAAAGAACAGGATTACTCCGGAAATAAATGAAACCAGGGTAGCGATGGTATGAAAGGGATCATGAATGAAAATGCCGCAAAATACCAGGCCGATCCCAACCATTACCTGGAACCCTGGAATGACTGCTGACCCGAATCCGTTTTTCAGTTCGTTTCGCAACCCGGCGGCGAACAGGAAATTAAATCCACCGAAGATGATGAAGTTAGCGGATTGCATCCATCCATGATGGACCAATTCCAGGTCGCTGATGGTTTGTTTCAGGCTGCTGAACCCCGGATGCAAGGCTGCCAGGATAAGATAAGTGCAGTTGAAGAAAAGGGAACCGGCAATGCCACAACCCAGCAGGATCAGCTGGGAAGCTGACCGGGAAGGGCGGTTTATGCCAATCGTGTGACTATCCATATGGAGAAAGGGTTTAGGAAAAACGGAAATGAAAAGCTTCCGGGTACAGCGAAAGAAAACGGAAACAGATTGTTCAGGCGGGAAGATAGGTATTCTGCAGGCTATATTTCATCCGGGTATACTTAGGGCCTGTTGAATAACTTATAACAAATTGAATATTAGAATTTTAGGCATTATTTTTACTATATAAAGTGTATGGATTTCCTATTTTTCTCTTAAAATCCATGCACCGTGATTAAGTATATTCCGGCTTCTCCATTGACCCTGGAAGGGGTTAATACATACGATCTTTGATAATAAGGGGTCTCCTCGCAATCGCTGGGTAGTCATGGCTGGTGTCATTCCCTGGGATAAGCTGGCTGCGGTTTATTACCGCCATATGGCTTCATCCACCGGAGCACCTACCTTGAGCGCCCGGATGGTGATCGGAGCTGTCATCATTAAACATATCCTGGATATTGATGACCGGGAAGTGGTGCAACAGATTCAAGAAAATAGCTACCTGCAATATTTTGTCGGATTCGGTAACTTTCAGGTTGAACCAGCCTTTGATCCTTCTTTACTGGTCGCTATCAGAAGCGACTGGGTAAACCGGTGATGGATCAGTTCAAAGACCTCATTTTGAAAGAGGCTGCTGTCGTTTCCGTTGTAAGGAAGTCATGGCAGCATGGAAAAAGGAGGAAAAGCCACCCACAAAGGATAATGCAATCGAACCGGAAACGATTGCTGAGAATCCGGCAGTCAAAGGGGAGCAACTTATCAATGAAGAACATCCACCGGTACCTAATACCGGACTTACATAAAGCAACGGGGGATCAGGTTTATTGGCAGGGCATTAGTCCGTCCGACTGCAGAAAGCAGACAACAGGAGGGATTGCTTCAAAAGGAAATGGCCCGGTGCAATGCCATAGAAGGGAAATTTGGCCACCCAAAGAATGCTTATGGACTGGCCAAGATCAAAGCCAGGCTTAAGGATACCTCTGAGAGATGGATCAGTTCCATATATTTCGTCATGAACCTGGTGAAACTGGTGCAGGTTCATTTTTTTACCTTTTTTTTTCAAATTGTTGTACCGGATATGGCAATTGGAGATGCATATTAAAAGGAATAACACCGAAATACTGGCTCTTGAAACTGATGGGCGATTATGACAAATACGGTAGGTAAAAAAAAATGCTAAGAAAACCGGAAACTTATTCACCGCACATGATGAATATATTATTGTTGGTCGGTGGGGATAACATATGCTCCAATACTGAAAAATGAATAACCAGTCAGCAGATAATAATAGTTACCTTCAGAAAAATATGGTAGTTTAGAACTTGTTCGTCAAGGTTAGAAAACAGGTCTGCAGGGAATAAAGTCATTATTTATATAAAATCATTTTTATGAAAGGGAAAAGGTTCATTCAGGCATTCATTGTCCTGGCATGTTTGACATATATCCTGCCAGGTTGCAAAAAAAACAATAGTAGCCAGCCAGCCACCGAGAATAATACTCAGGGAGGGAAATATTATCTGACAGGCACGGTGAACGGCGTTTCCTGGAAAGCTGATGTTGTGGCAGCGGGAGATACCACTAACCTGATAATCATCATAGGAGCGCAGATG
>Ga0307373_10004890_pt1 | contig 22258 bp, 20 predicted proteins | sample OX2MG_FD_202534 | JGI IMG/M metagenome (GOLD analysis project Ga0307373, IMG submission 202534) | Soil microbial communities from Risofladan, Vaasa, Finland - OX-2 | ecosystem: Environmental > Terrestrial > Soil > Coastal area > Acid sulfate soil | place: Finland: Risofladan, Vaasa | collected... | reverse complement strand
CTCTGCGTCGTACTCGTCTGGGAAGGCGACCTCGACAAGGCGCTCGTCACCAGCTTGGGCGCCGACGAGCTGCTCCTCGAAGCCTGGGATCAGACGTCCGGAGCCGAGCTCCAGCAACTGGTCACGGCCCTCGCCGCCCTCAAAGGGCTCGCCATCGAGCCTGCCCAAATAATCCATGACGACGTGGTCACCGACTTCGGCGGCACGCTCGACGGTGTCAAGCGTGGCCAGCCGGTCGCGCAGCCGCTCGACCTCAGCGTCGATCGCCTCTTCGTCCGCCACGGGCTCGTGGCGTTCGACCTCGACACCCTTGTACTTACCGAGCTTCGCCGCCGGCCGCACACCGATCTCGATCGAGAACGCGAGCGGTGAGCCGGCGTCGGGCAGGTCGCCGACGCTGATGTCCGGCTCACCGACCGGCGTGATCCCGGCGACACCGATCGCGTCGACGTACCAGGCGCCGAGCGCGTCACGCAGCGCCTCATCGAGCACGTACTCGCGCCCGAGTCGCCGGATCACGACCGGGGGCGGCACCTTGCCCTTGCGAAAGCCCGGGATCTTCAACTGACCGCCGAGCTTGCGGGCAGCCTGCTGCATACGGCGCTCAACCTCTGCGGGAGCGACCTCGGCCTCGACCCGCACGCGCGACTCGGGCAGCTCGGTGACGGTGGTGGTAAGAGTTTCTGACATGTGGCGTGAGACGATAGCTTGGAAGGTGCGCTGCGAGCGACTCGCGGCCCGCGTCGTCACCGGGCCGGCGGCGTTCCTGGTCGCGGGCCTGCTCGATGTGGTAGCGGTGCTCTGGTGGCTTGCCACCCACCGACGTGGACGTTCGTACTAGTGCCGTGATTCGTTAATTCCGGAGCAGACACGCCCCAAGGCGGCCGCGAATTAGCCAATCACGGCACTAGACCACCCGACTGCGGGGCTAGGCTCGTCTCACCATCCGTGCAGGACCTGTCCGACGGGACGGGTCGCGATCAGAGCTCAGTTTTTCGTGCACATACCTGCAACGAGAGATCATTGGCGTACTTTGGACGCCCGGGCGCGTCTATGTTCTGGTTCTGCCGACGGCCGGGCCATGACCAACAGCACAGCCACGCCTCGAACTCCATCACCGTCAACGTCACGAACTCGACCCCTTCAGGTTTGTTAACAGCGACCGATATGTTCAGCGTGGGCTCACACGATCTGGGTGCTTAGAGCTAGATGAGCGCAGTAACCGGCAGCGAGACACAGCGTGCACTGGTCGCGCCAGGCAGAACACCGCTTGCCGTTCCTCGTCGCATCCTTCGACTGCGGTCGGATGCCGCTCTCGCCGAGCGTTTCGCCGCCGGTGACGAGGCAGCGTTCGACGTTCTGTACGAGCGCCATCGGCCGGTGGTGCTCGCCGTCGCGATGGGCGTGCTCGGCACCACTCAGGATGCAGAGGACGCCACGCAGGAAACGTTCTCAGCGCTGGCGGTGGCCCTGCACACCCAGCCTCCGGCCGAGCTGCGGCCCTGGCTGATCCGCGTCGCGCGGAACGCCTCGATCGACACGACCCGGCGCCGCCGCCACCGCCTGCTGACGTTGGACGGTGAGCTTCCGGATGTGCCGGCGCGCTCGGCGTCGGCCGGACAGGCCGAGCTCGCTGTGGTGCTCGACGGCATCCGCGAGCTCCCGGAGGGTCAGCGCATGGCGCTGCTGATGCGTGAACTGGGTGGCCACAGCTACAGCGAGATCGCCGAGTTCCTTGAAACCGACGAGGAAGCTGTCAAGGGGCTGATCGCGCGTGCGCGAGTAGGCCTGAGGACCTACCGCGAGGCGACGGACCTCCCCTGCGCGACCGCCCGCGCGGCGATCGCCTCCGAGCCTGACGGCCGCCGCCACGACAAGACGATCCGCCGCCACCTGCGCAGCTGCGCGTCGTGCCGCTCCTACCGCGGAGCACTGCGTGACGACGCCAAGGCGCTGCGAGCGGCACTGCCGCTGCCCGCGGGCGGTGTCGCCACCGGCGGCATCTCAACCGGGATGGTGACCGCCGCCAAGGGCACGCTGATCGGCTATGGGCTCACGCAGGCGGCCACGACCTGCGCCGCCGCAGCGTGCGGCGTCGGCGCGATCGGCGGAATGGTCTTCGTCGCGCCTATCCAAAAGCTCGGGCTTCCGCCGATCATTGCGGCCGCCAAGGTCGCGCCCGCGCACAAGCACGCCGTCGTCAAGACCGCGCCGAAGGCGAGGCACGCCGTGGTGCTCTCGGTGCACGAGTCGACGCCCGCCGTAGCGCCCACCGTCACCCACGCCTTGACCGCGAGCAGGCCCGCGGTCGCCCATATGCCGGCGGTTCAGCGGTCCAACCACTTCCAGCGGCGCGCGACAAGCGTGACGAGGGTGAAGCTGCCGCCGCTGCACACTCACGGGGCTGGCTCGGCGCCAACCCGCCCCGCAGGGAGTCACGGGCCACCGTCACATGCGTCGAACGCGACAGCCCCCGGCACGGTCGCTCCGTCGGTTGGCAACTCGGGCAACGGGCATGGGCATGGCTATGGGCACCAGCATCAATCGACTCCGACCGCGCCGGGGTCTGCGGGGGCCCCGACCCAGGGCGCGACCCCGACCAGCGGCAACGGACAGTCCGGCTCGGGCACGTCGAACTCCAACTCGCACGGCCAGGCCCACGGCCAGGGCCAGTCCGGTGGCGGCCACCATTACGGCAACCGGTCCACCGGCGTCATGCACCACGGCGGCGGCCCGGGCGTCTCGGGCGCGCCCACGGCGCAGACGGCGAGCGCAGGCCAGTCCGGTGGCGGGGTCTCGACCTGGTCCTCGTCCGGCTCGGCGGGCGCGAACTCAACGGGCGCGAGCGCAACAGGCGCGACGAGCACCAGGGGTCACGGCCACGGCTGGGGCAACCAGAGCACGGCTGCAGGCCGGGCCGGCCAGGGCTACTCCGGCCAGGGCTACTCCAGCCAGGGCTACTCCAGCCAGGGCTACTCCAGCCAGGGCTACTCCAGCCAGGGTTACTCCAGCGACGACTACTCGAGCCACGGCGGCTCGAGCCACGGCCGCGACTGGGGCCACTAGCCCCGCCGCCGGCGCGAACCGCCGCTCATCAACCTTCGAGCACGACAGCGAGGCCCTGCCCGACGCCGATGCAGATTGCGGCGAGACCGTAGCCGCCGCCGCGGTCGTGCAACTCGTGCGCCAGACGTCCGAGGATCCGCGCGCCTGACGCTCCGAGCGGGTGGCCGATGGCGATCGCGCCGCCGCGCTGGTTGACCTTCTCCGGATCGAGCCCTGGCCAGCTCTGGAGGCAGGCGAGCGACTGTCCGGCGAAGGCCTCGTTCAGCTCGACGACGTCGATCTCGTCCCAGGTCAGGCCGGCACGCCGGAGCGCCGTGTTGGCCGCCTCGACCGGTCCGATGCCAAACACGTCGGGGTCGACGCCGTGGGCGGCCCGAGCAAGGATCCGAGCAAGGGGAGCGCGATCCAGTCCCGCCCGCCCCGCGCTGGACTCATCAGCCAGCAGCAACGCCCCGGCGCCGTCGTTCAGCGGCGAGGCGTTCCCGGCGGTCACGGTCCCGCCCTCGACGAAAACCGGCTTCAGCTTGGCCAGCTTCTCGAGCGAGGTGTCGGCGCGGATGCCCTCATCCTGGGTCAGCTCGACATCGGGGACAGGCACGACCTCCTTGAGCGCATCCTCGGCGTAGGCCTTGGCCGCCAGCTGATGGCTGCGCAACGCGAACTCGTCCTGCTGCTCACGTGTGATGCCGTGCATCGCGACCAGCTTCTCGGTGCTCTCGCCGAGCGAGATCCTCCACTGCGACGGCATCTTCGGGTTCACCATGCGCCAGCCGAGCACCGAGGAGTACAGCGTCTCATTGCCGGCGGGGAAGGCGCGCGACGGCTTCTCGAGGATCCAGGGCGAGCGGCTCATCGCCTCGCCGCCACCGACAACGACGATCGCGGCATCGCCGGTCTCGATTGCGCGGGCGCCCTGGATCGCAGCCTCGAGGCTGGAGCCACAGAGGCGGTTGACGGTCGTGCCCGGCACCGAGGTCGGCCAGCCGGCGAGCAGCACTGCCATGCGCGCGACGTCACGGTTGTCCTCGCCGGAGCCGTTGGCGGTGCCGTAGATGACGTCGTCGATCTGCGCCGGGTCAAGCTCCGGCACGCGCGCCAGCAATGCCCTGAGCACCACGGCGGCGAGATCGTCGGGACGCACTGCCGAGAGCGCGCCGCCGTAGCGGCCGAACGGGGTCCTGATCGCCTCGTAGATGTAAGCGCTGCTCATGCTGGTGCTCCGGCCTCGGCATCGTACTGAGACGCGATCCGGCACCGGCCCCGCGGTATACAGTTACCGTTTCGCAGGTGCAGATCACCTCGGCAACTCCCGAGCAGCCGGCTCACGGGGGCGCAGGCGCGCGCTCCGCGTGATCCTCGCGGCCGCAATCGCCGTCGCGGCGACCGGCTGCACGCACGTAAAGCCGACGGCTCGGACGACCACCACTGCGCCGAAGCGGGCGACGCCCGTCGATCAGGTGGTCACGACCTGCGTCCAAAACCTCTATTACAACGGCCTCCTGCCCCAGGCGGCGAAGACGAACTGCAGGTACTGCGTGTTCGATGAGCTCGAGAAGCTGGGAGTCGAGCCGACCCCGGGCCAGAGCCAGGCGGCGATGATCGCCTCTGCGATCCTCAGCCAATCGAACCTGTCCACGCTGCAGGACCAGTGCAACCAGGCCAACTCGTTCTCACCTGACTAAGGGTGAGCGACCGGATTCGAACCGGCGACTGCCTGAACCACAAATAGGCTTGACGGGTTATCGGGCAGCGCGCATTTTGCCGGCATTTGACCAGCAAAGACGTACTTTCTGACTTTCTGACAGCGTTCGGGCGCGTCGTTCGGGCAGCGACGATCGCTTGGTCGTGTCGGGATGCTGTGCATGGGCCTCCGGACGATTGGTTCTCTCGCCTCCGGTGGAGGTGAGTCGTTCCGCCCGTTGCTTGATGCCGAGCAGCATCGGTGCCGCCAGGCCACTATCTCGTTCTAAACGGCTGACGCCGTCATCACGGCCGACCGCATCGACAGGGTCGCGGAGGCTGTGCACATCAGACAACGCTCGCTTCGGATTGCGCGCCGGAGTGTGATTGCAGGCATGGCCCTCAGGTTCGCAGTGATGGCAGTGGCAGCCGCTGGTTGCCTTCTCCCGATCGGGGTGCGCTCCTGCGGGACGGGAACGACCTCGCGGTCATTCTCCACGCGCGGCGTGCGCTGCGAGCATGAAGAGAACGCTCCCCCGGTTCCGTCGCCGGGCCGCTCTGGGTTCGTGGCGTATCGCGAACTGGTAGCTCTCCGCCGTTGCCAGGTGTCTCACCGAGTGGCATGAGGCGAAGACGACTCTGAACGTTCGCTTACCGGCCTCTCACCCGCAGCACGGATGCTCCGTCCATGGCAAACACATCGTCATGTGATCGGCTCCCCAATAGCCGCGTGACCGGCTTTACCGGCGACGTGCCGGACCAGCGCGTCGTTCGCAGTGCGCTTCCCGGCGCAGCCGGTCATTCGCGAGATATCAGTTCCGAAAGGAGGTGAGCTGAGATGGCAAAGAAGAAGGACAGTGAAAAGAAGGTCGACAAGAAGGGAAAGGAGCGCTAGTAACCGTGACCGGCGAGCCGGTGTTTCAGCCCTGTGACACCGGCTCCGACCGGCCGCGTCGGAGACACACGTGATGTAGGTCATGGCGACACATGCCGACCCAATTCCCTGGCGCCGCGTCGCCCGCCTCTTACGCCCATGGTCGCGAAGCCTCGCAGGCATGGTGTCCCTCAGCGTGGCGGGCGTTCTGCTCGGGCTCGTGCCACCACTCGCGCTGGGCACGCTCGTGAATGCGCTCGTTGAGCGCAGGGACACAGCCGAAGGTGCGCTGTTGGCCGGCGTCATTGGGCTTGCTGTAGCGGCCGAGGCAGCCGCGTACGTCCTGTCGGACGGCTTCTACGCCCGCGCCGCCGGTGGGCTGTACCTCGACCTCCGGACAGCGATGCTGCAGGGCCTTCACGCGCTGCGCCGACGGGGTGAGGAGGTGCAGGGCATGTCGGCGCGCTTCGTATCCGACGCTGAGACCATCGAGCAGATCTCCCTGTCGATCCTCGACTCGAGCGTGATGCTGGTGGTGGAGTGCGTTAGTGCTCTGGCGGCCATCGCCATTCTCGAACCCGTCAGCTTGGCCGCAGCGGCGCCACTGCTGGCACTGACCTGGTTGGTGACACGCTGGATGCAGGTTCCCGTTGCAGATGCGAGCCTGCACCGCCAAGAAGCGCTACAGCGGATGACAGCCACCCTCGAGACAGAGTTCGATCACGAGTCGCTACCCACACCCGATTCGTCGTTCTTGGCAAGCGCGCAGCGGCTACGCACGGCCGAGGTTCGGCTCGGGTGGCTACGCAGCGCCAATCTTCAGGGATCCGGGGGCCTGGCAAAGCTCGGCCCGATCGCGGTCGTGGCTGTCGCGGCTTTTGCCCACGTTCACCATCCCGGCGCACTGGTTTCGCTCTACCTGCTCGCCCAGCGTGCCTTCTACGGCTTCGATGGGATCGTTGATCTGAGCTTGGATCTGAACGGCGCACGCGGCGCGGTCAACCGCTGCTTCTCACTGATTGACGGCCGTCGGGACACAGCCCCCCGGAAGTGATTGACAGGAAGGTCGCATAGCCATGACACGAACTACACCGCCGGCGCAGGCGCTGGGCTGGAATGCACGACAGCGGGAGTCCGGGAATCGAACGCTGCAGTGATACATGGGCAGTAGTCTGCCGCAGCCGGCTGGTGGGCGCCACCGGTTGGCACCGGACCGGAAGCGGTGCACACTGGCTTCATGGGAAGTTTGGGGCGGTGGGACAGCCGTCGCGTTCCACCGTTCAAACGACGTTTGGTGCCTTTGGTGGTGCTGTCGATCGCTGTGGCTGCAGTTGCCACGGTGGCTTTCGCGTTGAGCTCGCCTGGGGCCGTCACAACGCGTGGCGGGTCGACTCGGGGCGTTCTGTCGATGTCGCGGGTCGATGCTCGGGTCACGTTGGCACGAGGTGCCCCGGTGACGGTGCCGCGGTCGTTCCTCGGCATCTCCGCCGAGTATTGGACGATCCCGACCTGGGCGCGCGAGGTCAGCCTTCTACGGCGGGTGTTCGCGTTGCTCTCGACTGATGGGCCCACTCGGTTGCGGATTGGAGGTGACTCTGCTGACCGCGCCCAGTGGTCCCCAACCAAGGAACTGCCGGAATGGGTGTTTGAGCTGACCCCATCGTGGCTCAGGCAAACAAGCCGAATCGTGCGCGAGACCGGGACTCGCCTGATCTTGGATCTGAACACCATGTCCTCAACTCCGCGACTCGCCGCTCGCTGGGCGAAGGCTGCGATCGCCGAACTGCCGCGCGGGAGCATTCGCGCATTCGAGGTTGGCAATGAGCCCGACATCTACAACCAGAGTGCGTGGCAGCATCTGACCGCCGGAGGCGGTGCGCCGGCGCTGCCCACACGGATCACGCCCACGAGCTATGCGCGCGCCTTCGGTGCCTACGCGAGAGCCGTCGCGAGCGTCGCTCACGGAGTGGCGCTGCTCGCTCCGGCGCTTGCCGAGCCGCAGAAGAACTCCGACTGGATCGTCAAGCTCCTGGCGGCGCCGCACCCGAAGTTGGCCGGAATCACCGCGCATCGCTATCCGTATTCCGCCTGTGCGAAGTCCAGCGCCCCGACGTTCCCGTCGATCCCCCGGGTCCTCAGCGAGAACGCGACGGCCGGCATGGGCGCCACCGCGCGCAAGCTGGAGCACGTCACCGACCGGGCGAGGCTGCCGCTCTGGCTCACCGAGATCGACTCCGTTACCTGCGGAGGTGTCAGCGGTATCAGTAACACGTTCGCCACGGCGCTATGGGCTCCCGACGCTCTGTTTGAGCTCGTCCGCTCCGGTACCGAGGCAGCCTTCGTCCACGTTCGCCCGCCACTTAGCAACATGGCCTTCGCCCTAACTCGAACCGGACTGACTGCCCGTCCATTGCTCTACGGAATGGTTCTGTTCGCCAGGATGCTTGGGCCTGGTGCCCAGCTGATCCGGCTGCAGCTGAACGCCACGAGGTCGCTTCGCCTCAAGGCCTGGGCCGTACGCGTCAACGGTGGCACCCTGCACCTCCTCCTACTCGACAAGGGAGCCCAGACGATCCGAGCGCGCGTCATGGTGCCCCACGCGCGAATGGCAACCGTGGAACGGCTAACGGCCCCTAGCATCACCTCAAACTCAGGAGTGACACTCGACGGACAGCGTCTATCCCGGTTTGCCACCTGGCTCGGGAAGCCGAGGAACCAACGCCTAGCCGGATCCGCGCGCGGCTTCATCGTCGCAGTCCCACGCTACAGCGCCGCTCTACTCACGATTCACCTGCAGTAGTGCACTATGCTCCAAACCAAGGCAAGATCTTGCAAGCAGACCGTGAGCCACCCGGTACCGCTCATCTATGGCTGATCACAGTCCAATCACTTTGAACCAGGCGCGTGCCGCCGGCGAGCATATCGGCATCGACTGGAGCAGATCCACGTTCGATGTCGAGCAGTTCCGGATGGGTATGGAAGTTGAGCTGGAGCATGGCACCCAGGATTTGGAAACGAACGTGACCGACGACGATTTAGATGTCACCGCGAAGATCGCCCGTGCTCACCTCAACGAGTTTCCCGACTACTACACGCGCCTTGCGAAGATGGAGGCGGAGGCCGAGCAGTATTGGGCCAGCAGCGAGCCCCCGCGAGATGCATAGAATGCTGCCCGGCCGGTGGTAGCGGCCGGCGGTATCAGCCGCGTAGTGCGCGCAGTGCGTTGAGGATGACCGCGAGGTCGATGATCTCTTGGAGCAGGGCGCCGGCGACGGGCGGCAGGTACCCAGCAGCGGCCACGCCCATCGCGGCCATGCTGAGCCCCATGCCGGCCAGGACGCTCTGACGCGCGATGTGAAGGGCACGACGGCCGGCGTGAACGGCGTCCGCGACGCGGTCGACTCGGTCGACGGTGATGACCGCGTCGGCGGTCTCGGAGGAGACGGTCGCCCCGGCGGCGCCCATCGCGATCCCGAGGTCGGCGATCGCGAGCGCGGGGGCGTCGTTGACTCCGTCGCCGACCATGATCACTGGTCGTAGCGCGGGGTCGGCGCCGATCCGTCGCACTACCTCGAGTTTGTCGGCCGGGGACTGCTCGGCGTAGACGCGGTCGACGCCAATTTCGCGGCCGATGCGCTCGGCTACGGATCGGCGGTCACCGGAGATCATGGCGATATGGCGGATGCCCTCGGCGCGGAGCCGCTCGACGATGTGGATCGCGTCGGGACGGAGCTCATCGGCCATGACGATCACGCCTGCGACGCGGTCATCGACCGCCACGACCACGTGCGCCTCGCCCGACCCGCGCGTGGTGGCGAGTGTCGTCGACGCGTGCTCGGCATCCTGGATCCCGACGGAGCGCATGAACGCCCGGCTGCCGACCGCGACGCGGTGGCCGTCGATGGTCCCCTGTATCCCTTGGCCCGGCTCCTCGCGGACGTCGAGCGGCATCGTCAGTTCGAGCCCGGCGTCAGCTGCGGCTGCGACGAGCGCTTCACCGAGAACGTGAGCGGAGAGACGGTCAAGGGACGCTGCGAGTCGCAGCAGATCGCTGGAGCCGAACTGTGCCTGAGTGACGATCTCTCGGACGTCGGGGGTCCCGACGGTCAATGTGCCGGTCTTGTCGAACAGCACCGTCTGAGCCTCGCCCAGTGTCTCGATCGCGCCGGCGCCCTTCACGATCACCCCGGCGCGGGCGGCGCGGGACAGACCGGAGACGAGCGCGATCGGCGCCGCGAGGATCAGCGGGCACGGAGTCGCGACAACGACGACCGCGAGCCCCCTGACCGGATCGCCAGTAACCGCCCAGGCCAGACCCGCCACCAGGATCGTCGCGGGGAGAAAGAACCCGGCGTACCGGTCGGCCATGCGCACGAGCGGCGCGCGCTGAGCCTGGGCCTGCTCGACGAGCCGGACCAATGCTGCGTACGCGCTCTCACTGGCGGGACGGTCGGCGCGAACGTCGAACGGCGCGCCGGCGTTCGCCGAACCGCTCAAGACCGCCATGCCGCGAGACGCACTCTGAGGCAGCGGTTCGCCCGTCAGGGTGCTGGTGTCGATCACCGCCTCGGGGCTCATCACGGTCCCGTCAACCGGCACGACCTCACCAGTCCGTACGACAATGATGTCGCCTGTTTGGACGCGGTCGACCGGCACCTCCTCCAGCCGATCGCCGACGCGGAGCTGTGCGGCCTTCGGTGCCCGCTGGATCAGCGCCGTCAGCTCCCGACGCGCGCGGCTGGAGGCAACCGATTCGAGCGCTGCACCGCCGGAGAACATCAAGCCGATCACCGCTCCGGCGAGCAGCTGGTCGAGCGCGAGCGCGCCGACCATCGCGACCAGCGCAATCGTGTCGACCCCCAGGCTGCGCTCAACGATGACACTGCGAACGACCTCGAAAGCGAGCTCGGCAGCGAGCAACGCGACAGCCGCACGCCACACAGCATCCCCAGCAGTGGCAGCATCGAACGCATGCAGAAGCCCGCCGACCGCGATCGCGCTCGCAGCGATCGACGCGAGGATCTGGGCTCGATGCTCAACCAGCCACGCGAGCCCGCTGCCCCTCGGCTCGCCGTCACGGGGCAGCTTGCCCGCCGCCGCGAAAATCGAGGCCTGGCCACTCATCACGCCAGCTTCTCACCGAACGCCGGAGTTCTAATCCGTAGGACCCCGCCGCACGCCGCGGGAAACGTGCGGATCGCGACAGTCCGCAATCATGGATGATGAGGGCGGTGTCACAGCGATCCGCAGATTCCACAGAGGCTCCCGTGCTGCTGTGCTTCGACGGGTCAGACGATGCTGACGCCGCGATCGCGAAGGCGGGCGAGTTCCTCGCGCCGCGCTCGGCGGTCGTCCTCACTGTGTGGGAGCCGGTGCGGGTTTGGGAGCCGTGGGATCCGCTGACGATCGTCTCGGCCCCGCTTGGGCGACTCATCGCGAAGGAGATCGATCTCGACCAGATCGTCGCGGACGTGGCGCGCGACAAGGCGGAGCATGGCACGGAGCTCGCTCGGTCCGCTGGGTTCGAAGCGACTGCCAGGGTGACGCGCGGGAAGGCGTGGGAGGCGATCTGCGAGGTCGCGGACGAGCTCGACGCGGAGCCGATCGTGATCGGCTCCCGCGGACTTGGACGAGCCCAGTCAGCGCTCCTGGGGAGCGTCTCCGCCGCCGTCATCATGCACGCAAGACGAGCAGTGCTTGTCGGGCCGGCTCACACCGCCGGCGGCGGCGCCGGATCGGTTCGCAGCGAGTAGCCGCACAACGCGAGCGCGCCGATCGACGCCGAGCCCGCGAAGATCGCGGTTGCGATCATGCCGGGAGAGGGCACAGTCAACTCGAAGAACGTTCGTGTGGCGGGAAGCGCCAACGCGAGCACGTACAGAGCGGCCATGACCGCGCACATTCCGCCGACGAGCACGGAGCGCTTGTGCGAGCCGCCCGCCTCAAGCGCGAGGACGAGGTAGAGCCCGCAGACGACAAGCGTCGTCAGCGCGACAGTGCGCGAGTCCCGGACAGACAGGTCGAGATCGTGGAGCGCGAACAGATAGCCTGCGACGACGCCGCTCCCGATCATCACTCCCGCAGGGACGGCGAACCGCGCGACCTCCGGCGCGAACCTTCCGGGCTGCCAGGGGCCACTGCTGGGCGCCAGGGCCAAGAAGAAGGTCGGGATCCCGATCGTGAGACTCGCTGCCAGCGACAGGTGACGCGGGAGCAGCGGGTATGCGTCGGAGCTAACGCCGATCGTCAGGATGAGGAACGCCGCGAAAGCCGACTTGGTGACGTACAACTTCGTCACCCGCTGGAGGTTGCGGAGCGCGCGGCGGCCTTCGGCGACGAGTGATGGGATGCTGGCGAAGTCGCCGTTGATCAGGACGAGATCGGACACGCTACGGGCCATCTGTGTGCCGCTGCCCTGGGCGATCGCGAGCCGCGCGCTCTTCAGCGCGGGGACGTCGTTGACGCCGTCGCCCACCATCGCGACGTAGCGTCCCTCGTCCCGGAGCGCCTGGACGATCGCCTGCTTGCCCTCAGGAGAGATACGGCCGACGACGGTCGCATCTACGGCGAACTGCTGCCGGGCCGTGCGCTCCTCCGGGATTGCCGACCCCTCGACGACGCCACCGACCGCGATCCCCACGTCCCGAGCGATCGATGCGACGGTCTGAGGCGAATCGCCGGATAGCACCTTGATCTCGATCCCCTGTGCGAGCAGGAACAAGATTGTCTCGCGCACGTTCGGCCGCAGCTCCTCCGCCAACACCACCACACCCAGCGGCCGGAGGCCGTCAGGCGGACGATCACCCGGCTCGGCGGGAAGCGCATCATCCGACCGCGCAATGGCGATCACTCTGCGACCTTCGAGCTGCCGTTGCGCCACGACCGCCTCGAGCTCACCTACAGGGACACCGCCGGGCGCCCCGAGGTAGAAGCTGCCTGCCGAAACCTGGATCGCGCTCCAGCGACGGCGGCTCGAGAACGGAACCTCACGAAGCACCGGATCGGCGGCCGCGGCGGGGTATGCGTCAGCGATCGCCTGCAGCGTCAGATTGCGGGCCGACGCGCCAGCTGCGAGTGTTGCGAGCGCTTCGCTGACCGTATCCGGGTCCACTTCAGGCGCCGGGATGAGCTCGACTACGCGCAGCTTCGCCTCGGTCAGCGTTCCAGTCTTGTCCAGGCAGATCGTGTCCACCGATGCCAGCGACTCGATTGCGTTGAGCTGCTGGGCGAGTACCCCCCGCCGGGACATCCGCACGGCTGCGGCGGCGTAGGTAAGACTGACCAGCACCATCAGACCCTCCGGAATCAGCGTGACCACCCCCGCCGCCGAGGTCGCAACCGCAGTGTGAACACTCACGTGGCGGTGATACAGCGAATAGCCGAGAACCCCGCCGAGCACAACGACGAGCGCGACCAATGCGTAGAGCAGCCGGTTGACCGCCCGCTCAAGCGGGGAGCGCGGATGCCGGAATGCGCGCGCCTCTCCGGTGATGCGAGCGGCGAAGCTGTCCTCGGCGACCGCGGTGACCCGGAACGCGCCGGCCCCCTCGACGGCGAACGCACCTGAGCGCACCTCCTCACCCACGGTGCGGCGAGTGGGCTCTGACTCCCCAGTCAGGATCGAATCATCAAGCCGCAGGTCCATGGCCGTGACCAGCTTCCCGTCGGCGATCACCTGATCCCCCGCCGCGACCAGTACGACATCGCCGACGACGACTTCCTCGACTTCGATCTCGCGGACCACTCCGTCCCGTCGCACCTTCGCGTGCGGCGCGACCAGCAACGAGAGCCGGTCCAGCGCACGCTTCGCGCGCACCTCCTGGCTAATCCCAATCGTCGAGTTGGCCACAATGATCCCGAGAAACAGGGCATCACGCGCATCGCCGAAGACCAGTGTCACCACCCCGAATCCCGCAAGAATCAGGTTGAACACCGTCAGCACGTTGGCGCGGACGATGCTCGCGTACGAGCGGCTCGACGAGCGGCTCGTGAGACGGCCCGCAGCGGCAAGGCGCCGCGACGCCTCAGCCTCGCTCAGTCCCTCGATGGCCACTGGTTCAGCCGCCGCTGCCGACTCGCTCAAGCCCCCCTGGCTCAACGGCGTCACTGAGCCAGGGCGTGCACATGATCACCGCTCATCGACAGTAAGCACAGGACCGCGATCATGCGCGCATCCGCGGGGCGGGGCCGATCCTCACGAGCGCAGCCGGAAAGGTGGGTATTGATCTGTGATCAGGATGAACGCGTGCCCAGCGACGCCGGCGCGCCAGCGGATCGCGCCCTCGACATAAGCGAACATCGCACTCGGATACCGGCCCGTGAACAAGATCGCGAACCACGTCCGATCACCACGACGACCGCTCCAATGTCGATGAAGAGCAGCGCCACACAGTGCGGGATCGCCAAGAACCACTTCACCAGGGGATCACGACGGTGCTGGCGCCGGTCCTTCGGGAGCCGAGATCGGCGCTGATGCCTCCGATCGTCCCGAGTACGATCGCGATCGGGATCACCGTGAGGATCCGAAAGGCTGAGGTCAGCCGGTTCAGATCACGATCGGGGTAATCGACCGACAGGCGGACCGGGTACTCATCGTCCATGGTCGGCTCCAGCAGTCGCCCGAGCCGCGTTGGGTCCTGCGGCGGCGAGCTTCTCTGCCCGCTGCTTGATCCCGAGCAGCATCTTGCGCTCCATCACGAGCGAAGTCGGCTCGATCGGCATCATCCCGAGCCGGCTGGCGAGTGTCGGGAGACGAAACCGGTTGCGACTGATCAGCCTCGTGCGACCGTCGTGCTCGTCGAGCACGAACCCCCAGACCCAGTTGCCATCCTCCGAACGCCAAACGAGGGCGTGGTCGGGGTCCACCCGTTCGAGGCGCATCCGGTTTGCGCCAAAAATGATCGTGTCCCCGATCTGCGGAGCCTGGAACTCCGGTAGGACTCGGTCGACGCTGTGCATGTCGAGCCCGAGCAAGTTCTCGATCCAGTCATAGGTATAGGCGCCGCCGCGTGAGCCAGGCCCCATCTGGGCCAGCCACGGCCAAACATCCGCCGCTGGCGCGTGAATCTCTATCGCCCGGGTCGACACACCGTCAGCGTCCTCGAGCAACTCGTCGCCCGGCAGACGCGACATCACCTCGGCCTTGCTAGCGCCCCAGTGCAGAATCGGCTGGCGCAACAACCACCAATAGAGCCCACACGAGACCGCGATGACACGGATGATCCGGGTTGACCGCATGATCAACAGTCTCCCGCTCGCGACGCGCACCCGTAATCCGGGCAAACCCGCAACACCAATACGGCAAGCCCCAGCGAGACTCTCAGACATCCAACCCGCAGCGATGAGTGCAGGCTGATGCGACCGGGGTCGGGATGCGCAAACCCCTGTCTCGCATCGGGGTGTCAGGGGCTCGCGGTTAGGGCCACGAAGTGCACACCGTTGACACCCTCCAGCGAGAAGCCCTCAGCCGCACCAGGGGATACGTCAATCACGAAGCAAGGCCGTCCCCAGCGTTCGTACAGCTCCGAGTCGATATAGAACGGTGCGCCGCCGAGCTCGCCCAACAGCACGTCATGGGGACTGACCGGCATGTCGTCCGCGTTCAGGCAGAGCGGGGCGGTGCCGTCGCAGCAGCCACCGGACTGGAAGAACATCAGTGGCCCGTAGGCCCCCTTGAGGCGAGAGATCGCCTCAAGGGCAGCCTGCGTGGCCGAGATTGCGTCTGTCTTGCTCTCGGCCACAGGATCAGAAGAATCCGAGTGGGTTGGGGTCGTAGCTGACGAGCAGACACTTGGTCTGGGTGTAGTGGTCGAGCATCATCCGATGGTTCTCGCGTCCCACGCCCGAGGCCTTGTAGCCGCCAAACGCGGCGTGTGCCGGGTACTGGTGGTAGCAGTTGGTCCACACACGGCCGGCCTTGATCGCCCGGCCGAGCCTGAACGCGCGGCTGCCGTCACGGGTCCAGACACCCGCGCCGAGCCCATACAGCGTGTCGTTGGCGATCTCCAGCGCCTCGGCCTCGTCCTTGAACGTGGTCACGGCCAGCACCGGCCCGAAGATCTCCTCCTGGAAGACCCGCATCGAGTTGTGGCCCTTGAGGACCGTCGGCTCGAAGTAATAGCCGCCGTCGAGCCGTGTTTCAAGGTACGGGCGGTGGCCACCGATCAGCAGCTCAGCACCCTCGTTGAGCCCGATCTTCACGTAGTTCTCGATCTTCTCACGCTGTGTGGTTGAAACCTGCGGACCGATCATCGTCTCCGGGTTAAGAGGATCACCCTGCTTGATCTGGGCGATCCGCTCCAGGCAGCGCTCCATGAACCCGTCATAGATCGACTCCTGGATCAGCGCCCGTGACGGGCAGGTACAGACCTCACCCTTGTTGAACGCGTACAGAACGAGCCCCTCGACCGCCTTATCCAGGAACGCGTCATCTGAGGCCATCACGTCATCGAAGAAGATGTTCGGCGATTTGCCGCCGAGCTCCGTCGTCGACGGGATCAGATTCTGCGCGGCGTAGGACATGATCAGCCTGCCGGTCACGGTCTCGCCTGTGAAGCCGATCTTGGCGATCCGCTTGCTTGACGCCAGCGTCTTGCCGATCTCGGCGCCTGGGCCGTTGACGACGTTGACCACGCCAGGCGGGATCGCGTCGCCGGTCACCTCGAGCAGTTTGAGGATCGACCATGGGGTCGGGCTCGCCGGCTTGATTACCGTGCAGTTTCCGGCCGCCAGCGCCGGCGCCATCTTCCACGCCGCCATCAGCAGCGGGAAGTTGAATGGGATGATCTGTCCGACGACCCCGAGTGGCTCGTGGAAGTGATATGCGTAGGTCTGCTCGTCGATCTCTGAGATCCGTCCCTCCTCGGCGCGGGCGGCACCCGCGAAGTAGCGGAAGTGATCGGCGGCGAGCGGGATGTCGGCGGCGAGCGTCTCACGGACCGGCTTGCCGTTGTCGTAGCTCTCGGCCACGGCGAGCATCTCCCGGTTCTCGTCGATCAGGTCTGCGATCTTGTTCAGCACGGCTGCACGCTCAGCCGGGGAGCGGGCCCCCCAGTCGTCCTTCGCCGCGTGCGCAGCGTCGAGCGCCAACTCCACGTCCTGCGGGCCCGAGTGCGCGACCTCACAGAACGCCTCGCCGGTCACCGGCGTCAGGTCCTCCCGGTACTCGCCGGTTGTTGGCGCCAGCCACCCGCCCCCGATGAAGTTCTCGTACCGAGTCTTGAGCGGAACCGGACTGCCAGGCTCGCCCGGCGCCGGATACCTGGTGGGTGCGTCTAGGATCGCCATCGCGCCTCCCTTGAGTAGGTTTCACCTCATTCAAGCCCCCGGGGCGCCGGACCGGCTTCCGTAAACAACGGCATTCGCGTACGTAGTCCGCCGCAAGCGACCTAAAGCTCCTCCCCTGGTCAACGCCCTGCGTTCCTCCTCGGACGCGCGCCAACATTCAATCCCGGGATTGCTTTGGCCTCAGACCGCAACCGCGGCCTCTATCGCATCGGACGGATTGGCTAACCCCCGCGCATCGAGGCACAACTGCTCCGCGCCACCGCGGACGCAATCGCCAGCTCTGATACGACCAGGCGGTCGCATTGGTGAGACGATTCCGGAACCCCAAGTGGCACAACGCCTGCGTCCGAACTTGAGCCTACCGTTAGCTACTAAAGAACGGCCCCGCTAAAAAGCGAGGCCTTTCTTTAGGGTGAGCGACCGGATTCGAACCGGCGACCGCCTGGACCACAAATAGAATTTGAGGCCCCTCAGTGGGCGTGCGTTTTTCCTGCATTTGCGCAGCAAAAACGTGCTTTTTAAGTAGCTCCGAGTTTCTCGTAGTTGACCCGAGTTTCGGCCAAAGTGGTACAACGAGTGGTACAACGGGGTGGCTAGAATCGAAGCGGTCGTGAGCGGGCCAGAGGCAAAGAGAACGGCGGTCGAGCGCAGCCGGCGCGGTGCTCGCTACGGCGCTGGAACGTTGATCTGCCGCGCCGGCCCGAAGGGGGATACGTGGATCGCGAAGTGGCGCGACGGCGGCCGCCAGGTTCAGCGCGGGCTCGGCTTCGTTCACTCCCGTACCCATCCGGACGGACTCACGCGGGCCGAGGCCGAGTCAGCACTCGTCAAGCTCCGTGAGCACGTCGCGGTCGAGCGTGCGGCAGAACGCGAAGCCGAGGCGAAGCGCATCACCGAGGAGCAGCGCCGACCGCTCGCCTCAGTAGGTGAGGCGCTGATCGCCGCCAAGCGCGCGGCCGGGCGTAAGCCCTCAACGATCGAGGCTTACTCATACTGGCTTCGGGTCCACATCATCGATTACTTTGGACCGACGCCGGTCAGCGAGATCACGCGCGAGGACGTCCGCGGATTCGCCGCCGCACTCGAACGCAAGGGCCTCGCGCCGAAGTCCCGCGCCAACGCACTCGGAACACTGCACTCGCTAATCGAGTTCGCAATCTACGAGGATTGGGTCACCGGCGAGAATCCCGTCAAGCGCGTCCCGAGACCGGCGATTGCGGTCGCCGACCCTGACATCCGCTTTCTGGAGACCGAGGAGGTCGAGGCGCTCCTGCGGGCCGTTCCAGATGATCCGCTCGGACGCGTCGAGGGTGTGATGTACCTGACGGCGGCGATGACGGGGATGCGCCAAGGGGAACTGTTCGCATTACGCTGGCGGGACGTCGACTGGAGCGCTCAGCGGATCCGCGTGCGCCAGAACTTCGTGCGCGGCGAGTTCGGGACGCCGAAGTCAAAGCGTTCCTCGCGCAGCGTCCCGCTGGCCTCCCGTGTCGCCGGCGAACTGGACCTGCTGTTCAAGGACTCAGTGCGCAAGGGCGATGACGACCTCGTGTTCGCTCATCCCGAGACCGGAAAGCCGATAGACAGGTCAAAGCTGCTCAAGCGTTTCAAGGCGGCCCTGAGTGCCGCCGAGGTCCGTGAGGTTCGCTTCCACGATCTGCGACACACGTTCGGCACGCGTATGGCTGCTCAGGGCGTGCCGATGCGCGTGCTCCAGGAGATGCTGGGCCATCGAGACTTCAAGACGACGCTGATCTACGCTGACTACGCGCCGAGCGCGCGCGAGGCAGAGTGGGTCGAGGATGCCTTTCGCTCCGCCGCCCCAATCGGCGTCGACTCGGCGTCGACGGCCTGACCGCTACCCCACCGCCGCGAAGTCTCGCTGGATCTCGCCGTCGACATCGCGCTGAAAGCAAACGAATAGCTCCTCGTCGAGCACCGAAGCGATCTTCCGCAGCGTCTCAAGGTTGGGCATGTGCGCTCCGCTCTCGAGACGCGAGATCGCCGTGTGCGATGTGCCAGCAGCGGTGGCGACGTCCTGCTGGGTCAGCCCCAGCTCGAAGCGTCGCTCGCGCAGGTGCGCGGCGATTGGATTGGACTCGCGCAGCTCGCGGATCCGCGCGTACTCGTCCCGCGCCGCCCGGTACTCCTCGCTGCGCGCAGCGCGACCGGCTGCGGCGTCAACCGCATTTCGTCCGATCGGGCTGTAGTTCTTTCTCGCGACAGTCGAATCAGCTTATCAGTTCTGGTAAGTCATGGTTCGCGCGATCGTGGCGGCTCAGGGCGTGCCGATGCGTGTGCTCGGGGAGATGTTGGGGCATCGGGGGCCCCAAGACGACGCTCGTCTACGCCGATCGCGCACCGGGCCAGCGCGAGGCGGAGTGGTCGAGCAGGCCTTCCGCTCTCCGACGCCGGGCCCGATGGCGCTGGAGCAGCGCGCTACGCAACAGTGGTCGTGAGACGCTTCGCATATGCGTAGAGCGTCTCGGGGGCGATGTCAGCGTCGTTTGGCCAGACAATCGTGCCCGCCTCGGCATCGGCCCGCAGTCGGCGGAAGTAGTCGCGGTCCTTGAGAGGTCCGAACACGCCACCGTACTCGGTCAGGTACTCCAGATCGACCTCCGCCGCCGTGCCGTCCTCAAAGCGAAGACTCACAACGTAACCGTCAAGCGGCTCGGCGTATGTCAGTAACGGTGTGCTGCGCATACCCTAATCGTAGTCCCTCAAGGAAGCGGATTGACCCGCTGGAGCGGTTCATGACGGCGAGCACGAGCCCAGTTCTGCTCAAGCTCCTCCCGATGTTCCCGCGCCCACTCGACCACGAGCCGCAAGGCTCGTGGCGGCATCTCGCCCGCGAGCACGCTGAGAGTCTGGATCTCGATCGATGCCTCGTCGTCCCCGTAGCGCGCGTGGAAGTGCGGCCGACCGAGGTGGTGTACTTCGTCGTGGTACATCCAGATGACGATCCCGTAGAAGGCGCTGATCCGCGGCACCAGGCCATTCTTGCGGTCGTGCCGGTCAAGCGTAGGGCTCGCGCCGGTATTCTGCATCTACGAGCACCGTGATTAGGAGCACCGTGATGAGTCACTCGTTCTTCGCTAGCACCGGCAACATGATCGACTCGTTCGACGACGAGACGGAAGCTCGCGCCGCGCTTCAGCGGATCGTCGCCCTCGAACCTGAGGCGGCCGACGAGATCGCGCTTTTCATCTCCGATGACGCGGAAACCATCGTCGAGGGGCCCATTCACGCAGTACCCGCGCTCGTTCGCTGAGATCAGCCTCGCACGCCGGCTGTCGCCGTTTTGCCTAGCCCACCGGCGCGCCGCCGCGCGACTTCCGTGGGCCTTAGGACTGCGTGCCGCGCGGGCGCGAACTAGTACTGGCGGGCGATCCAGGCCTCGATGTCCTGCCGCCGATACCGAACTTCACGCGACCCGAGACGCACGGTCGGGATCTCGCCTCGGCGGCTCATCGACCACACGCGCGTCTTCGGCACCGCAAGCAGATCGGCTACTTCCAAGGCGGTCATCAGGCGCTCGCCCATAGCGCCCGTCCCTGAGGGTGATGGGCGTCCGTCCCGTAGGCGATCGTTGTGACTGCGCTCCCGTGGCATGCCTTGGTCTGAAGTACGATATCGTAATTGTGCTAATTGTGATACGTCGGTTCTGGGAAGCGCAACTGACCGGGTCGGACAATGACCGAGCCTGACGCTCAGGTAGGGCCTGAGAATCGGTGGCTGACCGTCGCTGAGATCGCCAGCGAGCTGCGCGTCAATCCCGCCACGGTCAGGCTGTGGATCTCGAAGGGGACGTTGCCCGCGAAGCGTGCCGGTCGTCGCAAGCTGCTGATCCTCAGGTCCGACCTCGATCGGATGCTCGAAGACACCCGGCGCGAAAGCCCTCCGGGCGGGTATCTCCCCCAGACTCCCGGAGGCTACCCGCAGCATCGCCCGCCGCCGCTGTCACGACGGCAGCTCTCGACCGCTGACATCCACGGCCGGCAGGCCGAGCCCGGAGAGATGGAGCAGATCATCGCCGGGATCCAGCAGGCAGATGAAATTTGGGCTACGGCCCAGGCAGCCAGTGAGAACGCGCCCCCTGATCCAGGGTTCGCCCTGCGTGTGCGCGTGCTGGCGGACGCATGCGAGCAACAGGCGAACTGGCTCCTCACCGCCGCCCAGACCCGCGGCTTTGAGTGGACACCACTCCCAGACCGACGCGGCGTGGTGATCTCACACGAGCTGCGGCCCGGCGCCAACAGGCCAGGGCCGCCCGAGCTTTGGGACGAGTTCGACCGCGCCGTGCAACGGCTCGGGATCGCGATGGAGGGCCGGCTGATGTACAGCGTCGCGTGGGCCTACCGCAGCCTCGCCGAGGTGATGCACACGATCGCTGACGCGCTGCTCGATGAGGAAGACTACGGTGAGGGGCAGCGGCCGTGAGCTTCCGTGAGTGGTCCGCAACCTGGTCCGCGTTCTACAGAACGGCGTTACGCAGAACGCGGACCAGGTGTGAGCGCCGTCCGCCCCGCCAGCACTGGGATCGGCCGCACATGCGGCGCTCTTTGTGGCATCCGACTACCCGCTCCCCACATATAAGTACACAGCGTGGGGTTCGGGTAGTCGGATGCCAGTCGAGTCCAGTGGGTCAGGCTGCATGTGGGCGGGGCGGACGGCAGTCAGTCCAGAAGCCAGGACATGGTCAGTGATGATCGATAAACAGGTATTGCCAGGACCGGGAACAGTGAGGGTCGGGCGGTTCATCGGAAGGCTGGGTGTCGTCTCAATGCCAGCGATCGCGGTGGGATTGGACCTCGATGAGCGAGTTGTACGCAGGCATGTCGCGAAACTCGAGAAAGCGGGATGGCTGGTTCGGGCTCCCTTGCTGTGGAGCCAGGGATCGATGGCATGGCTGACGGCGGCGGGTAGCGACGCGATGGGCCTCGAAGCGTTACGGCCGATCAAGTCACCGCCCAACTCCACAGCGATCCGCCACGGCATCCGCGTCGGCTGGACCGCAGCCCGGATGGAACGACGCGGGCGACCATGGATCTCCGCTCGGGAGATGGACGTCGACCGTGACCGATGGGCCGTTCGCGCACGCTGTGACCGAGGCATCACCCGACAACTCCCGGACCTCGCCATCTGGGTCGAGCCGTACAAGCTGCCCTGCGCGGTCATCGTCGAAAGCGGCACCCGCCGCGACGATCGCCAGAAGATGATCCTCGAAGGCTGGCGCGACGCGATCCGCAACGGCCGCTACGCCCGCGTGCAATACGACTGCTCAAACCGGTCCGGCGCCGCACACATCCGCCAGCTCGCCAAGCAGGTCCGACTCAGCGCATCAACATT
>Ga0307373_10004885_pt1 | contig 22290 bp, 23 predicted proteins | sample OX2MG_FD_202534 | JGI IMG/M metagenome (GOLD analysis project Ga0307373, IMG submission 202534) | Soil microbial communities from Risofladan, Vaasa, Finland - OX-2 | ecosystem: Environmental > Terrestrial > Soil > Coastal area > Acid sulfate soil | place: Finland: Risofladan, Vaasa | collected... | reverse complement strand
GCCTGGCCTTCTGGCTGCTGCCCGGTCCGCCCTCGCTGCTGGGCGTCTCGCTCGCCCACGTCGGCGCGACCTGCGGTTTCCTGGGACCGGGTCCCTACCTGCTTCGCCGGCTCCGGCTGATTTGAGCCGCCGCGCCTGGCGGCTGCTCCTGCTGGCGGGCCTCGCCGCCTTCCTCGCGGAGTTCGACGGCGCCGCGCTGCCGCTGGCGCTGCCGGCGATCGGCGCCGAGTTCCGAGCACCCCTTGGCGAGCTCTCCAACCTGGGTTCGCTGCTCGTCCTCGGCGGGCTCCTCTCGATCCCGATCGCCGCGGTGGCCGACCGCACCGGCCGAACGCGCCTGGTGGCGCTCTGCGTGCTCGGCTTCTCGCTCGCTGACCTCGGCAGCGCCTTCTCGACCGGGTTACCGATGCTGGGCGCGCTCCGATTCGTCGCCGTCGCCTGCGAGGCGGCCGTCGCAACCATTGCGCCGGTTCTCGCGGTCGAGGAGGTGCCGGACCAGCACCGCGCGCTGGGCGTCGCCGGGCTCACCTTCATCGCCACCGCGGGCGGCGGACTGACCACCATCGTCTACCCGTTCTTGGCGCCCCATTGGCGGCTGCTCTACCTCTGCGGCGCGGTGGGGATACCGATCGCGGCCCTGATCTGGTTCGGCCTTCCTGAGAGCCGAAGCTGGATCGCGGCCGGGCACGAGGAACGGCCGCTGCGGGTGCTGGCGGAACCGCGCTGGCGCGGCCGCCTGCTGCTGCTCGGCGTCTTCAGCCTGCTGTCGGTGGTGACCTACGAGGCCACCTCCTTCTTCGGAGTGCTCTATGCCAGCCGTTCGCTCCACCTGCAGCCGCCGGCGATCAGCGCCATCCTGGTCGTCAGCGGAGTCGTCGGCGCGGCCGGTTTTCTGGCCGGCGGCTGGCTCTCCGACCGCTTCGGCCGGCGCCGGCTGGGGGTCACCTTCCTGGTCCTGACCGCGGTCCTCTCGGCGCTGGCGTTTGCCGGCACTCTGCCGGCCTACGCGATCGGCTATGTGGCCGCGCCCCTGGCCGCGGGACTGGCGGGGCCGATGACGGCGGCCTGGTTCAGCGAGCTCTTTCCCACCCGCGCCAGGGCCACCTCGCAGAGCCTGGCGCTCGGGGCTGGCACCATCGGCGCGGTGGCGAGCCTCCAGTTGGTCGCGCTGCTGGCTCCCCGTTTCGGCCTCGGCCCGGCGCTGGCGGCTTCAGCTCTCGGGCTGCTGGCGGGAGCGCTGGTACTGCTCCGTTTTCCGGAAACTCGGGGGCAACCTCTTCCAACCTGAAACAGATCTGCTAACTTAGTGCCGCACTCTAGGCCCCAGGTAATCGCGCGGGGGCCTTCGGAATCCAACTTGATCCCCTCCTCTTTTCTCCCCATCACACCTTTGGTGCCGAGCGCATGAGCACGCCCAATCCGGGTGACGTTCTCCCGCTCTGGGATCCCGACATCCCGGGCGAGGTCGTCTCCACCGGCCGCCTCGGCATCCGCATCAGGCCCGGGAGCCCGGCGGCGGCCAAGATCGCCTTGGTCCCGGGCGGCCCGCGGGCCATCCTCGACGTCCTCGAGGAGAAGAAGATGATCGAGATCGGCTACACGATCACCAAGTCCGACAAGCCGCTCGAATGCATCGGGCTCTTCAACTCCACCCTTCTCACGGGCCGGCTCGGCCGCACGGCCAAGGGCCTCGCCTTCGAGATGACCGACTTCCAGGAGCTGGAGTCGCCGGACTACCCGATCGAAAAGTCGCGCGTGCACCTCAAGTACCAGGAGCTGCAGATCGTCGAGGAGTGGGACGGCGACCTCGAGGGCTTCACCGCGATCGAGCTCCGAGAGAAGGCGAAGACCGAGCCGATCCTCGATTCCACGATGCGTTTCGTCGAGCACCTGCGCGACTTCCGGGAGGACCTCGCCGAGGCCGCCGTCCGCCGCTACGAGGCGACCGAGCAGTGGGTCGAGTGCCCGCGCTGCGAGGAGACCGTGCCGACCTCGAACGGCATGCACTGCCCGAACTGCGGCGAGGACATGCGGGGTGGGGAGTTCGTACGGGCGATCCTCCACCTGATCGGCGACCAGGACGCCCGGGTCTACCGCGGCATCGACTCGCTGACGGTGCGTTCGGCCGGCTTCCCCGAGTACCGGGGAATGTCGCTGGACAAGATCGCCGGCTTCGACCTCTGGGTCTCCTTCCGCCGCTACGACCCGCTGCCCGACGAGGGGGTGGTGCTGCCGACCGCCAGCGTCGAGATGTTCGAGGCCCAGCGCTCGGTGATCCGCCAGCTCCAGATCGGTTCGCCGCGGACCGGGGCGCTGGCGGCCGAGCTGGCCGACCCCGGCTGGCTCGGGAGCCCGCCCTACCTCCCCCTGGAGGGCAAGCCCGCCCACCATCTCCCACAGCCCAACGAGGAGCAGTCGGAGGCGGTGGCTCGCGTCATGGGTATGAGGCCGGGCCAGATGTACCTCATCCAGGGCCCGCCGGGAACCGGCAAGACAACCGCCATCGTGGAGTCGATCCGGCGGATCCTCGGCCGCCACCAGGGCGGGACCATACTCCTCAGCTCACACTCCAACGACGCCGTCGACACCGGCCAGGAGCGGCTGCTCGGCTTCTCCCACGTCCGCCAGGCCCGGATCGCCGAGCCGGGCAAGGTTCCCCGCCGGCTCCGCCAGACGCTCTTCGAGGGCGAGAACCTGCAGCAGTTCAACCTCGTCGCCGGCACCTGCAACCGGTTGGCGATCGACTCCCGCCTCCGCTTCATGGTCTTCGACTGGCTCATCCTCGACGAGGCCAACAAAGTCCGCGCCAACGAGGCGCTGGCGCTGATGCCGCTGGCCAAGCGGTGGGTGATGATCGGCGACCTGAACCAGCTGCCGCCGGTGATGGAGGAGGCCGCGCTGAGCTTCGAGATCAAGAGCCCGCTGGACGAGATGGTCCGCGACGCCAGCTTCTACGGCTGGATGTGGGACAAGGTCCCGGCGCAGTCGAAGATCATGCTGCCCCGCCAGTACCGGATGCGGGAACCGATCGGGAAGGTCGTCTCCGACCTCTTCTACGACGGCAAGCTGATCCACGAATCGCCGCACCCCCGGATGCCGCTGCCTTGGCCCTTCGACCGCGAGCTGGTCTGGGTCGACACCGGCGCCCAGGACGAGTATCGCGACGCCCAGCGCTCGGTTGCCAACGAGTTCGAGGTGGCGCTCTGCAAGGACATCACGACCATCGTGCGCAAGCGGGTGCGGAAGGCCAAGCTGGCGGTGATCGCGATGTACAACTCGCAGGTCAACCGCCTGACCAGCGCGCTCAAGGGCATCGTCCCGCCCGACGACATCGAGTCGGTGGACGCATTCGAAGGCCGCGAGTCGGACGCCGTCATCCTGTCCCTGGTCCGCTCCAACGACCGGGCGGCGATCGGGTTCCTGAACGACCCCAACCGGGTCAACGTCGCCATCTCCCGGGCCAAGAAGCTGCTGGTGATCGTGGGCGACTCCAAGACCGTCATCGGTGGCGCGCCTGAGCTCTTCGGTCCCCTCTTCGAGCACGCCAGGGCGGATGGCCTGGTGGCCGGAGTCGGGGCGGTGGTCACCGCCTGCCAGAGGGTCGGCGTCCGCTCCCAGGTCCAGCGCCTGTCGCGTCCCAAGCGCGGCGATCGGAGGCGACAGAACCGACGCCGGCGGCGCGGTCGCGAGCAGGGTCTCCCGTTCGCCGAGACGGCGCCTGCCGAGCCGAACGGGACCGCCCCCAACGGGATGTCGCCGAACGGCGACCACGACCTCGACCAGTTGGTGGTGACCGCCGAGCCCGCCACCGGCGCGGTCGAGCGGCCGCGGCGCCGGCGAGCGCCGCGCAGGCCGGATGCGGAGCCGCTCGAGACGCCGCCCGGTGCGCCGCCCGACAAGGTCGCCGCGGCGAGCGCGACGAGGCCGAAACGGGCGCGCCGTCCGCGCGCCGAGGCGTCGCCGGAACAACCCGAAACCGGCTCCTAGCGGCCCTCGAGCCGGCCTTATCCTTTCGCTGCCGGAATGAGCGACTGCGTCTTCTGCCAGATCGTCAACGGTTCCGCGCCCGCGAGCGTCGTCTACTCCGATTCCACCGTGCTCGCCTTCATGGACATCCAGCCGATCGTGCCGGGCCACCTGCTGGTGATCCCCAAGCGCCACGTCGAGCTGATGGGCGAGTTGCAGGCGGGAGAAGGCGCTGCCTGCTGGGTGATCGCGGAGATGCTGACCCAGGCCGTCCGCGGTTCGGGGCTGCGGGTCGAGGGCGTCAACATCTTCGTCGCCGATGGCGAGGCGGCCTTCCAGGACGTTCCTCACTTCCACGTCCACGTGATCCCGCGCTTCGCCGGGGACGGCTTCAGCCTCTCCTTCCCGGAGGCCTACGGCCACCCGGTCGAAAGGACGGTGCTCGACGACGCGGCGGCGAGGATCCGAAGCGGTCTTGGCGCCTAGTCCGAGCGGGGGCTAATGCGGCCTGTGGGCCGCGACCAGGCCGGAGATCGCCGTGGAGAGCTCGGCGGGCGTCGTACGCCATTTGAGCAGGGAAGCCGCCACCCCCAGGGGCGGGTGGTCGTGGGCCTCCTGGTCGTTGGTCAGTTGGATCACGGCCGCGCCCCGGCCGACGAGCGAGAAGACGACGTCCCGGCCGCTCCCGTCCGGAAGCCGGGAGTCGACGCAGACCACGTGCGGCGTGGAGCGGTCGAAGAGCAGCCCGGCGGTGGCGGCGTCGTTCGCGATGTCGACCCGGTAGCCGTCCATCCGCAGCTTGATCGAATACAGCTGGGCGATGCTGAGGTCGTCCTCGACGAGCAGGACGATTGGTCTTTCGTCTCGCATCCGGGCGTCAGCATACACAACGCCGCAGTCAGTAAAGACGGTCGTTTGGGCGTCACTTGGTGAAATGCCCCCACTAACAACGCGCCGGAAAGCCTGAATTGGAGTCGATCCCGGTCCCCGAACTCCAGCTGGCCGGCGAGGTTCCCCTCCCATCGCCGATCCAGATGGCTCTCGACGAGGTCTTGCTGGACGCCGTCGCGGGCGACCGCCGGCCTCCCCTGCTTCGGTTCTGGGGCTGGACCGAGCCGACCCTGGTCCTCGGCTCCAACCAGGCGGTCGCCAACGAGGTGGACCTCGAGGCGGCGGGGCGCCATGCCTTCGGCGTGGTGCGCCGGCTGTCCGGCGGCGGCACGATGCTCGCCGAGCCCGGGCGGACCATCACCTGGTCGCTGGTGATGCCGGAGGCCGCGGTGGCGGGCATGTCATTCATCGAGTCCTTCGCCTTCCTCGACCGCTGGGCGGTCGAGGCCCTCCGCGCGCTCGGGGTGGAAGCGGGCTACCGGCCGATCAACGACATCGTCTCGCCGGCGGGGAAGATCGCCGGCGCGGCGCAGGCCAGGCGGCGGGGCGCGCTGCTCCACCACGTGACGATGGCGTACTCGATGGATCCCGACCTCTTGCGGGAGCTGATCAGGATCGGCCGGCCCTCGCTGTCGGAACGCGGGGTGCGCAGCGCGGAGAAGAAGGTCTCCCCGCTCGACACCCTCGTCACCGCCACCCGGGAGGAGGTGGTCGCGGCGCTCAGCGAGTCCTCGGGGGCGGCGCCCGGGGGCGTCCTGGAGGCCGAGCTCCACGCGGCGGCGACGCTCGCCCAGGCCAAATACTCGCGGCGGGACTGGATCTTCCGACTACCCTGACCTGCCATGAGCGATACCGCCACCCAGGAGGCCATCCGCCGCGTCGAGGAGACCCCGCTACGGGAACTGGTCAACGTCTCGGTCGAGGACGTCGCCGTCCAGATGGACTCCCTCCTCAACCCCGAGCTCGACAGCTCTTCGTTCTACAACCGCTGGGAGACCCAGCAGTGGGCCGTGTCGGACCTCGACTTCTCGGTGGATCGGGAGCAGTGGGCGAACATCCCGGCGCCGGTCCAGAAGACGCTGCGGACGACGATGATCCTCTTCTTCGTCGGAGAGCAGATCGTCACCGACACCCTCGCCCCGGTCCTCCATGCCGCGCCGCTGGAGGACGAGCGGATCTTCCTGGCCACCCAGGTTGCCGACGAGGCTCGCCACACGGTTTTCTTCCAGCGATTCTTCGCCGAGGTGCTGGGCCACAAGGGCGGCATCCACGCGGCCATGGAGGAGTTCCGTCCCAAGACCCGCGCCGGCTACCGGCGCATCTTCGACGTCGAGCTGGTGAACGCCATCGACGCCTGCCGCCTCGACCCGAAGGACCCCGTCGCCTTCGTGGAGGCGGTGGTGACCTACCACCTGGTGATCGAGGGCTACCTGGCGCTGGGCGGCCAGCGGAGCACCCTCCGCCTCCTTCGCAAGATTGGGATCCTGCCCGGTTTCATCAACGGGTTCACGGCCGTCGCCCGGGACGAGTCACGCCACATCGGCTTCGGGGTGCTGGCGCTCCGCCGGCGCGTCGTCGAGACGCCGGAGATGGCGCGCGTGATCGCCCGGAAGATCTACGACCTGCTTCCCGCCGCCGTCGACGTGGTGGTCGGACCGGACGAGAAGCTTCCCTTCAACGACATCTCCGAGGTCCCCGAGCCGATGCGGGTGAATGGCCTGGAAGCGCGCGACTTCGCGATCGAGTCGCTCGCCAAGCGGCTGCGGGCGGCGGGCCTGGCCGACAGGGTAGTGGGCGAGATCGAAGAGCAGATGCGCTCTCTCTACCTCAGGGCCTGGGCCCGCTACGAGGATATCCACGGCCAGGAGCACCCGATCAGGTACTGGGAGCGCCAGGGCGCCACCGCGGTCTGATCCGGAGCAGGCCGCCCTCGCCGGTCTCCACCGGAAGCGGGAAGTCGAACCGGTCGAGGACCAGGGCGAGGTCCAGGTCGGTGGCCGGAAAGCCGGGCCGCAGGCCGCTAGCCAGCTCCGCGTAGCGCTCGGAGGCGCGCAGCGGCGCCAGGAGGGCGTCGAGGTCCGGCCGGCCGCCACCCAGCAGCTGCTCCAGCGCGTCCGCGCAGGCGGCGTCCTCGGCGTGCTCGGGCACACTTGGCAGGAGGGTCACAACCTCCGGCCGGCGTCTTCGGACCTCGGCCGCGGTGGCCCCCGCCACCACCAGGCAGGCGGCCAGCAGGCCCTCCGCATGCGGAGCCACCGCCGCCAGCGCTTGGACGCCGGCGCTCGACCGCTGGACGAGGGTGCGCCCGGCCAGGTCGGCCGCGGCCACCTGGGTGGGAGAGTTGCTGATGGGAATCCCCTCTACCGGAAGACCGTCGACCTCGGCGCAGAGGAGAGCCCCGGGGATCGCCGCCGCGACCAGGCGGGCCTCCTCGAGGTTGGCCACGAAGACGACGTCACGGGCGCCGCCGGCGAGCGCGTAAGCGCTGACCGTGAAGGCGCGCAACACGTCGATCACCACCACCAGGCCCGTCGCCTCGCGGGGGCTGTCCGCGCGGATGACCCTCAGAGCGCGAGTTCGACGCCGGCGCCGGCTGCCCGAGCGGCCCGGTAGACCAGGTCGGCGGCCACCGCGTCCTCGACCGCGTGGCCCATCGACTTGTAGACCGTCAGCTGTTCTGCGGAGGCACGCCCGGGCCGGGTGCCCGCGATGACCTCGCCCAGCTCGGCGGCGGCCGCCGGGTCGAGGCCCTGCAGCTCGTGGGCGCCGCCCGGGTAGGGCCCGAAGGCGTCACGGTGTTCGACCACCAGCAGGTCAGCTGCGCGGACGGTGTCCGGGTCGAGTTCGGGACCGCCGGCGGAGGACCCGACGGAGGTGACATGAGTCCCGGGACCGAACCAGGCGCGCTCGGTGACGGGAGCGGTGGCGTCGGTGCAGAGACAGACGACGTCGGCGCCCCGAGCGGCGGTGGCGAAGCTTTCGAACGGGGTCGCGCCCAGCTCGCGTGCCAGCTCGGCCGCGTGCTCCGGCCGGCGGCTGGCGATCCGGACCTCGTCAAAGACGCGCGACCGCTCGTGCGCGAGCAGGTGGGAGCGGCCCTGGACGCCGGCGCCGAGGACCGCCAGCACCCGGGCGTCGGGACGGGCCAGGACCCGGGTCGAGAGCGCGCTGGCGGCTCCGGTCCGCGCGGCGGTGATGTGGGTGCCGTCCATCACCGCCAGCGGCGAGCCGGTCTCGGCGTCGAAGAGCGCGATCAGCGCCTGGTGGGAGGGCAGTCCGTGGTGGTGGTTGCCGGGGAAGACGGAAACCAGCTTCGACTCCAGGATCCCATCCAGGTAGCCCGGCATCACCCCCAGCAGGCCGGCCCCGCTCCGCGCGGCGATCCGCGGTGGTACCGAGGCACGGCCGGAGCTCAGTTCGACGAAGGCCACGGCCAATCGTTCGATCAAAAGGTCGAGGTCGAGGAGGCGCCGGACTTCCGCCTCCGAGATGAAGAGCAGGGCGCCGCTCAGTACTTCGCGCGCTGACGCGCTTCACGCTCCTGCTGGCGTCGGAGGAGCGCCATCGCGAAGAGCAGACAGGCGACCATCGCGAGGGTCACGGTGGGGACCAGGTCGCCGGAGCGGGCGCCGGCCGCCATCACGAAGGACGTGCCCAGGAGCATGAAGCCCAGGCCCTGGTAGCGGGTCCACTGGCGGGCGTTCGGCCGCCCGGCGCCGGGGCCGGCGAGGAAGGCGAAGTAGCGAGGGGCGATGGCGAGGCCGATCCCGGCCAGGATGGCGAGGAGTCCGAGGACGAGGAGCGCTCCGTGGGTGATGGCTGTCATTGGTTTTCCTTAGAGCGAGAAGTGTGAGCTAGGCCGGTTGACCGGGCAAGTGCCCGATGTCGTTCCAGAGCTGAAGCAGGCGTCCACGCTCACCCTCGCGGAGGACGCTCACAGAGGCCGTCTCGAGGCTGAGGCGTTCCCCCGCGCCGTCCGGCAGGTCCAGGAAGACGAGGGCAAGGACGCGGAGGAAGTGACCGTGGCTGAAGGCGATCACCGGCCCCTCGCCGCCCGGGAGGGCGAGCTCGAGGAAGCGTTCGGCGCGGTTGCGGACCTGGCCGATCGACTCGCCGCCCGGACAGCCGTCGTGCCAGAGGCTCCAACCTGGCCGTTTCTCGTGGACCTGGATCGTGGTGATCCCCTCGTACTCGCCGTAGTCCCACTCCCGCAGTAGGGGCTCGACTACCGGGTTGGCAAAGCCGGCAAGCTGGGCGGTCCGGTAGGCGCGCTGCAGGGGGCTGGCATAGACGGTGGCGAACCTCTCCGCGGCCAACCTTCGGCGGAGGCTTCGGGCTCGCGTCTCGCCCTCCGGGAGGAGCGGGATGTCGGTGAGGCCCGTGTGGCGCCCCGAGCGGCTCCATTCGGTTTCACCGTGGCGGGCGATGAAGAGGTCGAGGTCGGCGGCGGCTATCGGCCCAGCACCTCCGGCCGCCCGGTGCGCAGGCCCCTCGCCGCTGCCTCGATCACCGCGCCGGCCCTGAATCGCTTGGTGGGGTTGACGCAGACCAGCCCGACGGCGGCCTTGAGGTCCACCGGCTTCAGCGCCTCGTTGATCGTCTCCAGCACGCGGTTGGCGGTGTGGGCGGTGCCCGACATCTCGGCCTCCGGGAGGATCACCACGAACTGGGCGGGCATCCGCTTCAGCACGCCTGGGGTGTCGACGTCGCGAAGGGAGCCGATCAGCGCCGCCGCCATCGCCTTGAAGCCGTCGACGTTGCCGGAGCCGTAATCGTTCTGCGTCCGGAGCTCGACCAGCAGCACCCCGAGCCAGCGCCCGTAGCGGTGGCCGCGGGCCAGCTCGTCCTCCAGGATCGGACGGATGAAGCGCTCGTTGAAGAGCTTGGTGGTGCGGTCGACGACGTGAAGGGGGAGCGACTCGGGATCGTCCAGCCGGATCCCACAGCTGGGGCAGTAGGTGGCCCCGGCGGGCACCCCGGCAGCGCAGTTGGGACAGGGTGGCGAGTCGCCCGGCCGGCGGCGGAGGAAATCGCCGAAGGGCATCGCCTAGCTAGGGTAGCAGCGGGTCCGAAGGGCCTCGATCGACTCGCTTCAGCTGGCGACCGAGACCGTGCCACCGATGAGCCAGTTGTCGGCCCACTCGGTGATCGCGCCCAGGATCGGCTGCGCGGCCTGCCCCCGCGCGGTGAGCCGGTAGGTCACCCGGACCGGGGGGCCGGGATCGACCAGGCGCTCGACCAGACCTTCCTGCTCGAGCTCGCGCAGACGCTCGGTGAGGACCCTGTCGGAGATGCCCGGGATGCCCGCCAGGAGCTGGTTGAAACGCGCGGGCTTGGCCATCAGAGCCTTCACGACCGCCCCCGTCCAGCGCTTCCCGATGAGCTCTATGGCCCGCTGGAAACGGGCGTCGTGATCCACTACCCCGGCCGTCACGGGGGCCATTCTAGGCGTTCACCGGACGGGTCGTGAGGGCAGTTCGGGGGTCGGGCATGGCCGGTGAATATACACGCTCAGCGGCCGCTGCATAGCCCGGAAAAGTGGCGAGAAAATATAACAGGCTGGCTATCATGAAATGACCGCCGGCTGCAACTTCGCCGTCGTTCTGACAACTCGCGGGTGATGCGTTTGGTGTACGTTTTCTATCAAAGCGCCAGTGGTTGGAGGTGATCCGGTGGATTATCAGGTTCGAGACGAGGAAGTCCGCGTCCTTTTCGTCGAGGACGATCCTGCCGTCGCTCAGATGTACAAGCTGAAGCTGGAGCTGGATGGCTACGCGGTGACGGTGGCGCCAGACGGCGAGGCCGGGCTGCGGATGGCCCGCGAAGCTCGGCCCGACATGATCTTCCTGGACATCCGGCTGCCGAAGATGGACGGCTTCGCGGTGCTCGAGGAGCTCCGAGCCGACCCCGACAGCAAGGACATCCCGGTCGTGATCCTCTCCAACTACTCCGAGCAGGAGCTGGTGGACCGTGGTCTGAACCTCGGCGCGCTCGAGTACCTGATCAAGTCGGAGACCACCCCGGCCAAGCTCTCCAAGGGCGTCGAGGGCTGGCGCTCGGAACCCACCGAGTCAAGAGGACGCTGAAAAGCCTCCTGGCCTAGAGGTACCCGATCGCGTCGTAGATCGGACCCGTCACCGGTGAGCCCAGGTACGACACGTGCATGGCGTCCTCGTCCCAGGGGTCGTTGATCCAGTAGTCGTTGGGGCCGTTGCGGCCGACCAGGACGACGAAGTGGGTGCCGCCGGTGCTGATGAACATGCCGACGATCACCGTCCCGCCCTGGTCGAGGATGCTGTCGATCCAGGCCTTCGACGGCGAGTTGTTGATCATCGCCGGGTGGCCGGGCACGTTGAGCGCGAAGTTGTAGAGGAGGCCGCCCGAGGTGAAGTTGGCGGGGTTGGCGGCTATCACCCCCGGGGTCACGCTCGTGTACCCGAAGTGGGAGTTGACCATCGCCACGCTGCTGACAAGGCAGCCGATCTCCCACACCTCGTAGCCGCTGCCGCCGAGGTACACGTTCCCCCAGCGCGCGTCCCGCTGGTTGTAGTAGTTGCCCCAGCCGTCCGACAGGTACTCGGGCGCGACGATGTTGCCGCCCTGGCCCTGGCTGAAGGCGAGCAGCGACGCCAGCTGGGCCTCGGCGTCCTGGATGGCGCCGGTGACGCTGTTCGACTGGGCGATGAGCTGGGCCTGCTCTTGGCCGAGCTGGTTGCGGAGCGCATAGACCTGGGCGGTGGCCGAGCTCTGGATGTCGTACTCCTGCTGCAGGGCCGCACGCTGAGCTTGGATCGAAGCCACGACCTGGGCCTGCTGGGCGCGCTCGCTGTCCAGCTCCGCGCGCTGAGCGGCGAGGAGGTCACGGTTCGCCTTCAGCTGAACGGCCATCTGGTGGGTGCCGTCGGCAACCTGCCGGATCCCCGTCAACCGCTGCAGGAACTGGGAGAAACTGTGGCTCGTCAGCAGGAGCCCGAGCGGGTTCCGGTACTCGACCTGGTCGAGCACCCGCACCTCGGCCGCGAAGGCCGCCTGCCGCTCGTCGAGGCGGAGCTGGGTCTGGTTGAGCTGGCCTGTGAGCAGATCCTCCCGGGCGACCAGGGTGTCGAGCTGATGCTGCTGGTCGCTCAGGTGGGCGGTGTTGGCCAGCAGCTGGGAGTTGAGGTCGCTCAGCACTCCCTGGAGGAGGGCGATGCGGTTTTGGGTGCCGGCGATCTGGTCGCCCACGGAGATCGACTGGCTGTTGATCTGCGCGAGTTCGTTCTGGTACTGCTGGATCTGTGCCTCGAGGTCACTCAGCGCGTCAGCGTGGGCTCCTGCCGGCAGCAGCGAGAGCAGGATGCCGGCGACGGCGGCCAGGGCGATGGATCGGAGGCTGCGAGTCTTCATCGAATTGCTGCAACGTTTCGCCGGCGCGAAATCCGGCGCCAGTATCGGCGATTGCGGCATGGCCCCGCAAGTGGTGGGCAGCTGAGGCCGGCTTGTCGCGCCCTGACGAAATGACCCGTCCGGTGGTTGGTGCTATAACACGGCGTGGATTGCGTGTCCGCGCGAATCCATCCCATTTCGGGAACACCAGCCGATTCGGCAAGGAAGTGAAGGCGATGGCTGAAGAAAGAGCGGTTGTCTCGGTTCCCGCGATTGCGAACCCGGCGGCACTCGGATTAGGCGGGTTCGCGCTCACCACCTTCGTGCTCAGCACGCACAACGCGTTCCCCTCCGCGGCGCCCGACCTGACCTGGCTCGGGCTGGCCTTCTTCTACGGCGGGCTCGGGCAGTTCGCGGCCGGGATGTGGGAGTTCAAGACCGGGAACACCTTCGGGGCGACCGCCTTCTCGACCTACGGCGCCTTCTGGATGTCGCTGGCGACTTTCGTCGTCCTTGTCCTCGGCGGCAAGGTTCCGGCGGGGGACATCCTCACCGACCTAGGCTGGTTCGTGCTCGCCTTCGCGATCTTCAACACCTACATGCTTATCTGGAGCGCCAGGGTCAGCATGGCCGTCTTCCTGGTCTTCCTGACCTTGGAGATAACAGAGATCCTGCTCTTCATTGGCTACTTCGGCGGCAGCGGCGCCGGCCAGGGACTCACCTCCATCGGAGGGTATGTCGGCATCCTGACCGCCCTGGTCGCCTGGTACGCATCGGCCGCAACGGTTGCCAACAGCATGCGGGTGCGGCCCATCCTCCCGGTCGGGAGCCCGCTCTGGAAGTAGGAGACCAGTTCGGCTCGCCTTCAAACACGGGAATCACGTCACAGGAATAGGCTTGCGGCAGGGGAAGAGCCTTCTTCTTCCTGCCGCAAGCGACATCTGAACCACTGAGGAGATTCCATGAGCGCCAGCGAAACCGGCGGTCACGCGATCGAGACGATGCAGGTCGAGGAGCGGAGGTTCCCGCCCCCGGCCGAGTTCGCGGCGCAGGCCAACGCCAAGCCCGACATCTACGAGAAGTCCTTCGACGACTTCTGGACCGAGCAGGGGAATAAGCGCGTCAAATGGTTCAAGCCCTTCGAGCAGCTCTACGAGTGGAAGCCCCCCTTCGCCAAGTTCTACCTCGGCGGCAAGCTCAACGTCACCTACAACTGCGTCGACCGCCACGTCGAGGCTGGCTTCGGATCCAAGGTCGCCTACCACTGGGAGGGCGAGCCCGTCGGGGAGACCCGGACCATAACCTTCTCCGACCTGTTGGGTGACGTGGTCCAGCTTGCCAACGGGCTCAAAAAGCTGGGTGTAAAACGTGGGACGCCGGTCGGGATCTACATGGGGATGGTTCCCGAGCTGCCGATCGCCATGCTCGCCTGCGCGCGGCTCGGCGCCCCCTTCACCGTGGTCTTCGGCGGTTTCAGCGGCGAGTCGCTCTCTGGCCGCATGAACGACATGTCGTGCGAGCTGATGATCACCCAGGACAAGGCTTGGCGGCGCGGCAGCGCGGTACCGCTCAAGGGCAACGTGGACTCGGCCCTGGAGAACTCGCCGACCGTGAAGCAATGCGTAGTCTTCAAGCGCGTCGACGGGGACGTCCCGATGCAGGAGGGGCGTGACCTCTGGTGGCACGACATGATCGCCGGACAGTCACGGGACGCGGCCAGCTGTCCGTGCGAGGAGATGGACGCCGAGGACCTCCTTTACCTGCTCTACACGAGCGGTACGACGGCCAAGCCGAAGGGCATCATGCACACGACCGGCGGCTACCTGGTCGGCGTGGCGACGACGCACCATTACATCTTTGACATCAAGCCGGACACCGTCTTCTGGTGCGCGGCCGACGTCGGCTGGGTCACGGGCCACAGCTACATCGTCTTCGGGCCGCTCTGCAACGGCACCACCGGGATCATGTACGAGGGCACGCCCGATTTCCCCGACAAGGACCGCTGGTGGGACATCATCGAGCGCTACAAGGTCAACGTCCTCTATACGGCGCCGACCGCCATCCGGACCCACATGAAGTGGGGACCCGAGTACGCGGCCAAGCACGACCTCTCCTCGCTCAAGTTGCTGGGGTCGGTCGGCGAGCCGATCAACCCCGAGGCATGGATCTGGTACCGCGAGCACATCGGCGGCAACCGGACGCCCGTCGTCGACACCTGGTGGCAGACCGAGACGGGGATGATCCTGATCACCCCGCTGCCGGGCATCACCACGCTCAAGCCGGGCAGCGCCACCCAGCCCTTCCCGACCGTCGACGCGGCGGTCTACGACGGGGAGGGGAACATGGTTCCCCCCGGCGGCGGCGGCTACCTCGTCATCCGCAAGCCCTGGCCGGCGATGCTGCGCGGCATCTTCGGCGACCCCGAACGCTACCAGTCGACCTATTGGAGCCGCTACAAGGACACCTACTTCGTCGGTGACGGCGCCCGGGTGGACGAGGACGGCGACTTCTGGCTGCTCGGCCGCGTCGACGACGTCATGAACGTCTCCGGTCACCGCATCTCGACCATCGAGATCGAGAGCGCGCTGGTCAGCCACCCCGCCGTCGCCGAGGCGGCGGTGGCCGGCCGCAACGACGCCCAGACCGGCCAGGCGATCGTCGCTTACGTGACCCTCAAGGGCGGCCAGGAGGGCTCGCCGGAGCGGCTGAAGGAACTGCGTGACCACGTCGGCATCAAGATCGGTAAGTTCGCGGCGCCCGCCAACATCGTGTTCACGCCGGAGCTTCCCAAGACCCGCTCCGGCAAGATCATGCGGCGCCTGCTGCGCGACGTCGCCGAGAACCGCTCATTGGGCGATACGACCACCCTCGCTGACCCCGCGGTGGTCGACGAGATCGCCCGCCGGGGCAGGGAGGAGGCGGCGAAGGAGGAGACCTAGCCGAGGCTTGACGGTCTGAGACGTCGATGCGAAGGGTCGATGCCTTTTCGCATGTCCTGCCGGCGGGATACCGGTCGCGCCTGGAGCGGCACCTGGAGTCGAGTCTAGGCGCCGACCAGCTGCGCTACTACCGGGAGGGCGTCTTCGACTTCGACCCCACGCTGACCGACCTCGAGGCGCGCCGGCGGGCGCTGGAGCCGTTCGGCGACCTGGCCCAGGTGCTGGTGCTGGCGGTGCCGCCGCTGGAGGAGGTCGGTCCGCCCACGGTGTCGGCGTCGTTCGCGCGGCTAGCGAACGAGGAGATGGCGGACCTGGTGCGACGCCACCCGGACTGCTTCGCCGGCTTCGCTGCGGCGCTGCCCCTCAACGACGTAGAGGCCTCACTGGAGGAGATGGAACGCGCCACCGGCGACCTCGGCGCGCTCGGCTTCCAGCTCTTCACCAACGTCAACGGCCTCCCGCTCGACGACCCGCGCTTCGACCCGCTCCTGGGTGCGGCCGAACGGCTCGACCGGGCCCTCTGGCTGCACCCGACCCGGAATGCCGCCTGGCCGGACTACCCGGCCGAGAAGCGCTCCGACTATGGGCTCTGGTGGTCCCTCGGCTGGCCGTATGAGACCGCTGCAGCCCTTTCCAGGCTGGTCTACTCCGGCCGGATGGAGGCCCACCCGAACCTGAAGCTGATCGCCCACCATGGCGGCGGCATGGTGCCTCATTTCCCCTCGAGGCTGGCGATGGGGCCGGGCGCGCGGCAGGTCGCCGGCGGCCTTCCCCGGCCACCGCTCGAGTACTTCCGGCGCTTCTACGCCGATACCGCCCTCTTCGGTGCCTCCAACGCGGTGCGTTGCGTCCTCGAGTTCTTCGGCCCTGACCACGTACTCTTCGGCACCGACATGCCGCTCGGCCCGCCCAGCGCGACGGCGGACACCATCGCCGACCTCGAGTCGCTGGGCCTGCCCGAGGCCGAACTTGCCCTGGTCTTCTCGGGCAACGCGGCCCGGGTTCTGGGCGTCGCGACGCCATAACGGACGAGGCGGTCGATCCCGACCACCTCGTACTCGGTGACTCCCGTCACCTCGAGGGAGAGGGCCTCGGCGATGGCATCCCGGAGGTCTCCCTGGCTGGTGTTGGCGAGGTCCTCCACCGAATCGTAGAAGTCGACGGCCACCGCTTCGCCGGTGGCTCGGTTGAGCAGCCAGGCGGCCCCCCGATGCCCGGCCCTCGCGGAGACCGGCGCCCTCAGCTCGCGATCGACTCCAGCGTCTCCTCCGAGACCGGCAGCGATCTGGCTCGTGCCTGGGTGATAAGGGCGAACATGCCCGCCGGCTCTACCCGTCGCCGCGGCCCGTGTCGAGCCGCCGCGTTCCCTCACCGAGAACCTGACTTAGGGCCCAACGTTCCCTCAACAAGGAATCTGACCGAAGCCAGTCGCGACGGGTCCTTGGGCGGAGCGGAGGGGATGCGGATCAAGGAGTGGTACGAGCTGGCTGACGAGTTGAGGGAGCGCTACTGGGCGTCGAGGCGGCGGGATCGGGGTGAGATCCTCGACGCCTTCTGCCTGGCCACGGGCTACAACCGGCGCTACGCGATGGCGGTGTTGAGGGGCCGCCCATCACGACCTTCCTCGCCGGGACCGCGGCGGAGGCGAGGCGGGCCGGCTTCGAGAACCCGCAGAGCGCGGGCTTCGACGACGACGCCATCGTCGGCCGCTGGTCCAGCCGCCTCGGAGCCGGGTCGGTGGCCGAGGTCGCTCTGCGGCGGTTGCGGAACGGGTGGCCGAATTGGTCGGAGAGCCTGCCAACTAGGCGGCCATCGGCCGCCTGGCCGGCATCCTCCTCGACCGCGGGCGCCTGGAGGGGAACGAGGCGGTCGCCGCGGTAGGCGACTCGCGCCAGCCCTGAGCCGGGACCCTACGCCGAGGTCGAGCCGACGACCGTGAGCAGCCTGGTCGCAGCCACCGGCTGCCGCGATACCAGCAGGACCGGGTGCTTGCACCTGTGCGAGAGCTCGTGGCTCACGCTGCCAAGGAGCATCTCGGCCATCCCTCCGCGTCCCCTTCTGCCCACGACCACGAGGTCGGCCTGCTCTTCATCCGCGACGGCGCTGATGACGGCGGCCGGACGGCCGTCGCGAACGAGCGTGCGATGGTCGAGACCGGACGCCGTCAGTGGCGCGCACCACTTCTGCTCGAACTCGCGGCGCATCTCCGATCTCCATTCCGGGTCGAGCTCGACTGGCACCACCGGCACTCCGTAGCCGGCTCCGAACTCGTAGTAGCCGGGAGCCGGGATGACGAGGACGGCGACGATCTCGGCACCGGAAGACCGCGCCAGCCGGATCGCCCAGGCCAAGGCCTGGCCCGCCTGCACCGACCCGTCGACGCCGACGACTATCTTCCGGATCAAATCCTGCCCCGTCACGGTCATCTGCCTCCTTGGCTGAGTCTCACTAGCCAGCATCGGGCCGCGGACGATCTGGGTTCAGGGCCCATCGGCCCCCCGCGAAGGGGACCGCCCTCGCGGACACCCTGAGCCGCAAGGCCGGTCCGTCCTCCGGCAGGTCGCGGAAGGTCACGGTGTATCCGACGTCGCGGAGGCAGCCGCCGACGGTGGGATCGACCAGCCCGCCGGTCATCTCGGGCGCCCGCAGCGCCGCCTCGATCGCCTCCTCCAGCAGCGGAGAGAGCGCGAACTCGCCCCCCGAGGCCGCGTTGAGCCGGGAAAGGTCGGAGTCCCCGCGGAAGCGGCTGCAGGCCCGATCCACCAGCTCCAGCTCCGCCGCGACCAGCTCCCGGGCTTCCGCCAGCAGCGCGAGATCCTCGACGACGACTGCGTTCTCACAGCCCATGGCGGCGATACCTGCCGAGTCGGCACGGGTGACTCAGGGTCGAGACGCAGGGAGGCGGCGGCGGTGGCGGGGCGGGCGCGCCACCGGGGGCGGGAGCCCCGCCGGGAGCGGCCACGGGTCCCGTCGATGGCCGCGACGGCACCACGCCCGGGCGTCCGCCCCGGGTAGGGATTGCGAACCACCTGGGTGACCACGATCGGCGGCGGGGGCGTCTGCTGTATCGGCACCGCGAGGTCGGGCACGACCGGCGGCCTTCGGTGCTGGGTAACCGTCTGCCCGAGAACGTCGTCTCGGCGGCCACCGAGAAGAGGGCGCTGAGACCGATCGCCCCGCCGACGCCGCCGGCGGTGGCGAGCCACACGGCCCACAGCGCGCGGTCGCGGGAGGCGGCCAGCCGGCGCCGGTCGAGGTCAGCCATCGGGCTCGCCATCCCCGGGCTCGGTCGGGCCGGGGACCGGGGTCGGCGTTGACGCCGGGGTTGGCCGCGGGGTCGGCGGTGCGGCGACCTGGGGCACGGCCGTCGGGCGAGGGGCGACGGAGGGCGGCGGGTCGTAGACGTCGACGGTCCGGGTCACCACCGGACGGGGCGGCGGTGTGAAGAGCGCCTGAGCGGCGAGCGGGGCGCCGCGGAGCTGGCCGCCGACCAAATGTTGGGGAGGCCGGGGATGGAGGCCGGTGAAGGGTTCGCCGCCGGCGGCGGCGGTGAGACCGGCGAAGACGCCGGCAGCGATCGTGAGGGCGGCGATCAGCCAGGGGCTGCCCGACGGACGCGGAGGATGAGCTGACATCGAAGAACCAACCACACAGCTCCGCTTGGCGCCGAAGTCGGAAGCGAACGCCCGAGACAGCACCGGGCTCGGCTCAGGGAGCGGGACGTAGACTCCCCGCGCAAGTGGTCGGCCTCCAGAGAGTCTTCTCCTGTAGCCCGTGAGCCAGCCGTATCACCCCGGGGACCCGGCCGACTTCGACCGGGCTCTACCGTGACAGCTACCCTCGGCTCTTCCGGACGGTCTACGCCGTCCTTTCCATCACCGTCGCCGGAGTCGAGTGCCTCAGCCGATAACTAGCCGCCCACCATCGCACGCATCGCGAAGAGCAGGTTGGCCGGGCGCTCGGCCAGCCGGCGCATGTACCAGGCGAACCACTCCGAGCCGTAGCTGATCAGCACCCTGACCCGGCGTCCCTCGGCGGCCAGCCGCCGCTGCTGGTCGGCGCGGATGCCATAAAGCATCTGGACCTCGGCGCGGGGATCGAGGCGGGCGAGGAGCGCGGTGTCGTGGGTGGCGAAGGCCACCTCGGCGCCGCCCTCCAGGAGCTGCCCGGCGACCCTCTCGTAAGCCGCGTCTACGTCCCCGCCGGCCTGGAAGGCGATCTCGGATGCTTCGGCGTAGGCTCCCTTGACGAGCCTGATCCGCGGCCTCAGCGGAAGCAGCCGGTCGGCGTCGGCCGGTGTCCGGCGCAGGTAGGCCTGGAGGCAGAGGCCGACGTTGCGGTGGCGGCGCGCCATGCTTTCGAAGAGCTCGAGGGTGGCGTCGACGTGGGACGATCCCTCCATGTCGACCCAGACGACACCCTCCAGCGTGGCGGCCCGCTCGGCCAGCGCCGAGGCGCGCTCGGCGGCGTCGCCGGGGTCGAGCAAGAGGCCGAGGTGGGTCGGCTTGACAGAGATTTGGGCTGACAGGCGGGCCGCGGCCAGAGCGTCCAGGGCGGCCTCGTAGGAGCGTGCCGCCCGGTCGGCGGCTCCGGCGTCGGTCACGTCCTCCCCGAGCTCGGTGAGGACGCAGGCGATGCCCCGCTTTCCCAAGCCGGCGGAGGCCGCGACCGCGTCCTCGAGCCGCTCGCCGGGCATGAAGCGGCGCGCGGCCCGCCGGCCCGCCGAGCTGTTGGGCAGCCGCCGGCCGAGCCAATGATTCCGTGAGAGCGCCAGCAGGCTGGAGCGCAGGGGATTCACTCTGGAGGCATGGAACCACATCCGCCTGCGAGCGGGCGCAATGTCCTTCGAGTCCTCGATCGCCGGCGAACCCAGGAATGCAGCGGAGTTGCCGCTAGCGCGCCGGCGCGTTCGGGCGTCGAGTCCGGCCGGGGAGCTCAGGGTGCCGCCCCACCTCCGCCTCCAGCTCTCTCCTCCGGACCAGGCCCGGGGTGGCTCCGAAGGCGGTGACGCAGTGGGCCGCCTGGACGGTCCCCCATGCCATCGCCTCGCCCAGCGGGCGACCGAGGTGGAGAGCGGCGACCAGGGCCGAGGCGTATGCGTCGCCGGCACCGGTCCGGTCGACGATGGGTGAGTCCAGGATCCCGCTCCACAGCAGCTCGGCGCCCTCGGAGGCGTAGCTCCCACCCGGCCCGTCTGTTATCACCACCGCCTGCGGGCCGAGCTCGCGCAGGGTCGCCATCATCTCTTCCAAGGGGGCTCCCTCGCGGCCGGTCAGCGCGCCGGCCTCGCGTCGGTTGAGAAGCAGGACCCGGCTGCGCCGGAGCAGCCCCGAAAGAGCGTCCGCGCCCATCCGCAGCTGGTGCGTCCCGGGGGCGAAGGCGAGCAGCGCCCCGCTCCGGTCGACCTCGGCGCAGACCTCGTCGTGCAGTCGCCTCACAGCCGGCCCCGGCGGCCCGACCGAGGTGAGGTAGATCCACGGCAGCGATGGCAGCTCCGGCAGCCGGTAGTCCCGGCGCTGGTGCCAGACGAAGATCGTCCGCTCGCCTCGGAAGACCACGGCGGTGCTGGCGTTGGTGCCGTTCTTTGCGTCGATGGCCATGAGGCTCACGCCGACGTCGTCCGACTCAAGCTCGCTGAGGATGAACTTGCCCTCGGCGTCGTCGCCGACGAAGCCGTAGACCGCCGACGCAAGGCCGAGCCGGGAAGCCGAGATGGCAACATTCACGCAGCCGCCGGCGGTCATCCGGTGATAGGAGTCCACCGGGATCTTGTCCGCGTAGTCGATACAGAGCTGGGCGCGCCCGGGGTCTACCTGGAGAGCCAGGTGGGCGTCGTGGATCTTGAGGAAGGTGTCGACGGTCGGGTCGCCGATGGCCAGGAGATCGAGCGTCATGCCGATGCGCCGAAGAGTGCGCCGGTTCGAGTCCCTGCAGTAGGGCCAAAAAGGAGGGCGGGCAGGGGGCCGAACGGCCTCCGCCTCAGGCCGGAGGCGCTTCGGGCGGCTCGGGTGAGGTCGGCGGCGGGTCGGCGGAGCCCGCGGTCGGGGGCGGCGCGGTGGGCGTGGGCGCGGTCGGGGGTGGCGCGGTGGGCGTGGCGGCCGGGGCCTGCGGCGGTGCCGGTGGCGGCGCGGCGGCCGGTGCGGGCGGGGATGACGGCCGGGATCGGATGCTCCACTGAGCGCCGATCCCCGCCAGGAAGAGGACGATGACGAGCAGCAGCCAGAGCGGCGTGCTCCGGATGACGGCCGTCGGGTCGGTGGCGCTGCCGATGTCGAAGGCGATCTTGCCGAGCAGGGCCAGCACCCCCGCCAGGATGCCAGCGGCGCCGGCGGCGGCCGTCACCGCGATGACGAGGAGCCGGTGGACCCGGAAGAGATAGATGAGGATGATCGCCACCGCGCCGGCGACGATCCCCGCAGCCTGGCTTAGGGTGCCGAGACCGTAGCCGAGGTAGCCCATGACCCCGGTCGTGACCAGGTAGGCGACGACGCCCCCCAGCACCGCCACGCCGGCGGCGTAGAAGGGGATGGCGAGGCCGGCCAGGACCAGCCCGACCACGATCGCGACGATCCACCCCGTGAGGTTGCCGAGGAACGGTCCCGGGCTGAAGGCGGCCACGCCGGTGCCGCCGAGGACGAAGCCACCGGTGAATCCGACCGCCACCATCATCACCCGGAAGAAGCGGTGGCCGCCGAAGCACAGGATGATTCCGAGGACCAGGGTCAGCAGGCCGATGAAGGTCACTTGCACGTTCTTCGCCGAGCCGTATTGTGTCAGCCGCCGTGGCGGCTGGCAGGCCCGGTAACGTCACCGACCGCGGTCGCGATCACCGAATAGTCGGGCGCCGCCGCGAAGCGCGCGATGCCGTGCGCAGCCAGGACCGGCCCCTCCAGGTCGAACAGGCGCCGCCAAAGCTCCTCCTTCTGCCCAGGATCGAGCGTGCTCCTGACCACCACCGGCTGGATCGGCGCCGGGCCCAGGGAGCCGATGATCCGGACCTGAGAGGCAAGCTCGGGGTGACGGTCGAGGTCCACCGCCAGGACCTGGCAGTCGATCGCCGAGCCGTCCACCTCCCCGGCAGCGACCATCCGCAGCGCGCGCTGGTGGAAGCCCGCCGCCACCACCTGCC
>Ga0307373_10004884_pt1 | contig 22295 bp, 18 predicted proteins | sample OX2MG_FD_202534 | JGI IMG/M metagenome (GOLD analysis project Ga0307373, IMG submission 202534) | Soil microbial communities from Risofladan, Vaasa, Finland - OX-2 | ecosystem: Environmental > Terrestrial > Soil > Coastal area > Acid sulfate soil | place: Finland: Risofladan, Vaasa | collected... | reverse complement strand
TTTCCGCGCGGCCGGGCCCGATGAGGCCGATCTGTTCATCGTCAACACCTGCACGGTAACCGCGTCGGCCGACAGCCGGGCGCGGCAGGCGATCCGGTCGTTTCATCGGCGAAATCCGGCGGCGCGGGTTGTGGTCACCGGCTGTTACGCGCAGCGAGCGCCGGAAGAGTTGGCGGGAATAGAGGGCGTGCGCTGGGTGATCGGCAACGCCCATCAGGCGGGGATTCCCCGGCTGGTCGAGGGGGATTCGGCCCCAGCGGCCGGCGGGACATTCGTTCCCGTGGGGCGGCTCGAAGGCCGGCGGCCGGCCGAGGATCTGCTTTCACTCGAGCGCGGGCCGGCAAAAATTCTGGCCGGGGATCTGCTCGAGACGGCCGGCGTGCTGGTGGGGCCGGCGGCGGGCGCGGCCGGGCACACGCGGCCGACGCTGAAGATTCAGGACGGCTGCGATCACCGTTGCGCCTATTGCGTGATTCCGCAGGTGCGCGGGCCGAGCCATAGCCTGGCTCCCGAGCGCGCGATCGAGGAGATCGGGCGCCTGGTGCGCTCCGGGGCGCGCGAAGTGGTGCTGAGCGGAATCGATCTGGGCAGCTACGGACGGGACCTGCGGCCGCGAACCAGCCTGGGCGATTTCGCCCGCCGCGTGATCGAAGAGACGCCGCTCGAGCGTTTGCGGTTGAGCTCGCTCGAGCCGGTGCATTTGACGGCGGAACTGATTGATTGGATCGGTGCCAGCGGCGGGCGCATCGCCCCGCATTTTCATGTTCCCCTGCAATCGGGCTCGGACCGGATTCTGGCGGCCATGCATCGCTGGTATCGCGCCGCGCATTACGCCGAGCGAATCGAGCGGATTCGCGAGCGGATACCCGATGCGGCGATTGGCGCCGACGTGATTGCAGGCTTTCCCGGCGAAACCGACGAGGATCATCGGGAGACGATGCGCCTGGTCGAGCGCTTGCCCTTTACCTACCTGCACGTTTTTTCGTTTTCGCCGCGGCCGGGAACCGAGGCCGCGCAAATGGCGTCCCCGCTCGATGGGGATACCATTCGCGGCCGCGCGCGAGAGCTGCGTGCTCTGGGGGCCCGGAAAGCGGCGGGGTTTCGCAGGCGGCAAACGGGCCGCGCGGTGCGCGCGCTGACGCTCGAAACGGTGCGTGGCGAGATGCGGGACGCGCTGACGGGGAATTATTTGACAGTCGCCGTCGAGGACCGCTGGCCGGCGAACGTGTGGCTCGATCTGCGCCTGCGCGAAACGGAAAGCGGCGCGCTGGTTGGCGATCCGGAAATCAGTCGCTTTCGAAAATGACCTGGGCGAAGGCGAAGCCGGAGCCGTGCGTGAGCGAGAGCGCGATGCGGCGAACGCCCATCTCTTCGGCGAGCTGCTTCGAGCGGCCGTGCAGCTTGAGCGTGGGCCGGCCCGTAGGCAAATTCGCCACTTCCAGATCGACCCAGCGCACCCCGCGCCGCCAGCCGGTGCCGAGGGCCTTCATCGCCGCTTCTTTGGCGGCAAAACGGGCCGCATAGCGCTCGGCGGCGTGCCGGTGTTTTTCGCAATAGCGGATTTCGGCAGGGGTGAAGACGCGCTCGAGGAACGCGCGCCCGTGGCGGGCGATCGCGGCTTCCACGCGTTTGACTTCGGCCAGATCGATACCCATGCCAACGATCATCTGTTTTCCTCGGGGGTTCCCCCCGGGTTTCCCTCCGGGGTCCCCTCCGGCACGTTTTCGCTCGAAGAGCGTGGCGCGATTATACAATCGGTGCGGTGCCCGAAGGACGAGCGCGAAGACGAAGATGAGGCCAAAGAAGGTAAGGCCAAATGACTAACGCGAAAAAAACGGCCGGGCGGCATTCGGCGTCGCGGGTGCGGCCCGCGCCGAAACTGCCGTCCGATTGGATGTTTTCGAGGCGCGGGGATGCGGTGATCCTGCAGGCGCGCGCGCTGGCGGAATTCCCGTGGCTCACGCACGGTTTCAGCACGCGCGTCGGCGGGGCGAGCGAGCGGGACGGCCGGCGAATGCTGAATCTGGGTTTCGTCGAATGGGACCGGCCGGGCCGCGTGGAAAGCAATCGCCAGAAATTCTTTGGCGCGCTCGGCGCTCGGGAAATGGAACCGGCCGCGCTGCGGCAATTCCATTCCTCCATGGTGCGCATTCTGCGACGCGGCGCCGCCGGGCCGGGCGGGCGGCCTTGCCGGGGCGACGCGCTTTTGACGCGGGCGCGCGGGCCGCTATTGACTGTGCAGACGGCCGATTGCGTGCCGATCCTGCTGGCCGATTCCCGCAAACACGTCGTCGCGGCCATACATGCGGGCTGGCGAGGCACGGCGGCGCGCATCGCGGAAAAGGCGGTCGGCGACCTGCGGATGAATTTCGGAACACGGCCGCAGGACCTGTGGGCCGCGATCGGGCCGGCTATCGGAATCTGCTGCTACGAGGTGGGGCCGGACGTGGCTCAGGAATTCGGCAGCCAGTTCGCCTGCGCCAGCGAGTGGTTCGAAGGCCCGTTTGAGCCGCTTTCGATCGGCGACGAGCCAACCCCGTTTCTCTGGCTGCAAACCGATCCGCCAGGCCATGACCGGCCCAAGCGCGCACAGCTCGATCTGGTGGCGGCCAATCGCTGGCAACTGGAAAGCGCGGGCGTGCGCGCCCAGCGGATTACCTCGTGCGGGTTGTGCACGTCGTGCCAAAACGACTGGCTCTTCAGCTATCGCCGCGAAGGGCGCCGCACGGGGCGTCAGATGGCGGCCATTGGAATCAGAGCGGAGGCTGGCCGGTCGTGACGAGTGGCTCGGCGGGGCCGGAGCGGGCCGGAGAGCGCCCGACCCCTCCGCGGTCGATCAGGGCGAGTTGGCCGCAGGCGGCGAAAACATCCTGGCCGCGGGAAAAACGGACGAACGCGTGGATGCCATGCTCGGTAAGCACGCGGCGAAATTGCTCGACGGCGGAGGAATCGGGCTGGCGGTAGGGAAGCTCGCCGGGATTCCAGGGAATCAGATTCACCTTGGCGCGCAAGCCGGCCAGAAGGCGGGCAACGCGCCGAGCGTCATCCCTACGGTCATTTAAGCCTCCCAGAAGAACATATTCGAAAGTGAGCTGTTCCCAGGAGCGAAGCGGATAGCGGCGGCAGGCGTCGAGCAGTTGCGCGAGCGGATATTTGCGATTGAGCGGCATCAGGCGCGCGCGCTCGTGGTCGGTCGTGGCATTGAGAGAGATGGCGAGCTTGGGGCGCACGCCCTCTGCGGCCAGGCGATCGATTCCCGGAACGATGCCGGAGGTTGAGATCGTGACGTGGCGCGGCGCCAAGCCTAAGGCATTGGGATCGAGCAGGATGCGCGTCGCGGCAATCGTCTGGTCGTAATTGAGCAGCGGCTCGCCCTGGCCCATGAAAACGACGTTCGTGCGCGGGGCCAGCGTCGCGGCATTCTCAGCCAGTGCCACAAATACCTGGCCGAGAATCTCGCCGGCGGTGAGATTGCGGACCAGGCCCAGCGTAGCGGTGAGGCAGAAGAGGCAACCCACGGCGCAGCCGGCCTGCGTCGAAACGCAGATGGTTTGGCGGCCGGGCGACGGCATGAAGACGGTTTCCACCGTGACGGGATCAGGAGAGTCCTCACCCGCCGGCGGGCCGGCGAGCGCGAGCAGATAACGGACCGAACCGTCCGAGGAGGCGTAGCGGCCGGCGATGCGCGGAAGCGTTGCCGCGGCTTCGGCGGACAAACGCTGGCGCAGCGGCGCGGGCAGGGCGGTCATGCGGGCGAAATCGAGTTGCCGCTCGGCGTAGAGCGAATGATAGAGCTGCGCGCCGCGCCAGGCGGGCTCTCCCCAGGAAACAGCCAGGGCGCGAAGTTCTTCGAGTGATTTCCCGAACAGTTCCATGGGCATGACAGCAAACGCAGGGCCGAAAAACGTCTCGCGAAGGGTTCAATGATTTTGACTGAAGCGGCCTGTCCGCGCGCCCGGTCTCGCGCGTGCGCAGAGCATCCAATCAACGCCCCAATCAACGCCGATGATACCACGGACGAGCTGGCGAACGGCTTGCGAATCCCTGCACTCTATTGATTGTACGTGACTTATGGGTAATCGGCCCGGCCGCTGCCATTGCAGGCCGGGCTGTGCCACAATAGGGAGCGCCGCTCCTGCCCCCTAGGTGGCGGTTCCTTCAAGATTCAGTTTCAAGTGCTATGACGAACGTAGAGGATAGGCTTCGCAAAACGGTATTGCCGAATGGGCTCGTTGTCATCAGCGAGACGATGCCGCATTTCCGCTCGGTCTCGGTCGGGATCTGGGTGCGCACCGGATCGAGGCGCGAGCCGGAAGCGGTGGGCGGCATTTCCCATTTCATCGAGCATATGGTCTTCAAGGGGACCGAGCGGCGGTCCTGTGAGGAGATCGCGGGCGCGGTGGATTCGGTCGGGGGGATGCTGGACGCCTTCACAACGAAGGAGATCGTCTGCTTCAGCGCCAAAGTGCTGGACGAGCATCTGCCGCTGGCCTTCGACGTGATTTCCGATATGGTCTTGCGGCCTCTTTTTGCCGCGCCCGAGCTCGAACGGGAAAAGCGGGTGGTGCTCGAAGAAATCAAAATGGACGAGGACAATCCGGAAACCTCGATCAACGAGCTGTTTCTGCAAGGATTCTGGAAAGGCCACGCGCTGGGACGGCCGATACTGGGAACGCGCGTGACCGTCGATGGATTCGAGCGCGAGGGCGTGCTCGATTGGTTCCGGAAGTGCTACGTGCCGAACGAAATCCTCATCGCGGCGGCGGGCAACGTGGAGCACGCAAGGCTGGTCGATCTGGCGATGGCGGCCTTCGGGAGCCTGAACCCCGCGACGAACGGCTACCACGAGTCGGTGCCCGAGCCGCACGCCCTGATCCAGGTGCGGCGGAAGCGGTCGCTCGAACAGGCTCACGTGTTCGTGGGAGTGCCGGCCTTCGCCGCCGCCGATCCGCGGCGATACCCGATGGCGGTCTTGAACAGCATCCTGGGATCGGGCATGTCGTCGCGGCTGTTCCAGAATATCCGCGAGCGGCAGGGCCTGGCCTACGCGGTGATGAGCGATACGATGCCGTACCGCGACGTGGGGCTGTTGTCGGTGTACGCGGGCACGAGCGGGGAAAAGGTGGAAGGGCTGGTTCGCTCCGTGATCGACGAGTTCCGGCGGATGAAGCAGGAGCCGGTTAGCGCCGAGGAACTGACGCGGGCCAAGGAGCAGCTGAAGGGCTCCTTAACGCTCTCGCTCGAATCGACCGGGGCGCGGATGAGCAACCGGTCGCGCCAGGAGATCTATTTCGGCCGGTTCCAGTCGCTCGAAGAGATCTTTGCCGAGGTCGACGCGGTGACCCGGGAGCAGGTGCAGGAGTTGGCGCGCGAAATCTTCGTGACCGACCGCATCGCGCTGGCCGCGCTCGGCCGGATGGACGGCTTCCGGCCCGGCCGCGACCTGCTCTCCTGCTGAGCGGGCGCGCCGCGGGCGCCCGGGATTTCCGCAACCTTCCCATTCCACAATCCGGGCGCAAACGGGCGTTGACGCCGCCCGCGCGCTTTGCCATTATGCGAACGAAAGTGTGCTGACGGGAGAGGGACGATTTCGGTTCGCATCACGATAGTGGCGTCGGGCAGTACCGGCAATGTGTCGCTGGTGGAAACCAGCCGCACGCGCCTGCTGGTGGACGCCGGACTTTCCCACCGTCAGCTGTTGCGGCGGCTGAAAGACCTGGGGATTTCCCTCGATCCGCTCGACGGCATCCTGATTTCCCACGAACATTCCGATCATTCCGGCGGCTTGCCGGCCATCGCCTCCCGTTGCGGCTGCCCCGTGTTTCTGACCGAGCCGACGCACCGGGAAATTTGCCGGGCCTTGCCGGACGGGACCGGGAAAAACGTCCCGCGGGTGGAGTATCTGGAGGCGGGCCAGGCGCTGACGATCGGGGACATCGAGATCAACCCGTTCACGATTCCGCACGACGCGGCCGATCCGGTGGGCTATGCGCTTCGCGCCGAAGGGGTAAAGGTCGCGGTGGTGACGGATCTGGGCTATCTGACTGAACTCGTGAAATTCCACCTGCGCGGGGCCGATTGCCTGATCCTGGAATCGAATCACGATCTGGAAATGCTGAAGGTCGGTCCCTACCCGTGGTCGGTGAAACAGAGGGTGATGAGCCGGACCGGGCATCTTTCCAATCACGTCGTCAGCGAATTTCTCGCCGATCCCGAGGCGTTCGACGGCCGGCCGCGCCATCTGGTGCTGGCGCACATCTCGGAAAACAACAACACGCCGGACCTGGCGCGCATTTCCGCCGAAGAGGCGCTCGGCCGCCGGCCGAGCGAAGCGGCATTTCAAGGCGAACTGCTGGTGGCCTCGCAGCACACCCCCCTCGGCCCGTTCGTCTTTTAGCCTCCCCCCTCGAACCCTTTGGCGCTGTCTCCGGCCCCCTCCCGGCCGTCGCGCGGCCGGAGGAAAAATCCCCGCGTTTACGGGCAAAGGTGGGGCCCCCGCAGGCAATCCGGTATGATGGAGCCGGTCGCGGCGCGCGTCTTTGGCCGCTGCGGCGAACCCCAAGGAATGGAGCAATCGAGACGTGATCCCACGCTATACGCGGCCGGAGATGGGCCGCATCTGGAGCGATGAAAACCGGTTTGGCAAGTGGCTCGAAGTGGAGCTGGCGGCGGCCGACGCGCTGGCCGAGGCCGGCATCGTGCCGGCCGAAGCGGCCAGAACGCTGCGCGAGCGGGCGCGAGTGGACGCGCGGCGAATTCTGGAGCTGGAAGAGAAGGTGCGGCACGACGTGATCGCCTTCACGATGGCGGTGGGCGAGACGGTGGGCGACCCGGCGGCGGCGCGTTGGCTGCATTACGGGCTGACGTCGAACGACGTGGTCGATACGGCGCAGGCGCTCATGCTGCGCGACGCCTCGCGCGAAATCGAGCAGGGCCTCGCCCGGCTCGACGAAGTGCTCGAGCGGCGCGCCTGGGAATTCAAGGACACGCCGGAAATCGGCCGCACGCACGGCGTCCACGCCGAGCCGATCACGTTCGGGCTGAAGCTAGCCAACTGGTACGACACCAACCGCCGCAACGCCGAGCGGTTCCGTCGCGCGGCGCGGGAGATGCAGGTCGGGAAAATCGCCGGGGCGGTCGGCAACACCGCGCACCTGGGTCCGGCCATGGAAGAGAACATTTGCCGGCGGCTGGGCCTTACGGCGGCGCCGGTTTCCTCCCAGGTGATCGAGCGCGACCGGCACGCACACTACATGGGCACGCTGGCGCTGGTGGCGAGCGAGCTCGAGCGGTTTGCCCTGGAAATCCGGCACCTGCAGCGAACCGAGGTGCGCGAGGCCGAGGAGCCGTTCGGGGGCGAGCAGCGCGGCAGCTCGGCGATGCCGCACAAGCGGAATCCGGTCGGTTGCGAGCAGGTCTGCGGCCTGGCGCGCGTGGTGCGCGCGAACGCGCAGGCGGCGCTCGAAAACGTCGCGCTCTGGCACGAGCGGGACATTTCGCACAGTTCGGTCGACCGGGTGATCCTGCCGGATTCGACGATTCTGGCCGATTACATGCTGGCGCGCATGACGACGATCATCGACGGGATGCGGGTTTTCCCCGAGCGCATGCGGCGCAATCTCGATTCGACCCACGGGCTCGTCTTTTCCGGGCAACTGCTCCAGGACCTGGTCGAAGCGGGAGCGGCGCGCGAGGACGCCTACAAATGGGTGCAGGGAAACGCCATGAAAGCGTGGGAAAGCGAGGGCGATTTCCAGGCGATGGTCGCCGCCGACGAGCGCATCGCCGGGCAGCTGGGCGCCGATGGAATCGCGCGGGTATTCGATCTGCACCGCCAACTGCGCTACGTGGATGAGATTTTCGGCCGGGTGTTCGGAAAGAAATCGGCGACGGCGTAAGCGAGCCGGACGCGTTGGAACAGCAGATTCCTCGCTCCAGCCGGAACGACGGATTCTGCGCGGGAGGCCGGCCCTACTGGGCGCGCTGCACGTAGCGCCCTTCGCTCGTGTCGACGCGAACCTTGTCGCCGACGTTGATGAAGGGCGGGACCTGGATGGTGAGGCCGGTTTCGAGCTTGGCCGGCTTCATGACGGAGCTGGCGGTGGCTTTCTGGATGCCGGGCTCGGTTTCGACGACGGCGAGATCGACGGTGTCGGGAATCTGGACGCCGATCGCCTTGCTGTCGTAAAACTCGAGCTTGACGTTGAGATTGGGCGTCAGATAGTCGACGGCGTCGCCGAGCACGTCGCGGCCCAGGGCGATCTGCTCGTACGATTCCAGGTTCATGAAGTGGTGCCCTTCGGCGTCGCCGTAAAGGTATTCGTAATCGACCTCATCCACGATGGCGCGCTGGACGGAATCCTCGGCGCGGAACTTATAGTCGATGATCGAGCCGGTGCGCAGGCTGCGCATGCGGGTTTGCATGGCGCCGCGCTTGTTGCCCGGCGTGCGGTGCTCGACGCTGAAGACCGCATACAGCTCGCCCTCGTGTTGGATGATCATTCCGGGGCGCAGTTGTGTTGCTTTGACCATTCCTGACTCCCAAACAATTTGGTGGGGCTTCGCGCGGGAACAGCGCAGGTATTGGCTGCCTAGAAGCCAGCACCAGTATACGGGCGCGGCCAAGCGACGGTCAACTTCTTCCGCCGCAACGAGTTCCCGGAGCGACCCGCGGGCCTGTGCTATGATGCCGATGGGTACGAACGACGGACGACGAGGAGCGGATTTTGCCAGCACGAATTCTCGACGGTAAGGCTATTCGTGATGAAATTTACGGGGAATTGAGGGCCGATATCGACGCGCTGGCCGGGCGCGGCATTCGCCCCGGCCTCGCCGCTGTGCTGGTCGGCGACAACCCCGCATCGAAACTGTACGTGAACAGCAAGATCGCGGCCTGCGGCAAGCTGGGTCTCGGGAGCTTCCTGCTCACGCCGCCGGCCACGATTACGACCGGCGAGCTGCTGGGGGTGGTCGACGAGCTGAACCGACGCGACGACGTCGACGGGATTCTGGTGCAGATGCCGCTGCCCAAGCAGGTGGATGCGAAGAAGATTCTGGAAGCGATCGATCCGGCCAAGGACGTCGATGGATTCCATCCCGAGAGCGTGGGGCGCCTGGTGGCGGGACGGCCGAACCTGGTGGCCTGCACGCCGGCCGGCGTGATGGAGATTCTGCGGCGGAGCGGGATCGCTACCGAAGGCGCAAACGCCGTGGTGATGGGGCGAAGCGACATCGTGGGCAAGCCGATGGCCCTGCTGCTTCTCCACGCCAATGCCACCGTGACGATCTGCCATTCCAAGACGCGCGCCCTGGCCGAAATCACGCGCCGGGCCGATATCCTGGTCGCGGCCATGGGGCGGGCGGCGATGGTGACGAAAGAGTTCGTGCGGCCGGGCGCGACGGTCATCGACGTGGGACAAAACGTCGTTACCGATGCCGACCAGGCAGGGAAAATCTTCGCGAATTTCCCCGAGAAAATCGAATCGTTCCGCAAAAAGAGCTCGGTGCTGGTGGGCGACGTTCATCCCGACGTCGTCGAAATTGCCGGGGCCTACACGCCCGTGCCGGGCGGCGTCGGTCCGCTGACCATCGCCATGCTGATGAGCAACACCGTGCGGGCGGCGCGGATGCGTCGCGCGCGTCCGGCGGCGGAGGCCGCTGGCGTCAAACCCTGATGCTTCGCGTCGGCCTGACGGGCGGCATCGGCTCGGGCAAGTCCACGGTCGTTGCCATGCTGCGCCAGCGGGGCTTGGCGGTCAGCGAAGCCGACGACATCGCCCGCGACCTCGTCCGGCGCGGCCAGCCCGCCTACGACGAAATCCTGCAAACTTTCGGCGCCCAAATCCTCCAGGAAAACGGCGAAATCGACCGCAAACGGCTGGCCGCGATTGTCTTCGGCTCGTCCGAGCGCCTGGACCGGCTGAACCGGATCGTGCATCCGCGCGTGCGCGAGCGCACCGAGCGTTGGCTCGCCGAGCGCGAAAAGGAGGGCGCGCGAGTGGCAATCGTGGAAGCGCCGCTGCTCGTCGAAGCCGGCTCTCACCGGCGTCTGGATCGCCTTGTCGTGGTCTGGTGCCGGCCCGAGCAGCAATTGGCGCGGCTGGCGGAGCGGGGAATGAGCCGGGAAGACGCCGAGCGCCGCATCGCGGCGCAGATGGACGTCGAAAAGAAGAAGGCTTTGGCGGACGACCTGATCGACAATTCGGGCACCGTCGAACAGACGCGGCAGCGGGTCGATCGGCTTGTGCGGAAATTGGAGTCGGAGAAGGCTTAGTTCAGAGCTGTGTGGTGCGGAAGAGATTTCTCCGCTCCGGGACGGCAAGAACGGCCGTCCCTCCGGTCGAAATGACGGCGTTGTTGTAGTTTTTTCAGGGTTGCCTGTCACGTCTGCGAGATATCGGTTTGCCACTCCTGGCGGATGTGCTCGCGCTCTTCCTCCGACATTTGAAACCAGCCCTCGGCCAGATCGCGGACCCGTTCGAGCGCGGCCTGCATCTCGGCCTGCTTGCGCTCCATGGTCTCGGGATCGGCATCTTTCGGGACTGCAATCAGCGGTGCAATGATCATCACGGCGCGGGAAAAGGGAAACGGGATCTGGAACAGGTCCCAGCTCCGCTCGAAGGTATGGCCGCGCTCGATGCCGATGTGAAAGACCAGGATCGAATGGCCGGTTTTGCGCGCCAGCATGACCGGGCCGGGCTTGGCGATGTAGCGCGGGCCGCGCGGGCCGTCGATGGTGAAAGCTACGTCGTGACCCTCGGCGAGCCGCTGGGCCATGACAACTAGGCCCCGCAATCCGCCGCGGCTCGAGCTTCCCTGCGCGGTCCAGAAGCCAAACCGCTCGATCACGCGCCGGGTCCACTGGCCGTCGAAATTCGTCGTGTTCATCACCACGACCTGGCGTTTTCTCCACCACCAGATCGCCGGGAAGATGGACCGGTGCCAAAAAGCGGAGATGACCGGCCGTCCCGCATCCCGCGAGCGCCGGTAGTGCGGGTAGCCGAGGACTTCGAAGCGCAGTGTCGGGCCGATCGTCGCGACCAGCAGCGTGGCCAGCCAGCCGATCACCGGGATCTGCATGCGGCGCGAGCGGGAGAGCTCGGGATAGACGAGTTCGTAGTGGAGGTTGACGCGCGAGGCGGTATCGGAATCGGGGCGCGGCATCGCTCGTCAGTATACCGGGAGGCCCGGCCGCTCTACATTCCCTCGTAATTCGGCCCGCCGCCGCCTTCCGGTGGGACCCAGACGATGATCTGATAGGGATCGGCGATATCGCAGGTCTTGCAGTGAACGCAGTTGGCAGCGTTGATCTTCAGGCGCAGCTTCCCATCTTCGCGGACCATCTCGTAAACCATCGCCGGACAGAAGTACTGGCAGGGATTCCCATATTCGGCGACGCAGCGCGTCACGCAGATGTCCGGATCGAGAACGTGAAGATGGCAGGGCTGATCGTCGTCGTGCCGCGTGCCGGAATGGTAGAGGTCGGTGAGGACGTCGAAAGTGAGTTTGCCGTCGCCGCGGAAACGCTCGAGCGGTTTCCACTGGTTGCCGGCCAGTTTCTGATATTCCAGGTGGCCTGGACCGACGCGAATCGGGTCGGCGAGCCCGCGGCCGCCGGTGATCATTTGCAGGCCCGCGTGGAACAGGCCGGACCGCAACCCGTTGCGGAAACCTTGATGGAAATTCCGCACGGGCCACAACTCCTCATGAATCCAGCTTCCTTCCAGGCGCCGCTCGAAGCTGGCCAGGCGCGTGGCCGAGGTGTCGGCCGCGCCGAGCGCGTCGTAGATGGTTTCGGCGGCGAGGATGCCGCTCATAATGGCGATGTGAATCCCCTTGAGCCGCTGGGAATTGAGCAGTCCGGCCGAATCGCCGATGAGCAGGCCTCCCGCGACGTATGGCCGGGGCATCGAATACCAGCCGCCCTCGGGCAGGCTCTTGGCTCCGTAGCGAACCAGCTTGCCGCCATCGAGAATCGAGCGAACCAGCGGATGGGTCTTCATGCGCTGGAAGGCTGCGTGCGGATCGAAAAGCGGGTTGTGGTATTCCAGGCCAACCACCAGCCCCAGCGAAACGCGCCGCTCCTCTAGCCCATACATCCAACCGCCGCCGTAGGTGTGCCCGTCGAGCGGCCAGCCTAGCGTATGGGCGACGCTGCCGGGCGAAATGCGGCCATCCGGCACGTCCCAGAGTTCCTTGATGCCGATCGCGTAGAGCTGAGGGTTCAGGCCGCCGAGATGGAAGCGGTCGACCAGCGCGCGCGTGAGCGAGCCGCGGGACCCTTCGGCCATGACGGTGATCTTGGCGCGAAGCTCGTAGCCGGCGGTGAAATTGGCTTTGGGCTGCCCCTGTTTATCGAGCCCCTTGTCATCGGTGAGGACGCCGGCAACGCCGTCGTTTTCGTAGATCGGCTGCGCGCCGGCAAAGCCGGTGAAGATGTTGACGCCCGCCTGCTCGACCAGATCCCCCAGCCATTTTGTCAGGCGGCTCAGCGAGACAACGTAGTTGCCCTCGTTGCGAAGCGGCGGCGGGGTGATGGGGAATTTTCTCGCCGCGGTTTCGGTGAGGAAATAGACGGCGTCTTCCGAAACGGGCGCGCCGAGCGGGGCGGAGCGGCGGAAATCGGGCACGAGTTCGGCGAGTCCCCGAGGGTCCATAATCGCGCCGGAGAGCTGATGCGCGCCGATCTCCCTTCCTTTTTCGAGCACGTAGACGTTTTCGGGCAAGACGGCCGCGGAACGCCCCTGTTTGCGATCCCCCTCGGCGAGTTGCGCCAGGCGCAGCGCGCAGGCCAGGCCCGCCGGGCCGGCGCCCACAATCAGTACATCGCCGTCCAGCCGTTCGCGTTCGATCGGCATAGGTTCCGATTGTAGCCCGGCGCTCCTCGGATGAGGCCTGGCTAAAAGTGGGGGAGCTTTCCCTTACGCCTGAATCCGTTGCGGCTCCGGCATCCGCGAGGTCATCACGGCGGCGACGAATAGCCGGTCGTCGAGGAAAATCAGGTCGGCATCGGCGCCCGCGGCCAGAATCCCTTTCCGGGTTTCGAGGCCAAGCCGCCGCGCCGGATTGAGCGTGGCCATTCGCACGGCGTCGAGCGGGCGAGCGCCGAGCGCGACCATTTGGCGCACAGCGCGGTCGAGTGTGAGCGTGCTGCCCGCCAGGCGGCCTTCCCCGTCGCGGCACACGCCGCCCAGGACGCGCACTTCGAAGGTTCCCAGCCGGTAGGTTCCGTCCGGCATCGCCGTTGCCGCGGTCCCGTCGCTCACCAGAATGGTTTGTCCGATCCCCTTTGCCGCCAAAAGGATTTGGAGCGCCGCGCCGTCCACGTGCACGCCGTCGGCAATCACCTCGGCCGTCACTTCGCCGCGGGTCAGGATGGCGCCGAGGACGCCGGTTCCCCGGTGCGAAAACGGACGCATGGCGTTGAACACATGGACGGCGTGGCAGGCTCCCCGTTCGATGGCGCGAACGGCCTCTTCGTAGGAGGCGTCCGTGTGGCCGATAGCCACCACGAGGCCCGCCTTTCGCCCCTGTTCGACCAGTTCGAGCGCCCCATCGAGTTCCGGAGCCAGCGTCAGGATCCGGCCCCATTTCCCCGCCGCTTCGAGCATCCGGCCGAGCAGCGCCGATGAAGGGCGTGCGATCCACTCGCGAGGGTGAACGCCACCGCGGGCCGGGCTGATGAACGGCCCCTCGAAATGGATTCCGAGCAGCTCCGCCGCTGGCGTTGCCTCGTCCGGCCGCGCCGCCTGCCGCTCGGCCGCGCGGGCGATTCTTTCCAGGCTCCAGCAGGTATCGTCGGGGCTGGCGGTGACGGTCGTCGCCACCATGGCCGTCGTTCCGAAACGCGCCACGGTCCGGGCCGTCTGCGCGAGCGCTTCGGCGCCGGGGCCCATCACATCGCACCCGCCCGCTCCGTGAATGTGGATATCGATGAACCCCGGGGCGAGCGTCCATGGCCGGCCGTCGTATTCCCGCGTCCCGGCGGGCAATTCGATGGCCTCGCGTTTGCCGGCGGCTGCGATCCGCCCGTCTTCGACCAGCAGCATGGCGTCCGGGATTTCTTCGGTCGGGGTCAGCAGGCTCCGCGCGCGTATGGCAATCCGGCTCATGGCCTGCTCATCCTACTACAGCAGGCTTCGCGTTCCGGCGCGATGGATGGATGGCACTCGAAATTCCGGCAGCGGGGCCGAAGGCGGCGGAGCGATCAGTTTCGGCCGGCGGCAATGGGAGCGCCGGAGAGCGACGGGGCCCAGTAGCCCTGGCGGGAGCGCACCTTGAGTCCGTTGCGGCCGACGATCTCGATCTGGACGTGGTGGAACTTGCCGTCATTGGGCTCGTTCGATGGCGTGAAGGCGATCGAGTATTGCGTGCGAAGCTCGGTGCTGATATCCGCGAAGGCCTTGGCCAGGTCGTCAACCTGGGAGGGGAAAAAGGCGCGGCCGCCGGTCTGGTCGGAAAACGCCTGCAGGATCCTGTCGCCGGCGTTGTAATGGAGTTTGAGGGGCAGGCCTTCGGCCGTTTGCTGGTCCGGCGAAAGCCAATCCCGGCTCGAACTGATCGTGTAGATGACGACGCCGGCCCGTTCGGCCATATCGACGGCTTCGCTGCGCGTGTCGCCGCTCAGATCATCCATGCCGTCGCTGATCACCACCAGCACCCGCCGCATATTCTGGTTGCCGGCGGCCGGCGGGGAATTCATCAAATAATCCCGGGCGGCCGCGTAGATGGCGTCGTACAGAGCGGTGCCGCCGCCCGCCTGCTGCTCGTCGATCGCGTGGCGCAGCAGGTCGAGGTTATCGGTGAACCCTTGTTGAATCTGGGGTTGCGTGTCGAACGTCATCACGAACGCCATGTCCTTGCCCGGGCGGATGATGTGATAGAGGAAATCGAACGCGGTGCTCTTCTCGAACCGGAGACGCGGTCGAATGCTGTTGGACGTATCCATCAACAATCCGATGCGCAGGGGAAGGTTGGTCTCCCGGTTAAAGAATTCGACGTGCTGGGGAATGTTGTTGTCGAAAACCTCGAAGTTGTTCTGCTTGAGATCGGTGACGAAGTGATCTTTGCTGTTGAGCACGGAAAAGACCATGTTCACCAATCGAACTTCCCGCCGCAACTGCCCGACGGGCGGCGCATTCTGCCCCGGCTTGCCGGGGGCCTTTGCCGCTGCCGTTCCGGACGGGGCCGTCTGGCCTGACGGTGGTGCGGGCGCGGGGTGCCGGCCCTGGGCCGAGGCGGCGATTCCGAAAGCCAAAACCAGAGCCGCCACCAGCGGCGCCGCTGTCTGGAGCAAACTTTTCATCGCGTATTTTCGATTATAGATACCCATGCAAAACCCGGTCAATTTCCGGCCGCTCCCATCCGAGAGGCCGGCCGAGAGCCGCCAGCCAGTTCACGAGCTCGGGCGGCAGCGGGGCGCGGATTTCGAGCGCCTGGCCCGTGCGGGGATGCGCCAGGCGAACGCGCGCGGCATGAAGCCACAGCCGGCCGAGGGGGCTGGCCGCCTCTCCGGCGACAAGGACGCGCCGGGGCGCGCCGTAGCGCGCATCGCCGGCCACCGGGTGGCCGATGGCCGAAAAATGCACGCGAAGCTGGTGGGTGCGGCCGGTATGGAGTTCCGCCTCGACCAGCGTGAACCCGTCCCGGCCCTGCCCGAGCCGCGCCAGCATGCGCCAGGTTGTCAGCGCGGCGCGGCCCTCGCGGCGGCGAGTCGTCATTCGCGTTCTTCTCCGCAAATCGCGGGCGATGGACAGGGAAATTTTCCCGGTGTCTCCCTCCAGCGCGCCGTGGAGCAGAGCCAGGTAGGTTTTCTTGACTTGCCGGTCCACGAATTCCCGCGCCAGCTGGAGATGCGCGGGGTCGTTGCGCGCCACCAGGAGCACGCCGGAGGTGTCTTTATCCAGGCGATGCACGATGCCGGGCCGCGTCGCGCCTCCCACGGTGGACAACCGGCCGTAGCGGTAGAGCAGCGCCCCGGCCACGGTTCCCGACTGCGCGCCGGCGCCCGGATGAACGATCAGCCCCGCCGGCTTGTGGATGGCCACCAGGTCTTCATCCTCGTAAAGAATATCGAGGGGAATCGCTTCGGGCTCGGCCGCGATGGGCGGCGCGGCGATCAGTTCGATTTCGACCGGTTGGCCGGCGCGCAGTCGGAGCGAGGACCGGGCGGCCTCGCCCGCGACGCGGACGCGTCCGGCGGCGATGGCCTGCTGAATATGGGTTCGGCTGGTTTCGGGAAGCCGCGCGGCGAGCCAGCGATCGACACGCTGGCCCTGGTCCTCGGCGCCTACGAGGAAACTCTGAAGCGTCGCGGAAGGTTTTTCCACGTTGGCTAGCGCCGCGCGGGCTCGGGCACGGCGGCGGGCAGCTTTTGCGACCGGTGCTTCAGGAACAGCCAGGTGCCGAAGGCAATCAGAAACAGGCTCACAATCTGCATGAACGATATCGTGTTGTTGAACATCATTCCCCGGCCGGGATCACCACGGTAGAATTCGATGATGCCGCGCTCGAAACCGTACAGGATCATCCAGGCGGCGACCAGTTCGCCGGTGAATTTTTGCCGCCGGCCCAGCCAGATGAGGAACAGGAAATTGATCAATTCCGCGCCCGCCTCATAGAGTTCGGTCGGCTGAAGGCGGACGCCCAGCGGCGTGCCAACCAGCTGAGCGGCCAGGGGATTGGTGAACACGATGCCCCACGGCATGGTGGTCGGCTTTCCATAGCAGCAGCCGGCGCAGAAGCAGCCCATCCGGCCGATCGCGTGGCCCAGGGCCAGCGGGGCGGCGAAGGCGTCGGCCACGGCAAAGTAGCCCAGTTTCTGCTTCCGCACGTAGAGCACGAGAAACAGCAAGCCGAACATGACGCCGCCGTAGATGTCCCCGCCCGATTGCAGCGTGGTGTAGGAGAAGACCTGGCTCGGGTTGTGCCAGTAGTAGGGCAGATCGCCCAGGATTAGCCAGAGTTTCGAGCCGGCCAGCGCCACCAGAACCATGTAAATGCCCACGTTCCATATCTGGTCGGGATTGAGGCCCAGCTTGCGCGCCTGCCATCGCGCCACAAACAACCCCACGATGACGCCGGTCGCCACCAGGACCCCGTAGCTGTAGATCGTCAGAGAACCGATTTGAAAGAGGACGGGATGCATTGCGCCTTACACCTTCCCTTCGGCCGTTTCCCGCTGCTCGCCGAGCAGGGAGAGAATAATCAATCCCCCGCCGATCACAATGGCCGAATCCGCCAGATTGAAGGCCGGCCAATGATAACCGCGGAAATAAAAATCCAGGAAATCCACTACGCTATGACGTAGAACCCGGTCGATGACGTTGCCCGCCGCCCCTCCCAGGATCAGCGCGGCGCCGGCCTGTCCCGTCCGGCCGGGGATTCTGTCGCTCAGCAGAAACCAGGCCAGCAGACCCATCACGCCGAGCGAGAACAGAATCAGCGCCGATGTGACCCACGGCGAATGGGCGTCGGCGAGAATGCCGAAGGCGACCCCCGCGTTATTCGTGTGGACCAGGTTGAACAGGCCCGGAATCACGACAACCAGCGCGTCCGGTTGCAGGGCCCTCGATACCGCCTGCTTGCTGATCTGGTCGGCGGCCAAAACCGCCGCGGCCAGCCACAACCAGCGCCCCTTGGCCAATCGACTCATCGGAGGAAGACGAAAGCGCCTGATCCTTGCCTGGTTTCATTCATTTTACTATCTCTTCGAGCGTGGCGGCGCACCGCTCGCAAACCGTCGGGAATCGCTCAAACGTGCCGACGGCGCGGGAGTAATTCCAGCAGCGTTCGCACTTCGAGCCGTCCGCATGCCGCACCTGAACCTGGAGGCCGTCGAGCGCCGTGGCCTGGTAGCCGCTTTCGCCGGGCGATTTTGTCAGCTCGACCTGGGAAACCAGAAATACGGCCGGCAGCCAGCTCGCATAGCTCTCGAGCAGGCCGTATAACCCATTGGACGCCGCCAGACGCACTTTGGCTTCGAGCGAGCCGGCAATTAATTTTTCGTTGCGGGCGTGTTCGAGCGCGCGCAGCACTTCGCCGCGCACGGCGACCAGGCGGTCCCAATTCGCGCGGCGCGGCTCCTCGAGCGGCGCGCCGAATTCGGCCGCGGCCGGAAACCGGGCCATGTGCACGCTTTCGGGATCGCCCGGCCGCCGCGGCATGTGTTTCCAGACTTCCTCGGCCGTGAAGACGAACACCGGGGCGACCAGGCGCAGCAGGGCATGCGCGATCCGCCACACCGTCGTTTGCGCCGACCGGCGCCCGGGGCTGGCGGGAGCAAAGGTGTAGAGCCGGTCCTTGAGAATGTCGAAATAAAAAGCGCTCAAATCGACGACGGCGAAATCCTGCACGGCGTGAACCACGCGCTGGAATTCGAACGCCTCGTACCAGCGCCGGCATTTTTCGGCCAGCTGGCCCATGCGGCCCAGCATCCAGCGGTCGAGTTCCCAGAGCTGCTCGTCGGGCACCGGGTCGCGCGAGGGATCGAAGTCGCCCAGGTTGCCGAGCGCCCAGCGGAACGTGTTCCGCAGCTTGCGGTAGGCCTCGGCGAGCTGGGTCATCACCTGGTCCGACATCCGCAGATCGACCTGATAATCCTGCGAAGCCACCCACAGGCGGAGAAGGTCGGCGCCCCACTTCTCGCAAATTTCCGCCGGCATCACGACGTTGCCGAGCGATTTCGACATGGGCCGGCCATCGGCGTCGAGCGTCCAGCCGTGCGTCAGGACGCCGCGGTAGGGAGCGCCGCCGCGCACCCCGACGCCGACCAGAAGGGAACTCTGGAACCAGCCGCGAAACTGGTCGGGCCCTTCGAGGTACAGATCGGCGGGGAAGCGGTGATCGCCGTCGCGGCCGTCGAGCACGGCCAGGTGCGTCGAGCCGGAATCGAACCAGACGTCGAGAATGTCCTTTTCCTTCCGCCAACGTTCGGACCCGCAGGGGCAGCGCGTTCCCGGCGGAAGCAGCTGCTCGGCCGAGCGCTCGAACCAGGCGTCGGCGCCCTCGCGTTCGAACCAGCCGAGCACGTGGCGCAGCGCGGCGAAATCCTCCAGCTGGCGATCGCAGGCCTCGCAATAGAAAACGACGATCGGCACGCCCCACATCCGCTGGCGGGAAAGGCACCAGTCGGGCCGGGTGCGGACCATCGACTCGATGCGTTCCCGGCCCCATTCCGGGACCCAGCGCACATGGTCGGCCGCTTCGATGGCCTTCAGGCGCAGATCGAGGTGGTTCAAGTCGAGGAACCACTGCTCGGTGGCGCGGAAGATCACCGGATTGTGGCAGCGCCAGCAATAGGGATAGCTGTGCGACAGCTTCGCGGCCGCGATGAGTGCGCCGCGGCGGCGTAGCAGATCGATAATCGGCTGGTTCGCCTCCCAGACCGTCTTGCCGCGATACTCGTCGAGCCCTTCCGGGAAGCGGCCGTTGTCGTCGACGGGGGCGTAGGGTTCCAGGCCGTATTTCTGGCCGGTATAGAAGTCCTCGACGCCGTGCCCGGGAGCGGTATGGACGATCCCAGTGCCCTGCTCGAGCGTCACGTAATCGGCGAGCACGCCGATGATTTCCCGGTCGAGAAACGGATGGCGGAAACGCGCGCCTTCGAGAGTGCGGCCATCGACCGGTCCATGCCCGCTCCAGACATTGAGCGCGACGCCGGTTTGGTACACGAAACCCGTCAGTAAGACCTCGGCGATCAGGTACAGATCACCTTTGGCGTCTTCCGCAATCACGTATTTGAAATCGGGATGAAAGGCCAGGGCCAGGCTGGCCGGGAGCGTCCAGGGCGTCGTTGTCCAGATCAGCGCGTAGAGCTTGCGGCCTTGCGCCTGCGCCTGGGGAAACACGGTCGGGGCACCAATCAGCTCGTAGCGCACATAGATCGACGGGCTGGTGTGGTCGCCATATTCGACCTCGGCCTCGGCCAGCGCCGTCTGGTCGTGCATGCACCAGTAGACGGGCTTTTTCCCGCGGTAAATGTATCCCTTTTCCTGAAAGGACAGGAATGCGCCGGCAATGCGCGCCTCGAAGGCGAAGTCCATTGTCAGATAAGGCGCGTCCCACTGGCCGAATACGCCCAGGCGCTTGAAATCCCGGATGTGCGCGCCGACGTAACGGCCGGCGAAGCGGCGGCAGAGGCGGCGGAACTCGACCGGTTCGACGGCGGCCTTGCCGCCGAGCTCTTTTTCCACCTGGGTCTCGATCGGCAAGCCGTGGCAGTCCCATCCGGGGATGTAGGGAGCGCGGAAGCCCGCCAGGGTCTTTGACCGCACGACCAGATCCTTGAGAATTTTGTTCAGCGCGGTGCCGAGATGGATTTCCCCGGTCGGATAGGGCGGGCCGTCATGGAGCACGTAGACCGGCGCGTCGGCCCGCGACGCGAGAATGCGCTCGTAGAGCCGCATCTGGTCCCATTCGGCGAGCATGCGCGGCTCGGCCTGCGGCAGATTCGCCTTCATGGGTAAGGCGGATTTGGGGATATTCAGGGTGTTCTTGAGGTCCGGCGCGTTGCTCATATGCGATCGATGGCTCGGTGGTTCTCCCCGATGTTGGGGCCAATCATGTCGACGGTCACGGCGTCTATGTTACAATGACGAGGAAGAAAGTGTTAGTTTGCGCCGCCGGCCGGGCCGGCAACCACAACGGTGGTCCTAGTGAGTGCTTCCCATTCTTTTGCAGGTGTATAACCACATGCGGGGTTTGTGCATCATACCCAGAGCCCGAGCCCGGATCAGAATTCTGATTTTTACCTAACGATGGCAGGCTGAACAGATCATGGGGTCAGCTCCGAACACTCCCGAATCTCCGGGGAAGCATGAGTTTCGCACCCAGTGGCTCCGGTCTAACCAGCCGGAAGCGCGCCGGGGACTGTTCTGGTCCAACCTTCACGATTTTCTCTACGAGCGCCCCGTGAAGGGAGCTCCCAAGGGTACCTATCTCCACCCGGTCGAATACGGCACCGGGTTCCTCGACAATCTGAAGGAATGGTTCCGTCCGGGCGTGCGCGCGAGCGGCGATTCGACGTTGCTGATCGAGCCGCGGCCGTGGTATCGGTCGTTCCCGGACAACGTTCGCGAATCGATTCGCCTCGCGCGCATGGGTCCGGTGAAGCTGGAGCGCCCCGTGGAAGTGGGCGAGCTGTGGAACCCGCCGCGAAAATACAGGCGCACCCAGTTGCTGGTCTTCCTCGCGCACGTGCTGGTCGCGCTGCTGATTCTCGTGCCGTTTTTCCCGCGTGTCGCGCGGCCGCTGGTCCAGGCCACTTCGAATCTGGTTCCGCTGGATTTTTCCCCCTATCTCCCTCCGACGGCCAAGCACGGCAAGAAACTGTCGGGCGGCGGCGGCGGGGGGGTGCGCAGTCCGGTTCCGGCCACGCGCGGCCGCCTGCCTCGATTTTCCAGGACGCAGTTTGCGCCGCCGATGGCCAAGATCATTCCGCACCCGCTGATCCCCGTGGAGGCCACGGTGCTGGGGCCGCCGCAGGTGAAGCTGCCGAGTCCGAATCTGCCGAACTACGGTGACCCGCTGGCCAAGCTGATCACGAACTCGGGCGGATCGGGCAACGGCGGAGGCATTGGTACGGGCTCCTCGGGCGGTATCGGGAGCGGACAGGGCGGCGGCGTGGGGCCCGGCTATGAATACGGCGCCGGTGGCGGCTACCCCACGGCGGGTGAAAGCGGCTATGGCGAGCCGACATGCCTCTACTGCCCGAATCCGACCTTTTCCGACGAAGCGGTGAAGGTGAAGTACCAGGGCACGGTGCTGCTGCGCTTTGTCGTTACCGCCAGCGGCACGACGAAGAACATTCAGATCGTTCGCAGCCTGGGACTCGGACTGGATCAAAAGGCCATCGCCGCCGTGCGCGCCTGGAAATTCAAGCCGGCCCTGGGCCCGAACGGCAAACCCGCCACCGTGATCATGATGGCGGAGATCAGTTTCCGCCTGCTTTGACGCTTCCCGCGCGGGACAGGTCTGCGCGCGTTTCCTGCACCTCGATGAATCACGCCAATTCCTTTTTTCACGCCGCGGCGTCCCTGACGCCTGGACCGATTTGCGCGCCGGTGGCGGCCCGCATAAGCTCACTCGGATGAGAGCGGAAGAAATCAGCGAGTGGATTGCGGCGCTAGCCGCTCCCGAATCCGGCCCGCGATTCCATGCGGCGCGCGGAATCTACGACGCCGGCCGTGCGGCGGCGCGGGCCGCCACGCGGGATTGGCGCAGGGACGCTGACCTGGCTCGTCTCTTCATCGGCGAGCCAACTGTCGGCGTGGCCGTGCGGCCGGAGCATTTCGAGG
>Ga0307373_10004883_pt1 | contig 22298 bp, 15 predicted proteins | sample OX2MG_FD_202534 | JGI IMG/M metagenome (GOLD analysis project Ga0307373, IMG submission 202534) | Soil microbial communities from Risofladan, Vaasa, Finland - OX-2 | ecosystem: Environmental > Terrestrial > Soil > Coastal area > Acid sulfate soil | place: Finland: Risofladan, Vaasa | collected... | reverse complement strand
CCCGTCGATCGCGCTGCTCCCATCGCTGTGATGCCGATCACGCGAACCGGCAGCAGATCAGGCGTCTCACTGGACCTGCGTTCCAGCCGTCCTTGCTGATAGAGCCGCCGCCATCCAAACACCTGGTTCGCGTTCACTCCACGCGCTCGCGCCACGCTCGCGACCGAAGCGCCGGGCTGCAGTGTCTCCTCGACGATTCGCCGCTTCTCCTCCACCGTGCGAAATCGTCGCTTCGACTCCCTGCCCCTCACTTGTATGGCTTGCTGCGAAGTGTCCACGATTCACCTTTGTGGACACGATCATCGTGCCCACAAAGGCCATCATCCTCGCCTACACACACTTCGTCCATACGTCACAGATCGGACGCTTACCTCGATGGTGTACCTATTTGCTTCTTTATCGAGAAGCGCGCGAAACCCCTGCGCCTCCTCGAACGGGTGCAAGTCGGTGCGCAGCAGATTTTCGATCAGTTGCGTCTCTTGAGCCTCCGCGTCGGTGAACGAAGAAACGCGCACTGGAACCTCGCGGAGTCCCGCCCGCTGCGCCGCGCGGAAACGCTGCGCTCCGGCCACGATTTCATAGTGCTGGTTGACGGGCCGCACGAGAAGCGGCAGGAGGACGCCCTTGCTGCGGATGCTTTGCGCCAGTTCCTCGATCCGCCCCTCGTCAAACGTCTTGCGGGGATTGGTGCTCGATTCTTTCAGCCGCGCGATCGGAATACTCTGGAATTCCTCCGTGACTTTCGTTGTTTCGGTCGTGCTCATTCCCCTTCCTCCTTTTCGTTGATTTCTCGAACCAGTTTCCCACTCCGTAGAAGTTGAACGGCGGTTCCGCGATGTAGGGAAAGCGGCCAGCCTAATGGCTGCCCGCTGCGGGTGTTCCCGCTTTCAGAATGGAAGTGGCGGCGGCGAAGATGCGGCCCGCGTTGTGGTTGGGAATTTCCTTCTCGGTTTTGAGCCAGTGCTGAATGTAGCCACGGCAAAACTCGGCTCCTTCAATGCCCAGCATTTCGCAGCAGATCAACGCGACGGATTCCGCTTCGACCTCGCGGATGTGCGGGGCGGTCTTTTCGCCGTCCACGAGCATTACGGTTGTGGTATGCCCAAGGACAATGTGAGCGATTTCGCGGAACGTGGTTTTGTGGAGCAGCCCCGCGAGGGGGTTTACGGCAATGTGGCGTTGTCTCGCAAAGCCCTGAATGTTGCCGTTGGTCTCGTCAAACGGTGAGCGGGTGATATTGAGCGCGCGGAGCGCGGTGTCCACGTCAAAGCCTGGAATCGGCGCAACGTAGGCTTCCTCGCCTTCGGTCTGCGCGAGCACAAACCAGTAGGCGCGGAAGCGGAAGGCGTAGCGCGTTTGCGTCTCGGTTGTTTCGTCCTGAGTCTCATCGGTTTCTGCGGCTTTCTTGAACGGCATCGGCATGCAAAGGATGATTCCTCGTTCCCCCTTGCGGACCTGCCGTTTGCGTTCGAGCCAACCGCGATAGGTGTTGAGCGGACCGGGTTGCAAGTTGCGCCGGATGCACTGTTCCAGCGCAAGCAAGGCATTCCCGAAGCTGTAGTTGTGAAACGCGGTGTAGGCTTCGAGCATTCGGCCCGGCCTTTCGACCGCATCGCGCAAGAGTTCTCCCCAACTGGCATGTTGTCTTTCTGGCATTTTGCTTTCCCTCGTTCCTTCTCCTTTTCAAGCGTGATTTCCGCTTGAAAAAAAGAAGCAACTTCCCTTCGTAGCCGGCCCTTGGCGATCGGGGCGGGCGGCTGTCAAGGGCGGCGGGTTGGGCCGTTCATCGGAGCGCAGCGGAGACCCTTGACAGGGAGAGCTCGCCCCGAGCGCAGCCTTTGGCGGAGAAGGGAATTTGGTTTGTGGGTGGGTTGTTACACGCGATGGAAGGCTTGGTTCTTACAGGAGGGACGATGCGGTTTCAGAGAGACGATTTGAGGGTTCGCGGAAAATAAATTCTCCACTCTGGATCGAACGCAGCGTCTGTGAGGCCGTGGGAGAGACAGAAATGGAATTTCAGGCCGTTGGTTCTGGCCGCGAGTTTGTATCCGCTATGCCGACGGGGGAAAGTGGAATCTGTGTTCGATCGATACGCGTCGGTGTCGATCAGAATTTGTGCTCTCTCACTGATCCTGTGATTGACCATAGCGTAGCACTGAATTAATCTCATGCTCCCAATAGAGCGATACTTCGGCCTTGAAACGAAACTCCGTCTGGCTCGCCAGGATGGACACGAATGGACGGTCCTCTGACTATTTCAACGCGAACACGCCGCTCTTATGGAAGTGCGCACAGGGACATGTATGGAAAACGAGACGGGGTTTCGTTCAGCAGGGCGGGTGGTGCCCCGCCTGCGCTATCGAGAGAAGATCGAGCGCGCGACGCCATGATATTCACGCAATTCAGGCTCTCGCGGAAAATCGTGGCGGAATGTGCATATCAAGCGAGTATGTCGGAAGCGCGGAAAAAGTGCGCTGGCGCTGGGCGAACGGCCATGAGTGGGAGGCGACGCCAAATCAGATTCAGCGAGGCAGTTGGTGTCCTCGTTGCTCCCCTGGCTACGGAGCGCGTCTGTGTCGTTGCCTGCTTGAGGTATTGTTTAACGCGGAATTCCCGAAGGTGAAACCGCGTTGGCTGGGCACTCCGCGCAACACGCTTCTTGAATTGGATGGATACTGCGAAAGACTCAAGCTAGCGTGGGAATATAAAGGCCAACAGCACTACGAGTTCGTTCCGTTTTTCGCCAAGAGGCCAAATACTTCAATAATGTCAGATTCGCGAAAAGCATGGGAAATCCGCCCGACCTACGTCGGAGGCGGAATTCTGCGAGCTTTATGGAAGGAGCCCCCTCGGCCAAAGCGTGACGTTCATCGCCGAAGTCCAATTTGTTTGCGGTGTGGATGCCAGAATGGGTGCGAACCATCGTTCGTACTGGAGCGAACCGGTAACACTCAGATCTTTTCGCAACCACCAATTAATCTTTACTGACCCATCGGTTATGGACTCGCCGTTCGGAAGGAGGTCTTTAGAGACCGTTGCATGCCGGAAGCCGAACTGCACGCTGTTCTTGGGGCTCTCCCAATAGGTGAGCCAACTCTGAAATCCCGTGCCTTCGCGGCCAAGCCAACTGCCAATAATGTTTCCCTTATTTGTGTACAAGTCATGGTAGAAGCCATCGAAGTAAACGTAGTGGCCTCCCGGTTCTCCATGCGGCGCATCCGTATAAACTGCTTCGGCGCGTAAGTCGAACCTAGGCAAGTAGGGAAGCCGGGGCATGTAGAATCCAGCGCTGGCAGCGGCGCGCGGCAGATTTGCGAGCGGCGATGGATCGTCGTCTGAAAGGGAATCGCCGTAAATTGTGAGCCAGTTGCGCAGGTACGGCACGCGATAGCTGGCATCAAAACCGCCCGTGCGTTTGCCCGGATTCTGATTGGGTGGCTCTCCGTATCCTGAAGTAAACATGGTATAGCTACGAAATATCGAGAGAAACGTCAGCGGTCGTCCTACGCCGCCGAATTCAGCAGTGCGGCTGAATCCCAGCTCGAGATTTGGGGTTGGCTTGAACGAGATTTTTTCGCCGTGAATCAGAGGCCGAGGCGGGAATTCGTTGCCGGATAGCTTGCCGACAAACGCGTCGAATTTGATTGGTCCCAAGAAGCGAAATATCGAAGGCAGTTCAAATGGGATAATGCGGCTGGCTCTGAACATATAAATCGGCTCAGCGTTATCGCTGAACATGAGCGCGCCGCCTTGGTCGGGACCCCACCACAAGCTTTGCTTCCCGAAAGAGAACTCCCATTCTCCCAAATTGACTCCCACGTAGGTATCCAACAGCCGGAATTGGTTGACGGTTGCGATCGGCGCGGCCGGCTGCAGTGGGTTTTCATCAATCGTCGAGATGAACTGGCGTACCGAAAGGGGGTAGGGAGGCGCGGCCGGCGCGTGTTGAAACTCCTCGCGTGTATAGATTACGAAACGTCCGGCAGAAGCATAAGCAGAGAACCCGTCATAGCTGTTCAATCCTTCCTGATAAGGCCGGCCAAAATTATTGATGATGGTCTGACCGAAATGATAGCTATCGCTTAGCGGTGTGCCTCGAATCCCCTCAAAGTTGGCATAAACGGATTCGAGATGAGCTGACAATGTCGGAGAGGGATTCAGTTCGGGCGCAAATTCGGACAGCAGTTCCGCGTACATCTTCCGCACCTCTGAAGGTGTAGCTTCTGAAATGTTTTTCCCAGCTTCCGCCACAAGCTCCGCACACTCGCCCCGAGTCCAAGGGCGAATCCCGAGAAATTCCGCATGGATGTAACCGAGCGCAGCTAAGCGCTCGATTGCCGGATACACCCAGCTGTCGAGTTCAACGAAGGGAAGGCCAGTATTCGGATTTAACTGTTCCGCTGAATTGGCAGATGGGGCGTCGGGAGCCTGTTGCGGAGATGCGGGCGTAGCGCTGAGTAAAAAACAGACTGCCAAAAGAAAAACGATTGCTTTGCTATTCAACCGAATCGGTCTCCAGCGCCATGCCAAGGCTCCTGCGTTCGCCAGCCCACTCCGTTGTCCGAATAGAAGCCCGTCGTGGAATCGCGTGCCGCCGCACTGGGCTGTGCGCAAGACACGCGGCCGCCGTTCTCCAGATGATGATCAGGTCAGATAGAAAGGATGCCTTACGCATGTACCACCGGTCAAGCCTCGCTTTTCTAGGTCTGATCTCCGAGTGATAGAAAACATCCAGCTCGTCGCCAGGAACGTCCCGGAGCAGCTCTTCTTCGTGCCGAAAAGCAAGTGTTGCCAGCCCCGTGATGCCCGGACGATATTTCCAATCACTCATCACGGAATATTCCGGGAGTTTTGGCCGCGGCCCCACCAGACTCATGTCTCCACGCAACACGTTGTAGAACTGCGGGATTTCGTCTAGTTTAAGTTTACGCAGGATCTTACCTACGGAAGTCAGTCGACGGTCTCCGTGCCGTGTGAGCCCAGGGCCGTTTTTATGATCCTCAACCATGGTGCGGAACTTGTATACCGTAAACAGTCTTCCGTTCAGACCAACGCGCCTTTGACGAAACAGCGCGGGCCCTTTTGAACTTAGCTTTACTAGAGCGCACACAATCGCCCCGATGAGCGTCGTGCACGATAGAGTCAGAGCGGAGACGAAAATGTCGAATGCCCGTTTCTGTAGAGACTTGCTCCAACAGTGTGCCTGCAACGTAGCGCCTCCACCGCACATCGGAATTCTTCCGGAACGCGCACGGCCACACCGACTCATCGACAGAGCGTCAGCGCGCCGAAAATGCGGCCTTTACAAATCTGGGCCGTCGGGGGGCGGGGCCACTTTGCGTGGTCTTACTCGAACTCTATAGCCTCTTTGCAGAGTCTGACGGGGTTGTCTCAAATTTAAGTTGCAGCTCAGTCTCCACGAGGCCATCCCTTCCCCGTGCCAATACTAAGTCGTCATCTCTCGACTAAGCAAGAAAAAATTGGATTATTAATGTACTTTTATTAAACAAATTCTCATTAATGAACGGCAATGACCGCCGAGGCAATAGCAACTTGTGACGCCACCGTGGCCCAATCGCGAATCGCCTTACCGGTGCCTCCAACCTGTAGCTTGGGAGGAATTACGATCGTATCGCCGGGGAGCACCCCCAGGGATTTCACGTTCTCGCGCCACCAGCCGTATTCAGAAACCGAGCCACTGAGCACCGCTCCGTTCGCGCGCACAAGCAGAACATGTTTCAAATCAGCATCTGGGCTGCCGTTCCCTGCCTGACGCAGGTAATATGCAACCGTCGCTCCCTTCCGGTACACGAACGAACTTTGGTCATACACGGAACCGACGACGCTTACGACCTGGCTTTTCGGAGGAACGAACAGGCTGTCCCCGTCCTCTAAAACGATGGGCGGGACCGCAGCCATCGAATTGGTTGTTGGCATAAGCGCCAGGACTACGCGGCCCGTGGCTCTCGCCGAGCGTAGTTCGCGCACCAGGGCCTCCTGGGCCTGTGACTGTGCGGCCAGCGCCGTGGCCTCATCAGGATTCGATCGGGCATTCGAAATGGACGCTATCTGCACCTGCTCTTCCATCTGAACAGCGGTTCTATTGAGCGCGGCCTGTTGATCGATGCGCGCGGAGTCCCGCGTGAATTGTGCGCCAAACAGATAGGCGTTCGAAGTCAGACCGCCCGCAATTTTCAGAAGGTCCCGCAGCGTTTCACCGTGTTTGACGCGGTAGATGCCCGGAGCTTTCACTTCGCCCTCGACACGTACGAAGATGGTCTGTTCCGCCTGCGGCACTGCGACATCCTTTTGCGAGAAGATGGTAACCACGTCCCCAGGCTCGAGAGGGAGATTGGCGGCCGGGTCGTCATCGAGCACGGCCTTGCGCAATGAAAACGGAATGAGTCGCGTGGAGAGATCGACCGGATCGAGCCGCTGAATGACGGCATAATCCCAATTAATCTCCGGCGCGACGAGCTTTACCTCGGTTCGCAATTGGCTGCCACTGATCCTCGTCTGCATCTGCTCTGTTGATGTGCCGGGTTGCTCCGAAGAAGGTGGCTGGTGGCCTTGTTCATAGGACGGCCCAAAACCCGTAGGGGCTCTTCCGTTCGAGACATCATCGTTCTGATAGTTTTGGTAATTCTGGTCGTAATTCCGGTAATATTCCTGATTGTTCTGCGGCGGCTGCATTTGCTGCTGCCCTCGTTCGCGCGGCATGCCATAACCTGTGCCAGGCGTGTTTTCAGGATTCCGCCGCGGCTGCATCCGCTGCTGTTCCAGCGGAGTGCCGTAATCCGTGGCGGCGCCATTTACAAGATTATTCTGGGCCTGCCAATAACGCCTCGTCAGCAGCATCTCCTTATTGGGGATCAGGTCGCGAATCGTCATCCCCTCGTGCCACGGATACCGTCCCGGATTCGCCACGTTGCCTCGCAGCGTTACGGCGTTGTCGAAACGCGGCACGATTGATAGTACGTGAATGATATCCCCGCCCTTTACTTCCTCCGTCAAGGCCCGAGCGAACGTGTACTCGATCACGCTGCGTACTTCGTGTTTGTCGATGCGCTCGACCGTCAACCGCGTTCCGTCCGCCACTTCGTTCATTCCGCCTGCCAAAGCGACAGCGCGGGCCAGACTATCCTGATCGTTCCTCAGCTCGTAGATCGCCGGCACGTTGACGCTGCCAGCCACCGCGATCTGCGGCCCCACGGGCGGTATGTAGATCTTGTCGCCCTTCAGTAGCAAATCGTACAAGTCAAAATCCGCAATCAGCTTGCCGTCGCGCTTGAGTTCAATGTGCCGCATCGATCCAGACCGCGATGGCCCGCCAGTCACAAAAATCGCGTTCACCAGACTGCTCAGCGAGCTGACCGTGTACCGGCCCGGAACCCGCGCATCGCCGGTGACGTAAACATCGATCGAGCGTAATCTGCCCAGTGTTACAGCTACGTCGAAATTCCGATAGATTCTGGCGATCTGCTGGTGCAGAAATTCGTTGAGATCCTTGTAGTGGACACCGGCCACCGTGACGCTGCCAACCTTGGGAATGTAGATCGTGCCGTCGCGATCCACAGAGGCGTGCAATTCCACGTTGATCTGTCCCCAAATCTGCACGTACAGCTCATCGCCGGGACCAATCACATAGGTCGCCGGCACCGGCACGTTCAAGAGCGGCGCAAACGTGCTCGGCGGCTCGCGAAACAAGCTGCTGCCGTAGATGGGCAGCATGCGCCCCACCGAGTTGGCCACCATCATCTGAAATTCCGTTGGCGGCTGAGGCGGTCGCGGGTACCACGGGAAAGGTGTTTGCTGCTCGAATGGCGTTTTGGGGCCCGTGCTGTAGGCCGACGGAGGCTGCATGCCGTTCGGCAGTCCCTGCTGTTGACCCTGCGTCGCCGCCCCTCCCCTAGACAATTGCTCGCACCCCGACAAATCCGGATTCGCCTCGCATTGCTCCGGCGTCGGAGGCTGCGACGGCGCCTGATACTGCGACTGGGACTCTTGCTGAGACTCCGATTGGCCTTGGTTGCCATTCTGAGCGCGACAAAACGGCGCGCCAATCAACAAGATTCCCAGCAGCATCGCCACTCGAACCGAATTACGCCCTAGCGTCATTTTCATCCTTCCAATTTTGCCGCGCCGATCGCTCCCACTCCGCTAACCACCTCCCACGAGCGAAAAGCCTGCACCGCCAGCACAACCCCCACAATTCCCGTGCACGCCAAATAAACGAACGAAAGCCCCACGCTGCCCCATTCCCGCACCACCGCCAGCGAAAGCGTCAGCGTAAGCACGGCCACCACCATCGACTGCACCAGGAACGGTTCGCGCTTAAACGACCGCAAATAGATCGCCATGCTTTGCGCGGCAAATCGTCCCGCCGTGGCCAGGATCAGCAGCCCAAAAATCCAAGGCGCAACCATGCGCGCCGCCAGCCGCGGAAACAAATAGTGCAATCCCACGATGCCCGCCTCGCATCCCACGGACATCCCCACCAGCACAGCCGACGATTGCCAAAGCGTCCTAAAAAAGAAGCGGCGAAGCTCCGCAAGCCGCCTGCCGCTCACCATCTGCCCAAATGGAGCGGCTTTCGTCGCCATCCATGAAATCGCCAGAGTGGAAAGATAGCCGGTGATGCTCAACGACATGCCCATCTGCCCAGCCTCCACCGGCCCGCGAAAGGCAAATAGCAGCGGCGTGAACACTTGCATCGAGAAGTACGCGCACAACCAGCTCACCGCAATTTGCCACTGGAACGACCAAATTTCGCGCCGCCACGATACCGCATGATCGCCGGGCCTGTAGCTCAACAATCCGAGCAATAGCCTTCGCCGCGTCCAAACGAACACCGCCGCGACCGCTGCGTATCCCAGCATCACCATTGCCGGCGAGTACAGCCCGTGCCCCGTCGCCAGTGACGTCCACGACATCACGATGATGGCGGCGGACTGCCAGAACCGGGCGCCCGCAACCTCTCGCACCTGCCCGCAGCCCTCCAAAAACGCGAATAACGGGTCCATGAGGAACATCGCCACGCACGCGCACACCGCCACAATCCACGGGACCATCCAGGCGACGTGCGCGCTTTGATCGCGCAGCGAAAAGAAAAATATGCCGCCCGGCAGCAGCACGACCCACATCACAGCGGCAGCGGCCAGATACCATCGCACCGTTTTCTGCAAAATCGACGCCAGCCGCGCGTGCGCCACTGCATCGCCCTCGATCATGCCGTCGGCGCGGAGAGTCAAATGGACCCGCTCGTGCGCCGCCATCTGCAGCACCACAAACGAGAATCCCAGCTCGAACACCGTCTGCAGCGCCACCAGCCCCAAGATCGTGTAGTAGTAGCCCTGCTCCTCGGGCGTCAGAAAGTGGACGATCAGCAGCACCGTCCCCGCGCTGCCCACCATTCCGAATAGCCGCGCCAGCACGGTATATGCGACCGCTCCGTCCAGTCCAAGAAGATGTCTTAGGCGCAAGATCGCCCGATTGCTCACAGCGAGCTTCCTTCGTGCCTCAACAAGCGCCCATAGACGAGCGACCGTAGCGCAGCGGGCAGGATCCGAACAGGAGTCCGCACCAGCACATTCAGCGCGAATTCCGGCGCGGAAATAAATCCCATGCGCAGAAACTGGCGAAAGAGTCGCATCTCACTCCGCGCGTAGGAAACGCCGCCTCTTCTTCGAAGCATTCCGTCTCCGCATCGCGCCAACACCAGAATTTCGGAGATATTACGAATCTCCAAGTTCAACATCAGCAATCGCGCCCAGAGGTCATAATCCTCGAGCCCTGGAAAATCACGGTATCCGCCTGCTGCCAGTACCGCCGAGCGGCGAAACATTACCGTCATGTGATTCAAAGGGTTCCTGAATTTGGCGAATCTCTTAAGCTCTGCGCCGCCGCACGGCAGCTTCCGAACCGATGCGATCGTGCCGGGATCGTTGACGAACTCGCCGATGGTGCCGCCCACAGCAGCCACTGCCGGATTCTCTAAAAGAAACGCAAGCTGCCTCTCAAACCGATGAGGTAGAGAAATGTCGTCCGAATCCATTCGCGCGATCAGCTCATTTCGGCACTCTGCCAAACCAGCGCTCAATGCAAGCCCCAAGCCGCCCTGCTTTTCGAGCTGCACGGTTACGATCGGCAACGCTTCATCATAGGATGCAAGCACGGACTCCAACTCGCTCCCGAGCAGGCCGTCTTTTACGATCACCACTTGATCGGCTCGTACGGTTTGCGCGGCTATACTTTCCAGCGATTGCCGCAGGAATTCAGGCCGCTCTCCGCCGTACACCGACGTCAAAGCTGAAAGGCCCATGCACTCTCCACCCGAATTTGATTCGTACGATCCGAAATATCGTTTGGAACGGAGCCCTACCCCTTCTCGAAAATATAGTTAGGGGTGTCGTCGTCGATGCGTTTACTTCCGACCCAGCGGCGAACGTCTTCCGGACGAACCGGGTCCCGTGTCGGATTTAGCTTTTTACAATTGTAACCGTGACTCCAGAAGAGTTCGAACGCTTTGACAAACGACGAATTTTCACCACTCTGAATCCTTTCCGGGATCAATAAAATCTCGACAAACCAGGTTGGCGTCGGGACGCGATTGAGCGTTCGCTCCGACCCGGCAAGAACGTCGAGCTCGAAGCCTTCCACGTCCATCTTGATCAAAAGTTTGCGACCCGGGAATCGCTCGGCGATGACCGTGTCCAAGCTTGTCACCGGCACGATGTGGAACCGCTTCTCATCTGCCTGCGCCCAGCCCGGAACAAAGGACGAAATGCCGCCAAATCCGTAAAGGCGTTTCAATCCGGGCCGGTCAGCTAGGCCCAGCGGGAACACCTCGACGTTCTGGAATTGATTGTCCCAGAGATTTTGGCATAGGAACTTCAGGTTCCGAGCCGAAGGTTCGAAGGAAACGACTTGTTTCCGACGACTGGCGGCCAAGCAGGAATAAAGACCGACGTTTGCTCCGATGTCGATTACGGCGTCGTGGCTCGACACTAGTTCCAGAAATGCGTCACCCTCTTCGGGTTCGTAGTCCTTCCGAGTCGCATGATGATTACCTGCCAAGGCAAAGCCGTACCGCGTTGACCTTGGGATACGCCAGAGCGTTATGTCCCGTAGGCGACGATACAAAAGTCCAATTGCGGGCGCGAACGTGTCAACCGGTCTCCGGAACCTACCCACAAAAGTCATTCAACTCTCCTCGCCGACATCGGCCCCACTCCTAGCTAACTTTTTCCATGCTTCGATCACATTTTTCGCGCGGAACCGCTCTATAGACTGGGGTGCATTGCCCGCATATCTTGCTAATGCCTCCTCGTCACCGCACAAGTTTGCCAGGCACTCTGAAAGTTTTTGGATATTCTCGGACGGAAAGAGTCTTCCGTTCACGCCATCTATTACGACGTCCCGTAAACCGTCTACGTCCGCAGCTAGAACAGGACGACCGACTGCGAGAGACTCGAGTGCGACAAATGGCAATCCCTCATATCGCGAGGGCATTATGACGCACGATGCTTTCGCAACGTATTCGTACGGGTCGTCAGTCGCCGGTAAGAGGCTGACCGTATTTTGCAGACGGTGTCTCTCCACCAGGGTCCTGAGTCCTGCGTCTTGATCAACGCCCGGGCCGATGATTATGAACTGCCAGCCCGGAATCTCTTTTAGTGCCAATGCCTCTAAAAAAAGGTCAAATCCCTTTTGAGGTACTGCTCGCCCCATCAGCAGTCCGATTTTCGAGAACTGACCAGGATACGCTGCTGGCTGAGCGCTCGCTGGCACAGGCTCTGGGATAACATACACATTCCGAAATCCATACGAGCGGAACTCCCACGCCGTTCCTTCCGCCACAACGACGACTACGGCCCATCGTTTCAGGTAATACAAGAATCTGTGCATCACGCGGCCATTCGGAAAGGCTTCGATGGGAAAGTGCCGCTGAATAACAAACGGAACTTTGGCGATGCGGCGGAACGGGTACAAAAGCCCCAAGGCCGTACCGTGGTCCACAAAAATTGAGGGCTTGAGTTCCTTCGCAATTCGCGAAACGTAGCGCCACTGTCGGACCGCCCAGGCCGCCCTCAAGGGCCACGCACTCGGGCCGAAATGGCTGGGTTCCGGATGGGCAATCTCGATTACCGACACGCGACTGTCGAGCGCGTAAGTCACGTCTTGGCGGCTCGTCGCCGAAACGACGAACACCTCGTGTCCGTCATCCACGAGAGCATTGGAGAGCTCGCAAATCGCCCGCTGAATCCCTGCCTTCTGTCGCACATCATAAAAATGAAACATAAACCGCAACTTCGGCGCCGGGTTATCGCGTGTCTCTGGGACTTTGTGGAGCGCCGTCAAAGGCATCAAGCACCACCGAACGGACGGTACAGTGGTGAGAAAAACGCCAGATGGACGATATCCACAAGATAGAGAAGCAGGATCGGATATCGCACGAAGGACGGAACGATTTTCTTCGAGAGGAGAGCCAGCACGACGACTGCGTAAAACTCATAGCCCCGGCCAGCACTGATGATATAAAGAGACGAAGGGAAAAACAGAAGCGTCAGGACCAACATTTCCTTCGCAGTGGCTTTTTCCTCAACACGTTTGGCGACGCAATACCATCCTAAGAGCAACAGGCCGATACAGACATACTTATACGGCGTGGCAGCTGGCGCGTATTCATCTGCCCAACCTAGGTAGTTTGCGTAATTCGAAATAACCAGCAGATACACAGCTAGTCGGGTTATCACGAGAGATGCAGCTAAACAGATCGACGCAGCGACCCAAATGCCGTACGACTTCCTCCGAAGGACGAGCCAGGCAAGCACGAGCGCAATCCCACCCGCAGCAGCCTTGTGCGTTAGGAACGAGAGCGCAAAAAGCATAACCGCCCATAAAATACTGCCGGCGCTGAGGGCACAAACGACTAGGTTGATCGCCGATCCATACCGCGCCTGCCCGAACAAAAACCAGAGCACCATAAAGAAGAAGCCTGCCACCTGTACGGGCCAATACCAGGAATATCCATCGCGCTTGCGGGGGAATGTGAGCGACAATATCAAGATCGCCAAGACAAAATTGACCGCAAAGAAAAAAACGGAATATTCAAAGTGTTGGGCAAGCCACGCCCACACGCCCCATCCGCTTGCAACATCTTTTGGATAGTTTATGAACGTGTCTTCCGCGTCGAAGCCGAAGGTCCGGAACGTCGCAACGTATGCCAGCGGAAGTGCAGCCACAATGATCGAAAGAGTGCGGAGCGGGTAGAAAAGCAAACGCAGGCACCGGAGGTCGGAAACCGGGCGCCTCAGCACACCCTTTATCCAGTCCAGAAGCTCCGTCACTGCGCGGTTGGGCTTTCCGCTAGCACCGAACTTCGGCACCGGGGCTACAAAGTCCGGCATCTTAATATTTCTCCGGTCGACGAAAATCGGGCATCTACCTCCAGATAGAAACCCGCCACAGCACTCGCCGTGAATTTCTCCGTATTTATTGGCGACCAATCCTGAAGGAGAGCCCTTCTGAATGCTGCAAGCAACTCGCCACGATCCCAAGAAAGCGGGAGCAGTTCGATGCCCCGACCAACGCGTTCAGGCGAAATTTCGATTCCTCCTCCTCCCGCCGGCATCGCCACAACGCATCCCTGACTCATGGCCTCGACGTACGCAATCCCAAAACCCTCCGTCTCATTCCCCGAGACAAAGACGCGCGTGCGACGTAGCGAATCGCGCAGAGCGAGGTCGTCCGGTGCCCTCTGAAATTCGATACGGTCATTGCCGGCGGCCATCTTCTCCAGCTCCGGGCGAAGCGGTCCTTCACCGATAATGGAAACTCGTGCGCCAGGCGCTTCGTCAAGCAAGTCCCTCATTACGGGGATCATTCTCTGTATATTCTTGGCGGCAATCAGTCGCCCCGCGTAGGTGATCCGGCATCTCCCGGAATGGTCATAAGGGTAGGGTTCCAAAAACAGAGATTTCAATGGATTATGAATAACGGCATCCGCCCGTATGTTGAAGAGCGCACGGAGAGTGGACGCGGTGTAATGCGAGACGGCAACCAGCTGCGCTCCCGATGAGCGGCTCGTGATTCCCAGCGAGAGAATAAGCCCCGCCGCCTTTGCCAGTCCCGCGTCGGCTCTCGGCACCCCGTGGGACACACAGATTGCGCGACGTGCAAGCGGTGCGACGAAAACAGCTGTAGTGCTGAGGATCTTGAGAATTCCCGGGTCTCGAAGCACTCGTGGCCGCCTGAAGGCTTCTGCCGGTGGGATTACTTCCACGGCTATTCCTCGTTCGAAAAACCCCTGCCGTAGCCCTTCGGCAAAGCTAGCTACGCCACCAAGGTAATGGCCCCCGGTGATCAGCACCTTAGACGGCAGACGATCAGGCATTCGCCCTTTTGCCTCGCATGGGTAGAAGGCTTTCTAGTAGCTCTCGCGCATGAGGATCTTTGCCTGTGACCGCCAGCGTCTCGGCGAAAAAGATCCACAGCATCATTAACAAAGCGCCGCCAAGGAGCCCGCCCAGGATGATCAGCAACCGCGGGGGCCCCGATTTTTTATCTGGCTCGACCGCAGGGTCCACGACCTGAATCACGGAGCCTTCTTTTGCCTCGTCGATCTTGGCCAGTTCGTATTGCGTTTCGAGGAAACTGAAGATCGTTTCCTCGTATTTCACGTCGCGCAGCCTGCGGGCGTACTCCAGCGCAGCCTGAGGAACGGTGCCCTTGGGCATCAAAAACTCGCCCGATTGCGTGTTGGTGTTTGCCCCCATCTGCGCCAACTGTTGGCGGAGGCCCGTAAGTTCCTGTTCGGCTAATTGCAGGTCGGGGTTCTCGTCGGCTGCAAACTTACGCATCGCATCGACCTGAACCTCTTTCGCCGCGAGCTGCGAACGCAGCGCCGCCACCGACTGTAGAACCGCTGTCGCCTGCCCTTGCGGTTCGATCAAGCCGGTCCGCTGTTCCACGGTGGCAAGAGCCTCTTCGGCATCTGCGAGCTTGTCGCTTTCCTTAGCCAATTCCTGCTCGAAGAAAAGGCGCCTCCGCGAGGCTTCGGACACCGCGAGGCCGTCGGAGAGCTTCCGGTAGTCAGCGACGTAGTCGTTGGCCATCTGGGCCGCTCGCGCCGCGTTTGTATCGGTCACGGAGATGCGAATCAATCCGTCTTTTTGGCCGCTGTCAATCTCGGTATGTTTCCCAAGGTCTTTGCGCGCGTCGGACTCATATTTGTCGCGATACACCTTCCGCAGGTCAAAGCTGTGGACCAGATCGTCCTCTACCGTGCGGCTCTGGATCAGCGCCACCTGCATGTCGTTCGGGTTCTTCAGCCCCAGCGTAGATTGCGCCAGCGAGCCCAACATTCCCAGGCCGCTGCTCGCCTGAGATAGCAGCGCCGCCGCCATGGAATTGTCTTTCTGAGGCGGCATAATGACCGTCGTCGCAGTGAATTTGTTGGGCAAAAGGAAGGCGATCACTACTGTGCAAAGCGTAATGGCTGCCGTGCCAAGCAGCAGCATCCTGCGGCGGCGGGCGAGCAGAGCCAATAGGTCAAGCACAGACACTCGCTGTTGCCACTCCAGCGTCTTGATGTCAGCGTCGCTCACGATTTCTGTACCCATTAATCCGCCGCGCTGGCGGTATACGCAGGCCGAAGCACGATGTGCCCCTCGCATGCGCCAAGGTCATTGGTTTCGTATCGCCGGAATTCCGCCGCTATCCCTTCTTTTAGAATATCGGCAAGGATGTCCGGCGATGCCCGTTCGGTTTGCTCTCGCACAATCTCGAAACCCTCTTCTTTCGCGATTCGGAGGTAATCACTGTGCCGCATACGGCTCTGAAAGTGAAACGACGAATTGCACAGAGCCCACACATTCGGAGGATATTTCAGGAAGTTGTATACGCCGATTCGGGAGTCGGCATAAGCATAGTGGTCACGATAATCGATAACGAAGCTTATCGCGCCGTCCGGTCGCATGATCCTCCGGCATTCCCGCAAGATGGAATGCGCTTCCGACTGCGGTATATGTTCTAGCGTGTTTGTGGAGGTCACGTAATCAACGCTTTGGCTACTCAGCCCAGTGCTGCGAGCGTCGCACGGGGCCAAGTACTTGATTCCGTACCACTCCTCCAGTGCCTCTACCCATTCTTTGTCGTCGCCCTCGGGGAGAAGTCTTATCTTCACACTAGGAATGCTGCCGGCTTCGCCGAGCCGGCTCAACTTGTTTAGGGTTTCGTTGAGGAGTTCGACGCGCGCCAGCCTGCTTAGATCGACTAGAATCTGGCGTCTTGCGCCCAGCGCAAAAAACGAGAGCGCCGTACACAGGTCCCAGCCGGCGCCGAACTCGTAGAACTGCGCCTCGCAGACCGCCTTCTTCCCGTAAGCCGTTAGAGCATTCACATGGCTCTCGGCTAGCCTGAATTCGCGAATAAATTCCTCGGCGCCGATTGGTAGGCTTCTGGTGACGTTGCGCTGCGTCCAATAATGGAGATGCGATCCACCAGGAATCGCCGAGAATACCTTCATCGCGACGGCCTTGCAGTGCCAATTCATTCTTAGGTCTCTTTACCTTGTGAAGGCGGCGTCGCCTCGATGGGTCGGTCCTTCAAATTCTTCAATCCTCAGCGAGCCGTGCCGCACAAGCGCACTTCCAGCGCTGATTCGTTGTCCAACACCAACCGAATTTAAGTCGAGGCTCCAAGATTGCGTCAAGAAAACGCGCCCAATTTTGTCCCGGCGCACACAAAGAGTCAATAGCGCATTATGACGTAACCAAACAGCAATGATAAAGCGACATTTAGGTCTCTAATCGATTCTTTCCATCTCCAGCGTAGGCGAGCATCCAGGTTAAGGGCCCCGGATCATGCAACCCAAAAATTCGATGCCATGTTATAACGTGAGAGCTTTCAGGAGCGATAAGTGACTTCAAGACCGGCCTTGCAGGTGTGCACGCGCGCGTGGATGATGACGATTGTGGCCCTCTTATTTGCGGCCATAAGTTCCGCTCAGACCACCAGTGGCCTATTGCCGGACCAACCGAGTGTTGCCACAAATGATGCCGCTTCTCTGCCCGCGGCGCCGCTTCTCCATCATCAAGACCCGACAGACACCACAAGTACCTGCGCGCTCAAACATTTAGCCCAATGCGCAAAGGATGTGGCGCAAGACCAGGAAGGCATCTGGTCCATGCCCTTCCACATGACCACGAGCGACGTGATCTGGCTGCTCCCGATCGCTGGCGCAACAGCTGTCTCCCTCCATTACGACGCACCTGCCCTCAACGACCTAGGCACCAACCCCTCCCGCGAATCCGCCAGCAACGACTTCGCGAGTGCTGCTCTTTACGGATCCTTGGCGGGCGATGCCGGGATGTACTTTCTCGGTGCGGCAACTGGTAACGACCATTTAAGCGAGACGGGCCGCCTTGGTGCGGAAGCGGTGGCCGACGCATCACTTGTGACCCTGGGGCTGAAGCTTGTCACGAACCGTCAGCGACCAGATGAAGGCGACGGGCGGGGCCAGTTCTGGCCGAACGGCACGAAGTCCTATGAATGGAATGGCTCATTCCCGTCGGAGCATGCTACGGCGATGTTTGCGCTCGCTCATCTGATCTCCTCCGAATATCCAAGTAAGAAAGTTAAAATTGCGGCGTATCTGCTCGCGCTGGCCGTCAGCGCTAGCCGAGTGACAGGTCGCGACCATTTCCCGTCTGACGTGCTTGTTGGGGGAACGATTGGATACTTGGTTGGCGGCTACGTGGTAGACCTTCACAGTTCTTCTCGTACGAACTCCGGACTCTTCATTGCGCCTTTCGTGGACCCGGAGACGCAAACGTACGCGCTACAGGTTCACCTCGCGCCCGAGAGTGAAGAACTTCGCGCCGTGGGAAGGCTTATGGCTCGTCTGGAACGAGTAAGGTAGGCACTATGGCAATCACGTCGTATGGAAGTCGCACCTGCTCAAGACGCATTTAAGCGCGCTGGCTTGGGGCCGCACATTTTTGAGACGTCGTTGGTGGCGCCTTCGCTGCGAGTCCAGCTGTCACTCGTGCCGCCGAAGATCGCCGGACCGGACACGCGCTTCTGAGATATTACAGAAACGCCGGTGTCAGTTCTGGTGTCAGTTCGAATGACCAATCAAGGCACGGTCTGACGTATTCTGGCATCTGACAGATTTAGCATGTAGTTGAAATGGCGCGACATGACGCGAGCGGGCATGATGTGGCACCTCGTGGCGATGAGCGAAAAAGGGCTTAAAAGTCCGCTGGGCTAAAGCTGTGAATCCTGCAGCTCGCCGATTCGTTGGGCGATGGCTTGTTGCCGGCAATGAGAGATCGAGCCACTATGGAACCATCTCGTCTCAATTGCCCAACATGTGGCGTGGGCAGCCTTTGCACTCCCGCATGTTCTTTCTAAGGATCGCTATAAGTTGAAGTATGAAGCTCTGCGCGCCACAAAATCGACCACAGCTGCGATCTGGTGCGCAGAACTTACGGCCAAATAGTTCGTTCTTGCACTAGGGCGACTGGTTTCAAACCAGGGGGACGTGCCGTGCAAATGCCAGGACCGCATTGCTCAGGATTACATGCTTACCCGACTGCGATCGCGAGTTCGAAATTCGACCCGACTCCTCCAAGGGCCGTTTAGCTGAAGCCTGCTCGCTGCATTGATAGAGCGGGTGGAACTTCTGTGGCGGTTAGTACACTTCGAGCGACGGAATTCTCTCCCTGGGCGGGGGCCGGATGGGGCGAAGTGTACTGACGCGGATGCGAAACTAACGCGACGTAGAAATCAAGGTGCTGCCTGCGTCTCCGTGCGCGACAGTGCATGGCGCGGTTCCAACGCAAAGAGACACACTCAGAACGCGCTGAACCGCCCAAGCATTGCAGCAATTTAAGGCGTCGAAGATTCGGTGTGGATTCCCTTCCGTTTGCGCAGGCTACTCGCCTCACCGAGCAATCGGCCGACGCCGAAGGGGTGTGGCGTTACTCTCGAAGCGGGATCTCCTCAAAAAACAAGACTATATCGAATTTTCCGCGCTCATCTTTGTAAGAATTCTACAGGGTTCTCCTTGGTAGCTGCATTTTTACTTGACAGTATATCGGCATTACTCGTATATATCGCTACCGTACATTGTAGATAAATGCGAATCAAACAACTATTCTTCTGAAGCCAGGCTGTGCTCCGTGATAGAAGCCGAAGATGGTTTTGGCGGGATGCAAGGAAGCAGGTTTTCCAGAGCCCGTTAAGTGTCTTCTTTTATTTACTTTATTTTCATTATAACTTTCAATAACCTGCGTCGACTACTCTTAGGGTCAGATTTTATCGCCTCGCGTAGTGCCCTGTGGCAAACGATTCGCAGAAGCAATCCTGCTCGTGGTCATTTGCGGTCTCAGAATTAATCGATTTACAGCTGAGCAAGCACGGTGGCGGTGGATGTGGAAAGAACTTATCGAGGGGCCGGAAAAGAGATGGAACGAGGACCGGACGCGAGTAGATCAATGAGGCCGCTTTCCCTATTGCTGCTGACACTTCTGGCGTTGCCGGGGGTTTGCCGAGCGCAGTCCTCGCTTGTTAGTACGACCAACATAGCTAGCGCCTCGTCATGACGGTGCCTTCGGTCGCTTCTGGCAATTTGCTGTTTGTTTGGTGCGGGGGCGCCAGTCCGCCGAGCGTCAGCAGCGACAGCCTCGGAAGCGCTTGGACCAGCACCGATCCGAACGACACCTACGCGTTCGCCACTCGCGGAGGGTCCGAAACCATTACGTTCAGCGCTGCGTGTATTGGCGTCGTGCTTCAGTACAGCAACGTCGCTTCTTACGCAGGTTTGATCACCACCGGCAGCGGCACGACTACATCCCTGTCGGTTGGACCAATTACGACTACGGCGGCGTCATCGCTGATTATTGCCCACTTTTCTGGCATCAGCGGGTTTATTCCAGCCAGCGGGTACACGTCAGCGGGCGGCCCTTTCGCGAGCGGGTATGTGGAGTATCAAACAAATACCCCGGCTGGCCCGCAGAAAGCCACGGCATCGGCTACTAGCGTTGGGGGAACGTGGTACGGGTACGTTTTCTCGTTTACCTCCATGTCCGGGACTTGGAGCACGACCGGCGACATGACCGCTTCACGGACAAATTTCACCGCAACAGTACTCGACGATGGAGAGGTTCTTCTTGCCGGCGGGTGGGACACGAACGGAATCCCCCAATCCACCGCTGAACTGTACGACCCGGGAACCGGGACGTTCACCGCAACTGGGAACATGACTGCTGCCAGAGCAGATCAGACAGCTACACTGCTCAACAATGGTACTGTGTTGATTGCTGGCGGATATGATCAGAACTATAACCCACTGAATACTGCGGAGACATATAACCCTGCCACAGGCAAGTTCACAGCCACCCAAAACATGACGATTGGGCACGCCGCCCACACCGCCTCTCTCTTGAGCAATGGGCTAGTGCTGATCGCAGGAGGATACAACACTTCGTCTTCTACAACTTCTACGGCGGAGCTTTATAATCCCGAGACAGGCGCCTTCACCGCAACCGGGAGCATGCAAGACTACTACCCTGCGTACGCGACTGCGACGCTACTTGATAGCGGGAAGGTCCTTGTTGTCGGCGGAATCGACAACTCCGGAGATGTCTATACGAGCGCCGAACTCTATGACCCGAGTACGGGTGTTTTCACCGCGACCGGTCCCATGAAAACTGCTCGATACACACACTGTGCTACGCTGCTGAATGGAGGCAAAGTTCTCATCGCGGGAGGCTACAATGCGAACTTCGACACGCTGTCCACCTCGGAAATCTACGATCCGATAGCCGGAACGTTTAGTCCCACGGGTACGTTGCTGAACGGACGCGGGGGCCCGACTGCGACGCTGTTAAATGATGGGCAGGTCTTGGTCGTCGGAGGGACCAGCCAAGGCACCAACGTAGGCGATGCGGAACTCTACGATCCAGTTGCTGGAACGTTCTCGCCGGCCGAGACACCGAGCACTGCTCGATATGTACAAACGGCCACACTCTTGCCAGATGGTACGGTCCTCGTTGCAGGCGGTCTGGACAATAGCGACAACGCTCTTACAAGCGCTGAGACGTTCGTGCCGTCATCATTAGTGCCAGAGGGACTCGTTTCTATTGCACTCAGTCCTCTGGCTCCGACACTTCCGACTGGCGGAGCTCAGGCCTTCGTTGCGACTGGGACTTTCACTGACCAAAGCACGCAAATCTTGGCATCGGCCACCTGGAGTTCCTCGGATAGCTCGCTGGCAACAGTGACGAATGACGCGACGAATCACGGCACAGTTTTCGGCGTTGCACAGGGGGCGGCTGCCATCAATGCATGCACTGGAAGCATGTGCGGCTCAACGTCGGTGACGGTGGAGCCCGCTGCATTGGTGTCGATCGCAATCTCACCCCAGAACTCAACGGCTTCAGTTCCTTACACTCAGCAACTGACTGCCACTGGGACCTACAATAACGGCTCCACGGCCGATATCACCAGCGCTGTCACCTGGACCTCATCAACTCCGGCCGTCGCCGGGATAAGCTCGGAAGGCCTTGACACTCCCGTCGCCCAAGGGACGACCACCATCCAAGCAAGCTCGGGGTCGATTACCGGTTCCACAACACTGACTGTGGGCCCGCCGCTGGTCACGTCCGTAGTCGTCACGCCAACGAATGCCGGCATGATCACCGGGAGCAGCCAACTATTTTCTGCAACCGTTTATTACAGTGACGGCACCAGCGGTCCGCCATCTTTAGTTTCTTGGCAGTCGTACAATACCAGTGCAGCAACCGTGGATTCTACTGGCCTCGTTACGGCAGTCGCTCCTGGCTCAGCACAGATAACCGCGTTCGTGGACGGTAATGCCTCCTCGGGTTCCGCGTCCGTAAACGTAGTCTCTGGCGCTACCCAGCCCTCAATTGTCGCTTCCGTGTCGCCATCTCCGAACTCCAGCGGTTGGAATAATTCAACGGTTACAGTCTCGTTTACGTGCACCGCGGGAAGTGCGAACCTCACGAGTTGTCCCGCCGCTCAAGCGGTCTCTTCGCCAGGGGCGGGCCAGGATGTCAGCGGGACCGTAACCGATGCCGCCGGAAATAGCGCAAGTGCGAGCGTCACCGTAAACATCGACGAATCTAATCCAACGCTTTCGGTTTCTTCGCCAACAGACGACAGCTCGATTTCTACGAGCGACTTAGTGGTAAGTGGCAGCGTGTCTGATGCGATTTCGGGGCTTTCCACGGTCACCTGCGATGGCTCGGCGGCGACCGTTAGCACCG
>Ga0307373_10004881_pt1 | contig 22301 bp, 24 predicted proteins | sample OX2MG_FD_202534 | JGI IMG/M metagenome (GOLD analysis project Ga0307373, IMG submission 202534) | Soil microbial communities from Risofladan, Vaasa, Finland - OX-2 | ecosystem: Environmental > Terrestrial > Soil > Coastal area > Acid sulfate soil | place: Finland: Risofladan, Vaasa | collected... | reverse complement strand
ACGGTCGTGGTCGGCACGAAGCTCGCGCAGATCGGCGGGGCTGCCGGCGCTCCTGCACCTGTCGCCGAGCCGGAGCCCGAGGCGCCGGCCGAAGAGGCCGCTCCTGCGCCCGTCGCCGCCGAGGAAGCTCCGGCACCGCCCGCGCCCGCCGCACCTGCTCCGGCGGCCCCGGTCGCGAGCGGTAACGGGAAGGCATTCGTCTCCCCGGTTGTCGCCCGGATCGCGTCGGAGCACGGCGTCGACCCGAGCCAGGTCGCCGGCACCGGCGCAGGCGGTCGCGTGACGAAGAAGGACATCCTCGCGTTCGTCGAGTCCGGTGGCGCGCAGGCCGCACCTGCCGCCGCACCTGCTCCGGCCGCACCTCCTACGGAAGCCCCGGCACCGGCGAAGCCTGCTCCCGCTCCGGCCGTTCCCGGCGAGACGCTCGCGGGCGAGACGTTCGAGCCGATCACCGCCATGCGGCGCGGCATCGCCGAGCACATGCGGCGCTCGCTCGACACCGGCGCGCACGTCACGAGCGCGATCGAGGTCGACTTCTCCCGCATCGTCGCGGCGCGCGAGAAGCTCAAGAAGGAGTACCAGGCCGCGTACGGGGTCAACCCGACGTACCTCGCGTTCGTCGCGAAGGCGACGGTCGAGACGCTGCGCGACTACCCGTACGTCAACGCCGAGATGCGCGGCGACTCGATCGTCACGCGCAGTTTCGTGAACCTCGGCATCGCCGTCGAGCTCGCGGAGGGGAAGGGGCTCATCGTCCCGGTCATCCGCAACGCCGAAGGGCTCAACCTCCTCGGCCTCGCGCGCGGCATCGTCGACATCGCGAACAAGGCGCGCAACAAGCAGCTCGTCCCGGACGACGTCCAGGGCGGCACGTTCACGATCACGAATCCCGGCGGCTACGGCACGTTCCACGGCACCCCGGTCATCAGCCAGCCGCAGTCGGCGATCCTCGGCACGTACGCGCTCGTCAAGCGGCCGTGGGTCGTCGAGGACGAGCTCGGCCAGGACGTCATCGCGATCCGGCCGATGATGAACATCACGCTGACGTACGACCACCGCCTCGTCGACGGCGCCTACGCGGGCCGCTTCCTCCGCGATCTGCGCGAGCAGCTCGAGGGCTGGGAGGGCGACGGAGGCTGATGGGCCAGCGGCTCGTCCCGTTCCTCGGCTACGAGGACGCGGTCGCCGCGATCGGCTGGCTCTGCGCGGCGTTCGGCGCGGTCGAGAACGCCGATGCGCGCGCGACGGACGCCGAGGGCACCGTGATGCATGCCGAGCTCGACCTCGAGGACTCGACGATCTTCCTCTCGACGCCGTCCGGCTACGTCTCGTCGCTCCACCATCGCGAGAGCTGCGAGACGGAGCGGGCGATGCACAACAGCCCGTGGGTGATCGACGGGCTGTTCGTCGAAGTGGCCGACGTCGACGCGCATCACACACGGGCTGCCGAGCACGGCGCGACGATCGTCCGCGGACTCGACGAGCCCGGGGCGGGTATCGGGTGTATACGGCGGAGGACCTCGAGGGCCACCGCTGGATGTTCGGGCAGCGCCTCGCGGGCTAGCCGCGCACGCAGGCGAGCGCCGCGGCGATGTCCTCGGCGATCATCCGGCGCTTGCTCTTCTCGATGTAGAAGGCCGGGCCGACCTGGAGGTACGAAGGGAAGACGCGCATGCCGCGGAACCGGAAGTCGCCGCCGCGGATGCGGTACGTCGCGCCGGTAGGCACAGGACGCGGCTCGTGGTTCCGCTCCGCGATCACGTTGACGGCCTTGATCGCCAAGTCGCCCATCAGCAGAAGCACCTGCGCCAGCGGGAAGAGCCCGAGCTCCTCCTCGAGCAGGTACGAGCACGCTTCGATCGTCTCACGCGTAACCGGGTAGCCGGTCTTGCCGCACTTGACCGCGGTCGTGAGGTAGACGCCGAGCGCCTCGACGTCGGCGAGCGTCTCGACGTTCTCACCTGCGGCCCGGAACGCCTCGACGGTGCACAGCCAGTAGGCCGGATCCGGCGGCACGGCCCCGGCCACCATGACGATGGCGACGGAGTCCGGATTCCCCGGCCCATTTGGCACGGAGTGCCGGTCGAGCGCAACGCCACGGCAGGCGAGACGCTCGCAGCGGATCAGATCCGCAACCTGCATGGCCCGAGCGTACGTCGGCCCGACGTCGCCGCCATCGGTACTTTCAGGCGACGGCGCGGAGCACGCCCACGAGCGGGTGCGGGATCTCGTCGGGCTCCATCGCCTGGATCAGAAGCGGTGGGTAGCGGAGATAGCGGCCGCCGTTCTGGAGCCAGCGCCGCAGTTGCGCTTCGCAGGGACGGCCACGCCAGAAGAGCTGGTTCTGGAAGCTGCGGAAGACGTCGAGCTCGCCTTCGGCGGCGACCACCTTCTCGACCCGCTCCGCGCCGAGCGCGCGGATGAGCTCGTCCTCGACGTCCTTCACGCAGACGAACGTCGCGTCGCCCAGCACGCGGCGGAAGAAGCGCTCCTCGTTGAGGTCGCAGAGCCCGACGAGGCGCTCGCCTTCGTACTCGGCCGCCGCGCGCCTGATCGCCTGCGCGCCGCCGATCGGCACGATCTCGATCCCTTCGAGGTCGAGCCCGATCCGCCGCGCGACGGCCTCGACTGCGAGACGGTCGGTGATCCCTTCGACAAACACAGCGGCCATGCGAGAGACGCTAGCCATGTCCCTGGCGGCCCTATCCTGAGGAGCCGTGTCCGAGCTAGCCTGACCACGTGGCCACCGGCGGCTATTTCCTCCAGCTCGGCGAGACGCCGTACCTCGAGGCGTGGGACCTCCAGCGCTCGCTCGCCGGAGCCGTCTCGCAGGGCGCGATCCCCGACACGATCCTCCTGCTCGAGCACCCGCCCGTCGTCACGCTCGGCCGTCGCACCGACGAGGCGGCGGAGCTCCACATCCCGACCGACGCGCGAGTCGAGATCGTCGAGACGAACCGCGGCGGCAAGTCGACGTTCCACGGCCCGGGCCAGCTCGTCTGCTACCCGATCCTCGACCTCAACCGCCACGGCCGTGACGTGAAGCAGTACGTCCGCGACCTGGAGGAGGCGCTGATCAAGACGCTCGCGCCGCTCGGCGTCGAGGGGACGCGGCTCGACGGCCTGACCGGCGTCTGGCTGCAGCGACCGCCGCGGAAGATCGCCTCGATCGGCGTCCACGTCTCGCGCTGGGTGACGACGCACGGCTATGCGCTCAACGTCGACCTCGACCCCGCACCGTTCACCGACTGGATCACGGCCTGCGGCTTGGAGGACGCGATGTTCACGACGATCGCGCGCGAGCTCGATCGGCCGGTGAGCGTCAACGAGGTGCGGCCGCACGCGGTCGCGGCACTCGAAGAGGTGTTCGGCCTCGAGCTCGAGGAGCTGCCGGCCGACGACGGGGCCGGGCTCTGGCCGCAGCCGCGCCACGCGCAGCTCGCGGCGAAAGCCTAGGGCAGCCACTCCTCGCGGAACTCGGCCGGCTCTTCCACCGGAAACCGCGCGTACGCGACCTTGGAGTCCGTCGTCTCCTCCTGTGCGGACGCGTCGTGCTTCATCGCGAGCTCGGAGAAGGGATAGGCGCCGGAGTCGTCGCCGCTGCGCGCCCCAAGAGCGAGGATCACGGTCGGCCCACCACCGGCTCCGACGATCGTGTGGGGAACGCCCGTAGGACAGTGGAAGTAGTCCCACTGCCGCAGTGGCCGCTCCTCGTCCTCGACGATCAGGACGGCCTCGCCGGAGAGCACGAGGAATCCCTCCTGGTCGCCCTCCCAGTGGTACATCGACATCGGATCGCCCGGGGCGAGGACGAAGAGGTTGGCGCCGACCTGGGCGCCGTCGCGAGGAACGAGCTCGGCGACGAATCCCCGCGGCCGGTCCTGCCACCACTCGAGGTCACGGACGTTGGACACCGACCAGGCGCCTGCGCTCAGTGCAGCCACTCCTCGCGGAACTCGGCGGGCTCCCGATCCGGGAAGCGGGCGTACGCGATGTCGCTGTCACTCGTCTCCTCCTCCGCCGAGGCGTCGTATTTCATCGCGACGTCCGAGTACGGGTACGCGCCCCAGTCGGGGCCACGCTGATGCTCGCGCGCGCCGAGGGCGAGGATCACGCACGGCTCCGAGCCGGCACCGACCCTCGTGTGCGGGACGCCCGGCGGGCAGTGGACGTAGTCCCACTGACGGATCGTCCGTTCCTCGCCGTCGATGATGAGGATCGCCTCACCGGCGAGGACGAGGAATCCCTCCTGGTCGGCCTCCCAGTGGTACATCGCCATCCTGTCGCCGGGCTCGAGGACGAAGAGGTTGACGCCCACATCCTGTTCGTCGCCCACGAACTCGGTGACATAGCCTCCCGGGCCGCGCTTCCACCACGTCATGTCCCGCACGTTGCGGACGAACCAGCTCATTGCGGAACTATGCCCGCAACCCGTCGAGGACGACCTCGAGGTACCGCCGCCACTCGCCCTCCGGAGCAGCGGTCAATGCGTCGCGGATGAACGGGGCGACTTGCGACGGCTTGACGTCCTTCCTGAGCGCGCCGGCACGCTGCGCGCGCGCCACGATCTTCGCGCCGAGCGCTTCGAGCTCGGCGGCTCCGGGCTTCTCGCCGCAGTGGGCGACGCACTTGTGCAGGCCCGGTGCGCTCATGCTGAGCTCGGCGACCCGGTGGACGAAGTCGAAGAACGCCGGGCCCGGATCCTCGGCCGCGAGCGCCTCCGCGGCGATGGCCCGCATCTCCTCCACCCGTCGCTCGATCACCGCGAACATCAGGTCGTCCTTCGTGGGAAAGCGACGGAAGACCGTCGCGTGCCCGACTCCGGCCCGCTTCGCGATCTCGTCGACACTCGCATCGGGCCCGGACGCGGCGAAGACCTCCGTCGCCGCGTCGAGAACCCGCTCGAGATTGCGTTGCGCGTCTGCGCGAAGCTCGACCATCTACGCCTCCGCTACGACCGGCTTGGCTGCCGTCGTCTGAATCGCCGCGACGTGATGCTTGCGCAGCAACGCGAGGATGACGACAAGACCACCGGCCACCAGGGTCGCAGCACCGATGAAGGCGTAGCGCCCTCCGTGCACGAGCTGCGGAGCCGCGAACGGATTGCCGTGCTCCTGGCTTGCGGCGATGGTCGTGAGGATCGCCAGGCCGAGCGCGCCGCCGACCTGCTGCGACGTGTTGAAGAGCCCGGACGCGAGGCCCTGGTCCTCGTCCTTCAGGCCGGTCGTGGCCATCAGCGTCAGGGGCATGAAGATCGCGCCCATCCCGAGCGCTGCGACCATCATTCCCGGCAGGACGTCGATCGCGTACGAGCCGTGCAGCGGCATGCGGGAGAAGAGGATGAGCCCGACGATCGTCAGCACCATCCCGACGATGGCAATCGGCCGGACACCGATGCGCGGCGCGAGACCCGAGGCGAGACCGGCGGAGACCATGATCCCACCCGTGAACGGCAGGAACGCCAACCCGGCCTTGAGCGGATGGAAGTGGAGCACGTCCTGGATGTACAGCGTGTTGAAGTAGAACATCGCGAACATCCCGGAGAAGGCGAGGAACATCGCGAGGTTCGCCGTCAGGAGCGAGCGGACGCGGAAGATCGACATCCGAACGAGCGGTTCCGCCGAGCGAAGCTCGATCTGCACGAAAGCGGTGAGCAGCACGGCAGCGGCGATGAACGAACCGACCGTCCACACGGATCCCCAGCCGTGGGTGTGACCGGTCACGAGGCCGTAGACGAGCACCATCAGCCCGCCGGTGACCGTGACCGCGCCGCCGAGGTCGTACGCCTTGTGCTCGTCGTCCGCCTTCGACTCGGGGACGATCCGAAGAGCCGCGATGAAGGCGACGATCCCGACCGGGACGTTGACGAAGAAGATCCAGCGCCACGAGAAGGACTGCGTGAGCCAGCCGCCGAGGACGAGACCGAACGCCGAGCCGCCGATCGCGATCGCCGCCCAGACGCCAAGTGCCCGCGCGCGCTCCTTCCCCTCCGCGAACGTCGTCGAGATGATCGACAGCGCAGCCGGCGAGATGAGCGCAGCACCGAAGCCCTGCAGCGCACGGAAACCGATCAGCATCCCCGACGTCGTCGCGAGGCCGTTGAGCAGCGACGCGCTCGTGAAAATGACGAGGCCGATCAGGAAGAGCCGCTTCCTACCCAGAAGGTCGCCGGCGCGTCCGCCGAGCAGCAGGAACCCCGCGAAGACGAGCGTGTACGCGTTGATGATCCACTGCAGGTTCGTGTTCGAGAAGTGGAGGGCAAGCTTGATGTGCGGGAGGGCGACGTTCACGATCGTGGCGTCGAGAACGACCATGAACTGCGCAAGGCAGATGATGACGAGGACGACCCAGGGGTTCGTGGAATGGCGGGACATGCGACTCCTTCGCGTAAACGGACTACTCAGTCCGTTTGACGGTAGCAGCGGTCGAGAAGTCTGCGCTACATAGACTTGAACGCGGTTCATGGAGACATCGCTTCCCGTCGCAGAGCGTCCCCGCCGCCCCGAATGGATGAAGGTGCGCGCCCCGTCGAAGGACGGCCAGTACTTCGACGTCCAGAAGCTCGTGCACGGCCTGTCGCTCCACACGATCTGCGAGGAAGCACGCTGCCCGAACATCTCCGAGTGCTGGGGACGTGGCACCGCGACGTTCCAGATCCTCGGCGAGACGTGCACCCGCGCCTGCCGCTACTGCTACGTCAACTCCGGGAAGCCCGAGGCGCCGCCCGACCCGCTCGAGCCGCTGCGCCTCGCGCAGGCCGCGGCGCAGATGCAGCTCAAGCACGTCGTCGTCACGTCGGTCGACCGCGACGACTTCCCCGACCGCGGCGCCGGCCACTACGCGGCGACGATCCGCGCGCTCAAGGCGAAGCTGCCCGAGTGCTCGGTCGAGGTGCTCACTCCCGACTTCCTCGGCGTGGAGGAGGAAGCGCTGCAGACCGTGCTCGCCGCGCGCCCCGAGGTCTTCAACCACAACATCGAGACCGTGCGCCGGCTCCACGCCCGGATGCGCGGCGCCAAGGCCGACTACGACAAGGCGCTGTGGCTCCTCCGCCGCGCGAAGGAGATCGCCGACTACCCCGTGCTCACGAAGTCGGGGATCATCGTCGGGCTCGGGGAGACGAACGACGAGGTCGTCGAGACGCTGCGCGACCTGCGCGCGAACGGCGTCGACGTCGTGACGATCGGCCAGTACCTCCAGCCGAGCGCGAAGCACGCGCCGATCGACCGCTGGGTGCACCCGGACGAGTTCCGCTGGTTCCGCGAGCAGGGAGAGGAGCTCGGGTTCGGCTCGGTCTTCTCGGGACCGCTCGTGCGCTCGAGCTATCGCGCGGACGAGCAGAAACACGCGGCAGACACGGGCCGCGGCGCGGTCGCGTACTAGACAAGAAGAGCACCGCCCGATCGTCCACGGTCTTGCCGTGTGCTCGACCTCGCTCGTGTGCAGACACCAGACCGCCGGCCTCGCTGCTCGGGCGATCGCAGAATGGGAAGGGCCCCCATGCGGGGGCCCTTCCAACGTGCTCCTACAGTCGCTGACTGAGGGCCGTTACGGCGTGAGCTGCCACACCTCGGTACCCCAGTTGTCGATCTGGTCAGCGCCATCGGGGCCGCCCGGGATCCACTCGTCCGCCGACCAGACGCTGCCAGTGGCCGGGTCGATCGCGATCCGCGAGTAGTCGCCCCAGCGCCGCCTCATGTAGCCAGGCTGGAAGGTCGAGAAGCTCACGTGCGGACCGGTGCCGGCGCCCGTGGTCGCGATCCGGCTGAACGTCTTGCCCGAGTTCTTCGAGACCACGTACCCGGTGCTCGGATTCAGCTTCGGGCCCGTCATGCTGAAGGACATGACGTAGTGGTTGTACTTGCCCGTCGTGTCGAAGGCCGATTGCACGAAGCTCGGCATGAGTATGTACGTGTTGGCCGCGCCGACGTAGCTCTGCTTGACGACCTTCAACTTCACCGGGTCGACCACAAACCACGCCGCACCGTCGACGACCGTCGGGTCTTTACCGACCGTCATCGACGTCGACAGGTCCGTGAACAGGAGGCCGTTGGACTGTTGCACCTGCTCGAGCCGCATGTCGACCGGATCGAGCGTCTTCTCCGGGACCGAGCACCAAGCCCCGAAGTTGAATACGCACGTCGTGTCGTCACCCGTGCTCTGAGCGGCGACGGGCTCCGAATACCGCTCGCTCCGGATGCTCGTCACGGACAGAACCGGGAGGGCTCCACCCGTCGTGAGCGTCTTGTCGCCGTTGACCCACGCAACGTCGAGCATGTGCTGCGTGGCCGCGTTCTGCTCGGACGCGAGGAGGTACTCCGTCGTCGTCCCGCCGGTTGCAGGCCGGAAGCTGTAGTAGTTCGAGCCCAGCGACCAGGAGGTGCTGGTCACCGACTTCGTGAGATGCACGAGCTGCGCCTTCGAGATCGCGAAGATGCTCGAGCCCGCGTACGTCTCCCCCTGACCGCAGAACTCGTTGATCGTGATGTACACCGCGTTGGTGTCGTAACCCTGGTGCGGGAAGTCGGGGAAGCAATAACCGGCGCCGTCCGAGGTGTCGACCGCGTAAGCGCCGTAGCCGTGGGGGCTGATCACGGCGAGGTTGGTCGTGTAGTACACGTTGTTCGGCGCACCGATCTCCGTGAAGAAGTACGTCCTCGTCTTCGCGTCGTAGTTGCACTCGGGATCGCCCGAGGAGTTCGCGTCGCTGAAGAGGTCAGCATTGCTATCGGAGAAGAGCGTGTGCCCGGAAGTGTCGAAGATCGCCCAACCGTCGTTCGTCATCTCGGTTACGACCGTCTGGCCTGCCGGAGTGGGGATGTTGTTGTAGCTGAGGGGCACTCCCGCAGCCTTGTACGGGGCCGCCGGACCGACACACAGACCTTGGTCGGGCGGCGTGTAGTGGAAGTGGGTATAGACCCGCTGCGAGAGATCCGTGATGCCCATGAAGTTGGCTCCCAGAATGGGATTGCTCCTCGCGGCGAAGTGGCTGGCGCGGGCATCGGGAACCAGCGACGTCGCCCCGAAGGGGCTTCCGGTGTCGGCCGGAGGCTGAAGCGGGCAGGGGCCTGTCGGGATGAGAGGCGTGGTGCCCTGGCACGCGACGAAGCTGTTGCTTGCCACGATGCCGGACGGCAGTTGGTGGCGGTTGGTGCTGAGCCTCGTAACGATCGAAACATGGCCTGCGTACTTCGCGGCCATAGGCTTCGCGGCGGCACCTGCAGCCGACGCCGTAACCGCAAACACAGCTGCGACGGCAAGCACGCCGAGAAGCGCGGAAACGACGGAGAACCGCCGCACCGGGAGATGATTGATCTTCACTATCTTCCCTTCTTCGAGTTGCTGGGCCTGATCCACAGAGCAACGCGAGGCGAGCGTCGAGCTCCCTCCAGAGCGATTCGTCACGCGGAATCCCTCGCGCACCCCTGACCATCTTCCGCTAATCGGGCGGCCAATTCAAGTGCCTACGTGAGGAGGCGGCGGATCGCGGTCAGCCGTGCGGCTTGGCCATCGCGCGATAGTCGAGCGCCTCGTCGAGAACCGAGTCCTCGACGCCCATCTCGCGCGCGACCTCGCGAAGCGAGCGTCCCGAAGCGGCGGATTCCTTGACGATCTCCGCCGCCTTGTCGTAGCCGATGTACGGGTTGAGAGCGGTCGCCGCGGACAGGGTCAGCTCGGCGTACCGCGCGCAGTTCTCGCGGTTCGCCTCGATCCCGTCGACGCACTTCTCCGCGAAGAGCCGGCACGCACTCGCGAGGAGCTTCACCGACTCGAGCACGTTCTTCGCGAGGAGCGGGACGAAGACGTTGAGCTCGAAGTGGCCCTGCATGCCGCCGATCGCGATCGCCGTGTCGTTCCCGATCACCTGTGCGGCGACCTGCGTGACGACCTCGGGCATGACGGGATTGACCTTGCCCGGCATGATCGAGCTGCCCTTCTGCAGCTCGGGGAGCATGATCTCGGCGAGGCCGGCCCGCGGGCCGGAGCCGAGGAAGCGGATGTCGTTCGCGACCTTCGTCAGCGATACGGCGACAGTCTTGAGCGCGCCGGAGACCTCGACGATCCCGTCGCGGGCGGCCTGCGCCTCGAACGGGTCGGCGGGCGCGGAGATCGTGAGGCCCGTCTCCTCGGAGAGGATCGTGCGCACGCGCGCGGCGAAGTCCGGATGCGTGTTGAGCCCGGTGCCGGTGGCGGTACCGCCGAGCGGGATCTGGCCGAGGCGCGGCAGCGCGTCCTCGACGCGCGCGACTCCCTGGCTCACCTGCGCGGCGTAGCCGGCGAACTCCTGGCCGAGCGTGACGGGGACAGCGTCCATCCAGTGCGTTCGGCCCGACTTGACGACGTCGTCGAACTCCTTCGCCTTCGCCGCGAGCGAGGCAGCGAGCTGCTTCATCGCCGGCAGGAGACCGTTCGTGATCTCGTCGAGCGCTGCGAGATGGACGGCGGACGGGAAGACGTCGTTCGACGACTGTCCCATGTTCACGTCGTCGTTCGGGTGGACGCCCTCGCCCGCGAGCGTCGCGATGACCTCGTTCGCGTTCATGTTCGAGGAGGTGCCCGAACCGGTCTGGAAGACGTCGATCGGGAACTGGTCGTCGAGCTCGCCGGCCGCGATGCGTGCCGCGGCGGCCGAGATCCGCTCCGCCTTCTCCGCGTCGAGCAGGCCGAGATCGGCGTTCGCGCGGGCGGCGGCTCCCTTGATGCGCCCGAGCCAGCGGGCGACCGACGGCGGGATCGGCTGACCCGAGACGGGGAAGTTCGCGACGGCCTTGGTCGTCTCGCCGCCCCAGAGCTCCTGGCGTTCGTCGGTGCTTGCCACGAGGGCGAGTTTAGGCGAGCGGTGTCCGCCGTCGCTGCGGTGAACTACGCGACCGAGGTCAGGCGGAGCTCGGAGAGCTTGCGCGGCCGCGGGCGGTGCTTGTCGTCGCCGGCGACCTCGAGGAGCGGCGCCCAGCCGAGGTACCCGCAGTTCTGGCACTCGGGCGATTCGAGGTGCTTGAACACGTCGCGGCGCGCGACGCGCGACGTGCCACAGCGAAGACATTCCACGACGAGCGAGTCCACGCGGGGTCCATCGGCCGCTAGACGGGCTTCCCGCTCCCTCGAACGAGGGGCTTGCTACGACGGATTGGCGGCGGAGAGAAGATCGTCCCAGGAGCAGAACTTCACCCGCGGGCGGCCGCTCTTCGCGCCGGCCGCGCGCTCGGCCGCGTCGATCGCCGCCCAGCCGGCGTACTCGACGACGCGCGCGCCACGCTCGGCGAGCAGCGCGTCGACGGCTTCGGCGGTCGCCCCGGGCTTCGGTTGGAGACGGCCGGAGGTGACGTCCTCGAGCAGGAGCTCGACGGTCTCGGTCGCGTCCTTCTTGTTCGTGCCGATCACACCGGTCGGGCCGCGCTTGATCCAGCCGGCGCAGTACACGCCGTCCGCGACGCGACCGCCTTCGTTCGCGATCGTGCCGCGGCCGTGGTCGAAGGGGACGCCGGGCAGCTCGACGCCGCGGTAGCCGACGCTGCGGAAGACGAGACCGCACTCGAGCGTCTCCTTCGCGTCCGTGGCGACCGCTCGCTCGTTCTCGTCGAGGACGTTGCGGACGAGCTCGATCCCCTCGACGCGCTCGTCGCCGAGGAGCGCGACCGGCGACTCGAAGAACCTGAAGACGACCCGCTTCGGCTTGCCCTCGGGCTCACGCGCCGCGAGCTCGCGCATCACGGCGAGGTTGCGCTCGGCGTTCGTGTCCTTCGGTTCTGCGCCATCGAGGTCGGCGGGATCGATGAAGACGTCGGCGTCGGCGAGCTCGCCCATCTCCTGCAGCTCCGGCGTCGTGAACGCGGCTTGTGCCGGGCCGCGGCGGCCGACGATAACGATCTCCTTGAGCGAGCACGACGCGATTGCCTCGATCGCCGCGTCGCTTGCGTCGGTCGGCGCGAGCTCCTCGCGCGTCAGGGCGAGCATGCGCGCGATGTCGAGCGCGACGTTCCCGACACCGATCACGACCGCGCGCTCGACGTCGAGGTCGAACGGGATGTCCTGGAAGTCGGGATGGCCGTTGTACCAGGCGACGAATTCCGTGGCCGGCCACGACCCGGGCAGGTCCTCGCCGGGGATCCCGAGCCGGCGGTCGGTCTGCGCGCCGACCGCGTAGATGACCGCGTCGTACAGGCGCGTGAGGTCGTCGGCGTGAAGGTCGCGGCCGACCTCGACGTTGCCGAGGAAGCGGAAACCCGGCTGCTCGGCGATTTTCTCGAAGGCGCGCGACACGGTCTTGAGCTTGGGATGGTCGGGCGCGACGCCGAGCCGGACGAGCCCCCACGGCGTCGGCAGGCGCTCGATCATGTCCACCTCCGCAGGAGGATCGGCGCCCAGCAGCGCGCCGGCTGCGTAGAAGCCGGCCGGCCCGGAGCCGACGACCGCGACGCGGAGGGGCCTCTCCATAGGAACGATGCTAGTGCGGGCTCAGGGCTTGGTGATACGTGATTCCACCGAGACCATCACCTTGCGCAGCAGCGCGTTGAGCTGCTCCATCTCCTTCGGGGTCAGAGCCGCTGCGAGAAGCTTCTCCTTCTCGCCCTGCACGCCCATGGCCTGCGTGACCTTCTTGCGGCCCTTCGCCGTGAGCTCGACGAGGACGCTGCGACGGTCGCCCGGGTCGCGGAGACGGCGGACGAGACCCTCGCCTTCGAGGTGATCGAGGCGAGCCGTCATCGTCCCGCTCGTCAGCTCGGCCCGGCGCGCAAGCTCGCCGGCGGAGCGGCGATCGCCTTCGGCCCAGCGCAGCGACATCAAGACCTTCCAGTCGCCGTTCGTGAGGCCCTGCTCGTCGAGCGTCTCGTCGAGCATCTTCCGGATCCGCAAGTCGAGACCATGGATGCGGTCGACGATGCCTTCGACCTCGAGATCGATCTGGGGAGGGAGGCGAGGCGCGATCTCCTCGAGCCACGAGTCGATGTGATCGCGCGCGCTCTGCTGTTCGGCCACGGTCGCCAGTGTCGATGAAATGTCTCTTGACGTCAAGACATCCAGGGTGGTAGCTTGCCGTCAAGTAGTTTGGTCTCAAACTAGTTTAGGAGGAAAGGGTGGCTGCAACTCAGACTTCATACGGCATCGTCTCGCTCGGCGACCACCTCGCCGAAGCCGAGGACGACGGGGGCTACGTCCAGCTCCGCCGCGATCTCGACATCGGCGCTTTCGGCGTCAACGCGGCGTTCCAGCGCAAGGCGGGCGAGCGGCTGGTCGGCGAGCACGACGAGGCGGGCCCCGGCTCCGACCGCCAGGAGGAGCTCTACGTCATCGTGCAGGGCGGCGCGACGTTCACCATCGACGGCGAGGACGTAGACGCCCCGCAGGGCACCGCGATCTTCGTCCGCAACCCGGACGCGAAGCGCAGCGCCGTCGCGACGGCGGATGACACCATCGTCCTCGCCGTCGGCGGACGCCGCGGCGAGGCGTACCGGCTCGGCCCGATGCAGTCGGCCGACGGCTTCTTCGACAAATACAACGCGAAGGACTACGCCGGCGCGCTCGAGGCGGCGCGTCGTGGTCTCGAGGCGTATCCCGGCAACGCTCTGCTGCTCTACAACGTCGCGTGCATGTCGGCGCTGCTCGGCGATCGCGAGACGGCCCTCACGGCCCTCGCCGAGTCGGTCACCAAGTGGGAGCCGTACAAGGAGCTCGCCCGCGACGACGACGACTTCACGTCCCTCCGCGACGACCCGAAGTTCGTCGAGCTCGTCGCCTAGTCGGAACCGCAGGGCGGAGCGTCTGCAGGCGCTTCGCCCTTTCCCCGCTTGATCCGGGCGCGGAAAAGGTCGAAAATCGGTCGGGCCCAGTTCGTACTACGAAACAAGGGGACGAAGATGAAGACACGGCTTTCGCTGGTCGCAACAGGAGTCGTTGCGGCCGCCGCCCTCGTGACGGCCTCGCTCGCGCTCGCGGGCGCGAACGCTGCCACTCTCCACCTCACCGCGAAGGACAACAACAAGTCCTTCACCGTGCACAGGCACTGCGCGATCGTCATAACGCTCAGAAACCCCGGCTGGGATGGGGGCTATCACTGGACACGCGGGTACTCGTCAGGAGTCAAGCTCGTCTCGCACCGCTACATCGCGCCGAAGCAGAAGCCCGGCACGGTGGGCGGAGGAGTGGGGAAGGACATCTGGCGCTTCACGGTCGTGGGCCCGACGATGACCGAGGGCGAGATCCAGCTCCGTTACGTCTCGCCGGCGAGGAAGGTCGACCACAAGTTCGTGGTGGGGATCAGAGTCGGCTAGGCGCGATGAAACTCCGCAATTTCCCCTCTTGTACCCGGTGCATTGGCGTCGGACGATGGCCCGGTAACTCGACGTTCGAACGAATGGGGATGGAATGAAGCTCAAGCACCTACTGCTCGCGACGAGTCTCATGGCCGCGGCCGCGCTCGGCGTCGCCACCGTGGCGCTCGCCGGCAGCAACAACCGCGTCTCGTGCGGCGGCGGGAAGCTCGTCGTCAACGTGACGTACGGGCTGTACAACGACTACGACAGCGGTGTCGGCGGCAACGCGTGGGCCAACGACACGATCAACCGCCACCTGCAGGTGTTCGCCCTCGGCGGCGGCATGTACTGCGCGGTCGTCAACGACACGGGATCGTTCGTGACGTTCGCCGGCGAGAGCCCGAACGGGACGGGCACCGTGTCGGCGGGCATCAAGGGCGTGATCAACGGTGGCTACACGTCGACCGTGTTCTCCGGGACTCTCAGCTCGAGCCCGGGGTATGCCGCGAAGGGGAATCTCGGCTCGTTCGACCTCCAGTGCGTCGACGCCAACACGTGCACCGGCGTGTGGCCGAGCTTCCTGAGCTACTTCAGCAGCAACACGTGGGACTACAACTACTCCACGTGGGGCTGGACGTACCACACCGCGCAGAACGGCAACTGGACGAACTCGTCCACCGTCAATAGCGGCGACATCACCGGCTGAGCCGGTCAGGCACGTCGGAGGGGTTGCGCTCTTCGGAGCGCGACCCCTTCTCTCTCAGTGGCTGCAGCCGGAGCCGCAGCCCGCGCCGGCGTCGGCCGGAGCCTCGCCGTCGGCAACGGTGAAGGAGTGCCCGCAGCCGCACGACGCGGTTGCGTTCGGGTTCTCGATCTTGAACCCGGACTCCTGGATCGTCTCGAGGTAGTCGACGCGCGCGCCCATGAGGTACGGGGCGCTGAACGGGTCGACGACGACGGTGACGCCCTCACACTCGAACTCGTGGTCGCCCTCCTGGGCGCCGCGGTCGAAGCCGAGGCCGTACTGGAAGCCGGAGCACCCGCCGCCCTCGATGGCGACGCGGAGAACGGAGACGTCCTCCTCGCCGGCCAGCAGCGCGCTGATCTTCGCGGCCGCCGCGGGGGTGAGGGAGACGATGCTCTCGGTGCGCTCGACGGTGGCCATGCAGTCATGGTACCAACGCAGTCCGTCCCCAAACGGGTGGACTTTGTAACAGCGGTAGCAGGCTTGGCTCCGCCGTTCCGGTACCCGCAAGTGCCGCCGGCACGGCGTTGTTATTGTCGGCGATTGGGTGAGCGCCGATGCTGAGTAGCTGGTTGCCGTTCTTGATTTATGGCCTGTTCGCGCTCGTGATTCCGAGCTCGATGATGGTCATGTCGTTCAAGTTCTCGCAGCGTCCGGCGCGGCGCACGAAGGCGCGGACCGTCCCCTTCGAGTCGGGCGTGTCGCGCGGGCCGATGCGCCAGCAGCGCTTCAGCGTGAGCTTCTACCTCACGGCGATGCTGTTCATCGTCTTCGACATCGAGATCGTCTTCCTCTACCCGCTCGCCGTGCAGCTCCACGCGCTCGGCTGGTTCGGGTTCAGCGAGCTCGCCTTCTTCGTCCTCATCCTCCTCGTCGCCTACGTCTACATCTGGCGCAAGGGAGCACTCGAATGGTGAACCGTGGCTGACGAGCAGCAAGAGCCGATCACGCGCCTGCGCGACTACGGCCTCCAGTCCGAGCGTCTGCTCTGGCCGACGAAGGGGCCGTCGCGCTTCGAGGAGTCGCTCGGCGTCGAGGAGCTCGAGCGTGCGCTCGGCATCACGACGCTCGAGAAGGCCGTGCGTTGGGCGCAGACGAAGTCGATGTGGCCGGACACGTTCGGCCTCGCCTGCTGCGCGATCGAGATGATGTCGATCGTCTCCTCCCGCTACGACCTCGCGCGGTTCGGGATGGAGGCCTTCCGCTCGTCGCCACGCCAGGCCGACCTGCTCATCGTCTCGGGCCGCGTCGCGCACAAGATGGCCGAGCCGCTCCGCCAGATCTACGACCAGATGCTCGAGCCGAAGTGGGTCATCGCGATGGGCGTCTGCGCGAGCTCCGGCGGGATGTTCAACAACTACACGATCCTTCAGGGCGTCGACCGCATCGTCCCCGTCGACATCTACATCCCCTTCTGCCCGCCGCGGCCCGAGGCGCTCATGGAAGGAATCATCCGCCTCCACGAGGCGCACCAGGCCGGCATCCCGCCCGCGTACGAGCGGAACGGAGTCGCGACATGACGCAGTGGAGCGACCTTCCGGGTTACGTGTCGGACAAGGACGGCGCCGACATGCCGACCGTGACGGTCGAGCGCGAGCGCATCCGCGAGGCGTGCGAGTACGCGCGCGACCAGCTCGGCTTCGCCATGTGCGTCGACGTCGTCGCCACCGACTACCTCGAGTGGGGCGGCAAGGGCGTGTCCGGGTACATCGGCACGGCGACCGGCCGCGACCTGAACAAGCCGATGACGGAAGGTCTCCAGGCTCTCCCGGACCCGAAGCCGAAGCGCTTCTCGATCAGCTACCACGTCCTCGGCCTCCGCCAGGGCGCCCCGCGTGTTCGCCTGCAGTGCTGGGCATCCGACGGCGAGAGCGTGCCGAGCGTCGTCTCCGTCTGGCCGACGTGCGACTGGCACGAGCGCGAGCAGTTCGACCTCATGGGCATCGTCTTCGACGGCCATCCGAACCTCGAGCGGCTCCTCATGCCGGAGGACTGGGAAGGACACCCGCTCCGCAAGGACTACCCGCTCGGCGGCGAGCCCGTCCGTTTCTCGGACGCCGTATGAGCACCGTCGCCGACAAGACCAAGATCTACGAGGGCACGCGAATCCCGGCGCGCGTCCCGACGATCCTCGACGTCCCGCCCGAGCTGCGCGACGACGAGGACGTCCTCCAGGTCAACTTCGGCCCGAACCACCCGTCGACGCACGGCGTGCTCCGCCTCATCGTCGACCTGCACGGCGAGGAGGTCGTCGGCGCCTCGGCCGTCATCGGCTACCTCCACACCGGCTTCGAGAAGACGATGGAGTCGAAGACGTACTGGAAGTGCGTGACGTATCCCGAGCGGATCGACTACGTCGGCTACCAGAACAACGAGCTCGTCTTCGTGCTTGCAGTCGAACAGCTCCTCGAAATGAACGTGCCGACGAAGGCCACGTGGATGCGGATGCTCCTGTGCGAGCTCAACCGCATCCACTCGCATCTCATCTACCTCGGCACGTCGGCGCTCGAGCTGGGAGCGATTTCGATGTTCTGGTACTGCTTCCGCGAGCGCGAGACGATCCTCGACCTGTTCGAGCTCGTCACCGGCCAGCGGATGCACACCCGCTACTTCCAGGTCGGCGGGCTCGCGGAGGACATCCCGACGGGCTTCTATCCCGAAGCGCGCAAGTTCATCGAGTGGATGCCGCACGCGCTCGACGACTACCGCGGTCTCCTCGACAAGAACCAGATCTGGCTCGAGCGGACGGTGGGGATCGGCAAGCTCTCCGCCGCAGACGCGATCGCGCTCGGGCAGACCGGCCCGAACCTCCGCGCCTCGGGCGTCGACTGGGATCTCCGCCGCGACGCGCCGTACCTCCACTACGACCAGGTCGACTTCCGCGTGCCGGTGTATCCGAACGGCGACGTCTACGACCGCTACCGCGTGCGGATGGACGAGATGGCGGAGTCGAACAACATCGTCCGCCAGTGCCTCGACAAGCTCGAGCGGATGGAGGGCATGCCGTGGATCGCCGACGACCGCAAGGTCGTGCTGCCGCCGCGCGAGGAGCTCCACACGTCCATGGAGAGCTTGATCCATCATTTCAAGATCGTCACCGAGGGCTTTCGCGTCCCGGCCGGCGAGATCTACGTCGCGATCGAGTCGCCGCGCGGCGAGTCGGGGTGCTACCTCGTCTCGGACGGTGGCCCGAAGCCGTGGCGCGTCCATTTCCGCGCGCCGTCGTTCGTCGCCCTCGAGGCGACCGCGACGTGCCTGCGCGACACGATGGTCGCCGACCTGATCGCCGTCGTCGGCTCGCTCGACGCAGTGATGGGGGACACCGACCGATGAGCACGTTCTACGAGGACGTGCAGAAGATCCGCGCGCGCTATCCCGAGGGCTCGCACTCGGCCGCGCTGCCGGCGCTGCGGCTCGCTCAGGAGAAGCACGGCTACCTCTCCCGCGAGGCGCTCGAGGAGACCGCCGACGCGCTCGATGTGACGCCGGCCTTCTGTTACTCCGTCGCGACCTTCTACGACATGTTCCATCTCGAGCCGCTCGGCACCCACACGGTCGAGATCTGCACGAACCTCCCGTGCGCGCTCTGCGGTGCCCAGAAGGTCGTGGAGGCGTTCGAGGACGCGCTCGGATGTAAGGCAGGCGAGACGACCGAGGACGGCAACGTCACGCTGCGCGCCGTCGAGTGCCTCGGAGGCTGCGGCTACGCGACCGTCGTCGCCGTCGACCACCGCTACCGCCACAACGTCAAGCCCGAAGACGCGCGGGAGATCGTCGAGGGGCTCGATGGCTGAGACGCAGATCACGACGCTCCTCGGCGGCACCGAGGATCACGACCTGACGAAGCTCGCCGAGTACCGCGCGATCGGCGGATACGGCGCCGGGCTCGAGCGGGCGCGCGCGATGACCTCCGACGAGCTCATCGACGAGCTCCAGAAGGCGACGCTACGCGGGCGTGGCGGCGCAGGCTTCCCGATGGGACGGAAGGCGTCGCTCATCGACCGCAAGAGCGCGAAGCCGAAGTACCTCGTCGTCAACGCCGACGAGTCGGAGCCGGGTGCGTTCAAGGACCGGCAGGTCATGGCGACCGTCCCGCACCGGCTCATCGAGGGCTGCCTCATCGCCGCCCACGCGATCGAGTCATCCGACGTGTTCATCTACATCCGCGGCGAGTACCTGACGGAGTACGAGATCCTTGCCGCCGCGGTCGAGGAGGCGCGCAAGGCGAAGCTCCTCGGCGGCGTCGAGATCACGGTCCACCGCGGCGCCGGCGCGTACATCTGCGGCGAGGAGACGGCGCTGCTCGAGTCGCTCGAGGGGAAGCGCGGCCAGCCGCGTCCGCGCCCGCCGTTCCCGCCGATCCAGGGCCTCTACTACGCGCCGACGCAGATCAACAACGTCTGCACGATCGCGACCGTCCCGCTTGTCCTGGCTATGGGCGCGGAGGAGTTCGCGAAGACCGGCGTGCCGAGCTCGCCGGGGACCGCGATCTTCTCCGTCTCGGGGAACGTCGCGCGGCCCGGCAACTACGAGCTGCCGCTCGGGACGCCGATGCGCACGCTCCTCTACGACTACGCCGGCGGCATCGCCGACGGCCGCGAGCTGAAGGCGGTGATCCCGGGCGGCTCGTCCGTCCCCGCGCTGACCCCGGATCAGATCGACGTGCCCCTCGACTACGACTCGCTCGGCGCGATCGGGACGTTCTTCGGCGCCGCGTCGCTCATCGTCGTGGACGACCGCTGCTGCATGGTGCAGCTCGCCCTCCGCTCGACGAAGTTCTACATGCACGAGTCGTGCGGCAAGTGCACGCCGTGCCGCGTCGGGACGCGCTGGATGGTGCAGATCCTCGAGTCGATCGAGAACGGGACCGCGACGCGCGCCGACCTCGACCTGCTCGACTCTGTCGGCGACAACATCCTCGGCAAGGTCCTGTGCGCGCTCGGCGAGTTCGCGGTCTATCCCGTCGCGAGCTACCTCCACAAGTGGCGGGACGAGTTCGTCGCCCACGTCGACGGCGGCGGCTGCCCCTTCCACGGCACGTCGTCCCTCGACGGGATCCTCGCCCCGTCCGACCAGCACGCGCCCGCGCCGGTGCCCGCATGAGCGCGGAACTCGTCAAGGTCAAGATCGACGAGCGTGACGTCCACGTCCCGAAGGGGACGGGCATCGTCGAGACCGCTCTCGCCGCCGGGATCGAGATCCCCGTCTTCTGTTACGAGCCGCGCCTCGGCGCGCCGGTCGGCGCCTGCCGCATGTGCCTCGTCGAGGTGGAGGGCATGCCGAAGCTCCAGACCGGATGCACCCTGACCGCGGCCGACGGGATGGTCGTCAAGACGGCGCGCACGTCCGAGAAGGCCGCGGGCGGCCAGAAGGGGACGCTCGAGTTCATCCTCGTCAACCACCCGCTCGACTGCCCGGTCTGCGACAAGGGCGGCGAGTGCCCGCTGCAGGATCTGACCTTCCGCTACGGGCCGGGCAACACGCGTATGACCTTCGAGAAGGCGACGTTCGAGAAGCCGATCCCGATCTCGCCGACGATCTCGCTCGACCGCGAGCGCTGCATCCTCTGTTACCGCTGCACGCGCTTCAGCTCCGACGTGAGCGAGGACGGGCAGCTCGTCGCCGCCAACCGCGGCGCGATGTCCGTGATCACGACGTTCGAGGATGTGCCGTACACGGGTGCGTTCACGGGCAACGTCACCGAGCTCTGCCCGGTCGGCGCGCTGCTACCGACCCAGTACCGCTTCGAGGGCCGGCCGTGGGAGATCGTCGACATCCCGACCGTCTGTGGGCTCTGCCCTGTCGGCTGCAACGTCAACGCGACCGTGCGCGAGGAGAAGGTCAAGCGGATCCTCTCCCGCAACCACTTCGAGGTCGACGAGGGCTGGATCTGCGACAAGGGCCGCTTCGCCTTCACGCACCTGCGCGCCGAGGATCGCCTGACGGCGCCGCGGCGCCGGGCGCACACGATCTCGTGGGCGGACGCGATCGACGAGGCCGAGCGGCTGCTGCGCGGCGCGAGCGGGCGGATCGTCACCGCCCTCTCCGGCTCCGAGACGGTCGAGCAGGCGTACGCGCTCGGCAAGCTCCTGCGCGCCGGGCTCGGCTCGCACGAGGCGGTGCTACCGGAGGAGGTCTCGGGCGCGCTCGACGGCTACCGGCTGCCGCTCTCGGCCATCCGCGACGCGGACGCCGTCGTCGTCCTCGGCGACGTGCCGGTCGTCGAGCGCGCGCCGGTGGTCGACCTCTGGATCAAGGCCGCGCGCCGGAACGGCGCCCGCATCCTCGACTCCGTCGGCGGCGTCGGGAAGGCCGAGCGCGTGGTGCTCATCTGGTCGGGGCCCGGCGGCCACGGCGGCGCGACCGTTGCGAAGCTCGCCGAAGAGCTCGTTCTCGCCGGCCGCGAGGGCTGCGGCGCCTTCTACCTCCCCGAGACGCCGAACGGCCGCGGCGTCGCCGACGCGTGGGCCGCCTGCTGCGACGACGAGGCGCCGGAGTCCGAGTCGATCGGCGTGCTCGTCATATCCGGTGACGAGGCCGCCGCGAACCCCGACGTCCGCGTGCTCGCCGAGCGGGCCGAGGCGACGATCGTCATCTCGATGTTCGAGCTGGAGGACGGCTGGAGCCCGGATCTCCTTCTGCCGGGCACGAGCTACCTCGAGCGCGACGGGACGTTCGTCAACCTCGAGGGGCGCCTGCAGCGGCTGCGCCGCACCGTGACGCCGCCGTGCCCCGACGAGCTCGAGTGGATCGCGGAGCTCGCGGCGCGCTTCGAGGTCGACGTCGCGCCGTACGCGGCCGGTGTCTTCGGCGAGGTGTCGGCGAAGGTCTACGGCGGGCTCTCGTTCGGCGAGGTCGGCGAGCGCGCCCCGCTCCGCGTCTATCCCGATGCCGCGACCCGCGTCGACGCGCCCGTGCAGCCCGAGTCGACCCCGAAGCCCGGACAGGGCGAGGTTCGGCTCGTCGCGTACAAGCCGCTCTTCTCCGGCGCCGCGGTCGAGAGGGTCGCCGAGCTCCAGTTCCAGCGGCCGCAGCCCGAGCTCGAGCTGTCGCCGGAGGACGCCGGCTGGCGCGGAATCGAGAGCGGCGACCTCGTCACCGTCGGGACGAACGGCAGCGCGATCACGTTGCCGGCGCGCATCAACCGCCGCCTGCGCAAGGGAGTCGCCCGCGTCGCCATCGAGCACGCGAACGGCCTCGGCGGGGTCGTCCAGCTGAGCCGCGCCACCGATGAGGTCGGCGCATGAAGGCGCGTCTTGACACCACAGGAGCGCCGCTCACGCCACTGACGCGTCGCTGGCAAA